>Ga0265298_10005677_pt1 | contig 15563 bp, 10 predicted proteins | sample AusTroGonzalo_MG_3_FD_193486 | JGI IMG/M metagenome (GOLD analysis project Ga0265298, IMG submission 193486) | Bovine rumen microbial communities from tropical cattle in Woodstock, Queensland, Australia - Gonzalo_01 | ecosystem: Host-associated > Mammals > Digestive system > Stomach > Rumen ... | reverse complement strand
GATCGAACATGACGGAGATATACTCCACCCCGTCGTCGGAACTGTCGCGGAAGACGAAATCGCCCTTGGTACCCTCCAGCACCTCGTTGTCCTTCTCGAAATAGGCATTAGGGAAGAGAGGCCGTATGCGGGCGAACTCGGTGGCACAATGTTGCTCAAGCGTCTCGCCGACCATCTTCGTGGAGAGGCGCATCTTAAGGTCCTTGTAATAGGCCACCTGCTCCTGCGCCGCCTTGTACTGCGCATCCAGTTTCATATACGCCTCGGTGGCCTGCTGACGCACCGCCATGACCGCTATCTGCTTCTGCTGCTCCGCCTGTTGCAACTGCGCCTGCGCCGACTGAAGCAGTTGCTCTTTGGCCTGCAACTGCTGGGTGAACTGCTGTTCACGGCGCAACTGGGCGGCCTGCTGCTCGGCATTTATACGTGCCTGCTCGGCCTGCTGACGCGCTTGCTGATTCTGCTCCAGTTCATGCACGCGCCGGGACAGCTCGGACTCGAACTCCTGGGTACGCACCTGGCTCAGCAGGACTGCGTAATCGGCTTCATCAACGGTGATTGTAGCGCCGCACTGGGGACATTTCAATTCTTTCATATCGTGTATGTTTCGTTACTTGTTATTTTCCGCCACGAGCATTCCGCAGGCCGCTAATATATCTTCGCCTCGCGAACGACGGATAGTAGCCGTCAGGCCGTTGTCCGTCAGATAATCTCTGAACCAAATCATTGATTTTTCATCGGAAGAGGGGAAATCATTCTCCACCCCTTCATGGAAACGGATGAGGTTGATGCGGCAGTTGAGACCTCGGAGGAGACGGATGAGCTCTTTGGCATGCCGGGGTGTGTCGTTAACGCCATGCCAGCATATATACTCAAAGCTGACGCGGCGCTGGTGCGACCAGTCGTACTGCTTGAGCAGCGCCACGACCTCGTTGACGGACATCAGTTTCTCCGCCGGCATGATCGCCGACCGTTCGGCCGGGAACGGATTATGCATCGAGACCGCCAGATGGCACTCGTTCTCATCCAAAAAACGCTTCATGGCCGGTATGCCGACCGTGGAGACGGTGATGCGTTTGGGTGACCACGCGCAGCCGTAATCAGCCGTCATGATATCCAATGCCCGCAACACGTTATCGAGGTTGTCCATCGGTTCGCCCTCGCCCATAAGGACGAGGTTGGTCAAAGGCAGATGGCCGTTGGCTGTCAGCCAGTGGTCAATCTCAAAAACCTGGTTCAGGATATCGGCGGCAGAGAGGTGACCGTGGAAACCGAGTGTCGCGGTCATGCAGAAACGGCAGCCCATCTTACAGCCCGCCTGAGATGACACACAGAGCGTAGCGCGGTCTTCCTCGGGGATATAGACGCTCTCAACAAAGTTGAGAGATTTATGATTTATCTCAAACAAATACTTGCGTGTGCCGTCCGTGCTGACGGCTTCGCGAACCGGCGCATGGCGGCCGATGGTGTAGTTCGCCTTGAGCGCTTCGCGTCCCTTGAGGGATATATTGGTCATCTCATCAAAGGAGCAGACGCGGTGGACATAGAGCCACTGCGCCAGCTGTCTGCCGGCGAACTTGGGCAGTCCGACGCTCAGAGCTACGTCCCGCAGTTCGGGAAGGGTCATTCCGAGCAAGACATGTTCATGTACCATTTTGTCAGTTACCATGTACCCTTTGTTATTGGTTCAGCATCGTGACATCCATGTGCGGGTATGCGAAGGTGAAGCCTTGCGGCGGCAGTTCGGTATAGAAACGCTGCTGGAGGTCGAAGAAAACGCCCCAGTAATCCGTGCCGCGTACCCAGGCACGCGCCACAAAGGTAATGTCGTTCTCGTTGAGGGACTTGAGCGCCACGAAAGGCTCGGGTATCGCCGCCATGCGGTAGTTGACCGTAGAGAGCTGGTACTTGGTTATTTTCAGTTCCTTATACAGTTCCTCCATGTCCGTATCCGCCTGCAGCACACGGGCATCGCCATCGATAATCTTGCGGATGGCCTGCTTGCATTTCTCGGCATCTACGCCGTAGGAAACGCTGACCAGCCACTCGACACGACGCAAAGGACGACCGCTGAAATTATTGATGGTGCCGTTGGACAACGCACCGTTAGGCAGAATCACAACGCGGTTATCCGGCGTGAGTATCTTCGTCGCCGTGATATTGACCTCAATCACTGTTCCCGTATGTCCCTGCGCCTCGATGAAGTCGCCTGCCTTGAAAGGCTTGAACGCCAGAATCATCAATCCGCCTGCGAAATTCTGTACCGCTCCGGAAAGGGCCATACCGATGGCCATACCTCCGGCAGCCAGCAGAGCGGCCAGCGAAGTGGTGTCCACACCGAGGGTGCTAACCGTGATGACAATGAGGATAATCGTCAGCAGGATAGACACAAACGAGGAGATGAAAGACGCCAGCGTCGGTTCGGTATGACGGCGCTCGAACATACGCTTGAGGCCTTTCTTGATTATGCTGATGATCCATATTCCCACCAGATAGATGATCAGCGCCGCCAACACTTTGATACCGAACTGGATCGCTTTGTCCAGCACAATCTGCCAGAACTCGTCCGGATTGGTCTTGGCATGCTCAATCATCATACGCGCGCCTTCACGCACGGAGTCACGCCGCTGCTGGATCTGCTCGGCAGTCGGCGTGGTCTGCAATAGAATGAAAGAAAGAATATTCATCGTTTATCGGATTCTGTCGGCCGCGCGCACCAATGCCTCATCGTGCAGGATGCGACGCGTAGCCATAAGGGTTAATACCAGGCAAACGAGCGGAATAGCCGCCCAGGGCAATATGCTCCAATCGACGCCGAGAGCCAGTTTGGCCTGCCATACATAGATAGCCAGCACACCGTAATAACCGGCGCAGAGGCAGACGGTGAAGATGTTCAGACGCGCCTGCAGCAGACGTTTCTTATAGAGGAATATATCCACCAATGCCAACAGCGGGATAAGGGCCGTTGTGACCATCAGACCCCATAAACCCTGCAGATAGGCCGTCGCCTGGCCGTCCTCGCTCGTCACCTCTTCCAGTCCGGTAGCACTCATGTTGTAGATATGCAGTTCGGTGGCCTCCTCCGGCGTCGCCAACTGCAGCACCGGCACGAAACAGAGGGTGATACCCAATGCCACGACCAGCAGCAAATACACGGTTTGAATACGTTGTATCATACCTATTTCTGATTTATGATTTATGATTTATGATTTATTTCATAGCTTCTTCGAGCGAGGCGCACTTGTCACCATGGGCATTGACCCATCCTATCTGACGAGCCGGGTTGCCGACCATGAGGGCATACGCCGGCACATCTTTGGTTACCACCGAACCGGCGCCGATGAGGCAGTACTCGCCCAGCGTGTGACCGCATACGATAGTGGCGTTCGCGCCGACCGAGGCACCGTGCTTGATGATCGTGTCGCGGTACTCGTCCTTGCGGCTGACAGCGGCACGCGGGTTGATGACATTGGTGAACACCATCGACGGACCGAGGAACACATCGTCCTCACATTTCACGCCGGTATACACCGAGACGTTGTTCTGTATCTTGCAATTACGGCCCAAGACCACGTTGGGTGAGATGACGACGTTCTGCCCGATGTTGCAGTCCTCGCCGATGATGCAACCGCTCATTACATGGCTGAAATGCCAGATCTTGGTGCCTTTTCCGATTTGGCACCCTTCGTCCACGTAGGACGACTCATGTACAAAATAATCCATTATTTTACACGTATTCTGGTTTTTGTTTTACTCATTAATATGCCGAATCCATTCTCAACATTGCTATAAATGGATATGGGTTCTTCGGTTCCTATCATGTCGGTGAATAGTGTCCCTATATCCATACCGGCATCCTTATTGTCCTGGTATCCCATATAAGCTCTCATCGAAGCGTAATAGAGTACGTAAGTGTCACTTGCCATTCCAAACTCCAGAATCAATGAGTCTGTTCGGACTGTGCGACTACTGCCATTCGAGTAAGTTCTATCAGCTATACTCCTCATATACACTTGAAGCTGTCTGTCGGAAGGATAATCAGAGTAGAAATAGAGCGCTCCACCGCTACCGTTACTGCGGTACCCTTCTTCTTCGCTATATTGATTGCTTGAGTTTGCAAAAATCGGGTCGAAGGAAAGGAGCACGGTGCTTGTGGATGGATGTATGACTGTATCCCACACAGAATACGTATGGGTGAGGGTGTCCAATTGTTGGTATATATTCGTAACAGTCATATACAATGTGCCTGCGATTCCGACCGTTGTGTTAATAGGATAATCCGGCAGTCGCATGGTAACCACATGCATACGGGTTTTAGTTGTCAGCTCCTGTTCCTCATAGGCTATAGAAGTCGGGATAAAATCCGGCGGCACAATCTCTTGCGCGTGAGCCGTTCCAAAACGAGGATGGTCCACTGTCAGTTGTAGCGTATCACCTGCCTCGATAGGTCGGGACAGTGTAAGGAAATGCAGCCGACCTGCAATGGAATCTTTGACGATGGGATAGACTCCTCTAGTACCATTCAATGTGATATTCAAACTATCCAGCACTTCGGCGGTCATCGGTTGACGGTCCAGAAAGAAATACGAGCGCCCGATAAAACAGGTGAGCGTATTATATCCCGCACACACTCCCGCTTGCACGACCAACTTGGGGTCCTGATATTCGCCAATGTACGGAATCTCACGCTCGCATGCCATCATAAGCGGCAGCAACGTAATATATATATATAGTATATAGCGTCTCATAAAACTCAGAACTTGAACGTATAACTCAAACTCGGTAATACCGGAAACAGGCTGAATTTATACAACTTGTTGCCACGAGGATAAACCAGAAAAGGATTGAAATTGCAATACACGTTATAAACCGATATATTGACCATGTGTTCTCTGCCTGCATGTTTCTTATCCGGCAGGTGACAAGTTGCTCCAAAATCCAGACGGTGATAGTCCGGCATTTTGTAGTTATTACGCTCGCTGACGTAATTGACCGTTTGCGTAGAGGATTTTTTGGTAAACTCCGTATTATACATCCAGTCATCATATTTCTGCAATCCCACCGTTCCGCGCGTACCTGTACCATAAATAAAGGTCGTGGCTATTTCCCACTTCTTGTTTATTTGGTATTGCAGAGTGACACTCAGGTCGTGCTCGCGGTCGTACTTGGCGTGGAAAGGTTGTCCGAAATTGATTTCCTGCCCCTCGCGGTTGAACAAGCGCATCGTACGACTCCATGTATAGCCAATCCACCCGGTTACAGGACCTATCTTGCGTTGTGCAAGGAACTGCACGCCGTAACTCCATCCTTCTCCCACGCAGACCAGTTCCTGCCAATTCTGAGCAGTCATATACGATGCACCGTCTTTGTATTCCAGCAGGTTCAGCATTTTCTTGTAGTACCCTTCCACCGACAGCTCCACCTGATTGCGGATGTTATAAGTGACTCCCACCGCCGCCTGCATAGAGCGCATAGGCGGTATGTTCCCCGTTACCGGCACCCACAGGTCAGTAGGCAGCGAAACGGAGGTATTGGAGAGCATATGTACATATTGTGACATATACGCATAACTCATCTTAATAGCCAGGTCCTTGTACGGCAGGAAACGCAGTCCGACACGCGGCTCAACCGATGGATAGGTGCGACCGTCCACATGGTACAAACCGGCATGTAGTCCGACGTTCATACGGAACCACGAGCACGGCGTGTAGGTATCCTCCACATAAACATTCGCTTCGTGGGTATATATCGTACCACCGATAGTTATCGTAGTGTCCAAACCAATAGAAGTACTGTCTGTTACCTGCGAAGCCTGAATACGCCCTACCTGCGGACGGAACGTATGGAAAGTATAACTACCGCCGAAATGAACCTCATGTTGCGGATTGGGACGCCACTCAAAATTCGTCTGCGCCATCAAATCCATGATATAGGAATTATAGGCCAATCCTACTTCCGTCTTTTCATTTTTGCCCTCCTCCACCTGCGCCATGCCCAACTTGTATTTATAGCGCGTATAACTAAGCTGAGACGTGTTGTAGAGACGTCCGTTGAAACGATGCTCGTAATTCACTGCGGCGAACAAGTTGCCCCAGTTATAACGCATGCGCATATACGTTTTATCGGACGTATAGGCGGCATCGTCTCGCACGCGCGCATAGACAACATCATCGCCGATATAAAACGAACCGCTCAACTTGTCGTTCTCCGAGAACGTATGCGTCAACTTGGCATTCACGTCATAGAAATAATAGCCTCCGGTAGTCACATTTCCGCCATCGGTCTCCGCAGAGGTAACGATTGCCATAATCGGTGCCACGAACAAGTCGTAGAGCGTACGGCGTGCGGAAATATTAAAGGTAGTCTGACCTTTTATCACCTCTTTGTTGCGGTACTTGCGCCAGTCGGCTTTATTCCAGTAAATCGGTCCCTCCACGCTAAACTTTGACGCCACCAAACCGATGGTCAGGTTGCCGTGATAGCCATAGGCGTCTCCGTCTTTCTGCCGTACATCCACAATAGAGGACAACCGTCCGCCATACCGCGCAGGAAAATTGCCTTCGTACAGCGTCACGTTCTTGATGGCATCCGCATTGAAGATGGAGAAGAAACCTAACATATGGTTCACAGAATACAACGGTACTCCGTCCAGCATAATCAGGTTCTCATCCGGTCCACCACCGCGTACGTACATGCCTGCCGAACCTTCCGACCCCGACTGCACACCCGGTAACAGTTGAATAGCCTTGAGCACATCCACTTCGCCTCCAATCGCAGGAATCCCTTTGATTTGTGATATTGGGACCTCCACCGCCGACATCTGCACGGACTGCACACCGGAAACCGAGTGAGTACCTTCTACCACCACCTCTGCCAATACATTCGAGGACACAAGCGACAATTCCACCAAGGTATCTGCCTGCAACAGGAAAGGAGTACCCCACCCTTGCTCATAGCCGACATAACTTGCCACCAGCACCACACTGTCAGAGATAATGGTGAGCGAATAGAAACCGTTCACGTTAGTCACCGTTCCGGTGCCGGAACGTATGTCCTGCACCGTTGCACCAATCAAGCGCTCGCCTGTCTGCACATCCGTCACATATCCGCTGATAGTTAGGTTTCTCGCCCCCGCTATCATCGGACTGAACAGATACAGAATAATTAACAGTCGTTTCATAAAACTACGCTTTCCGTTTGACGGTGCAAAGGTACAAAAAAATCTTTTATTCCACCAAATTTTATACTTGGGAAAAACTTGGGATTTTTCAGAAGAACAGTTTCAATATATCATTTCCGTTCGCCAGAATGAGCAGGGCGAGGAGGAGCCAGAAACCGATTTCGTTGGCTTTCTCCAGGAACTTGTCACTCGGCTTGCGGCGCGTGATCATCTCCACCAGCAGGAAAAGGATATATCCGCCATCCAGTGCCGGAATAGGCAGGAAATTCATGAAGGCGAGGATGATGCTGAGGAAGGCCGTCATGTGCCAGAACGCCGCCCAGCTCCAGAAAGCAGGGAACATGCTGCCGATAGCGCCGAAGCCGCCCAGAGACTTGGCGCCTTCTTTGGTGAACACCAGACGGAACTGCTTGACGTACGACGTCAGGATGCCCCATCCGTAGTTCAGTCCCGCGGGAACAGCCTCGAGGAAAGTATAGTCTGTGTGCTCGATGGGGAAGAAATCATATTTGGACTTCATGATAACTCCCATCTTACCCTGGTCGCCGATGAACAGACGGGCGGTCTGCAACTCGCCGTGCCGGTAATAGTCGATGCTCACGGAGTCGCACGGATGCAGCTGCAGTTCGGCACTCACCTGTACGGCACACGGCGTCTCCACGCCGGCCACCGCCACCACGCTGTCGCCTTTCTCAATGCCGGCGTAATACGCGGCATGGTCCGGCAACACGCTGTCCACCACGAAGGGGACCCACTCGGTGATGAGTATATACGGCTGTTTCTGGTAGTTCTTGTCCGCACGGCTCTTCTCGCGCTCCGCCTTGTCGTGGGCGTTGTGGAGAGCCATATAACGCGTGCTCAGGTCCTCCGACATCGTCAGCGCCACGGTGTCCGTGCCACGCAGCACCACCACGTCGCGCTGGCCCTCAATGATAAGCGTCTGCAGCACATCCGACAGCACCTCGGGTTCCTGACCGTTGATAGTCAGAATCTTGTCCCGCTGCTGGAAACCTTCGTCCTGCAGGATCTGGGCATAATAGAAACCGCTGTCGATATTACGCATCGGCAGTGTGTCCTGGCCCCAATGCCACATCAGAAAGACAAAAATGAGCAGTCCCTCCACGAAGTTCACCAATATACCGCCGAGGATAATGAGCATGCGCTGCCAAGCGGGTTTGGCACGGAACTCCCATTCCTGTACTTCGTTGGACAGGTCTTCGGTCTTATGCGTCTCATCCACCATGCCGCCGATGGCGCAATAACCGCCGACAGGCAGCCAGCCGATGCCCCACTCCGTCGTCTCCGGATGCTTTTCCCACTCTTCGTCCTCGTTCTTGGAGAAGAACTTGAAATGCCACCGGCCGTCGAACTTCTTCATCCGCACGAGGCTGAACCAGGGATTGAAAAACAAATAGAATTTCTCCACACGCACCTTGAAAAGGCGTGCGAAAGCAAAATGTCCCAACTCGTGCGTAAACACAAGAAAGGACAGTGCAAGTATCAATTGAAGTGCTTGAATCATTTATAATTGATTGCAAATTTATGATTTATGATTTAATTTCGGCCTCCGCAATCCGCCTTGCCGCAGCGTCGGTAGCCACATAGTCTTCGTAGGTCGGTTTTTGGATGAAGTCCGCCATGTCCATCGTCCGGGCGATGATGTCGCTCATCTGCAGGAAGCCGCAGCGGCCTTGACGGAAGGCGAGGTTGACCACCTCATTGGCGGCGTTCAGCACGCAGGGCATGTTACCGCCGCGCCGCATCGCTTCGTATGCCAGTCCCAGGTTCGGGAAACGCGCCAAGTCGGGTTCTTCGAAGGTCAGGCTGCCCAGAGCAAAGAGGTCCGCCCGCGGGAAATCACTCGCCAGACGCTCCGGGAAAGAAAGGGCGTACTGGATAGGCAGACGCATATCCGGAGCACCCAACTGTGCCTTGATGGCGCCATCGGTGAACTGCACGGCCGAATGGACGATGGACTGCGGATGCACGAGCACCTGAATCTTCTCCACCGGGACGCCGAAGAGCCACTTGGCCTCGATGACCTCGAAGCCCTTGTTCATCATCGACGCGCTGTCAATCGTTATCTTCGCGCCCATATCCCAGTTGGGATGCTTGAGTGCATCGGCCGCCGTGACGGTCTGCATCTGCTCGAGGCTGAACGTGCGGAACGGTCCGCCGCTGGCGGTAAGCAGTATCTTCTCTATCTCGCTCCGATCTTCGCCCACCAGGCTTTGGAAGATAGCGCTGTGCTCGCTGTCCACCGGCAGGATAGACGTATGGTGCTGCTGCGCCAGTTCGCAGATAATCTCACCCGCCACCACCAACGTCTCTTTGTTCGCCAGCGCGATGGTTTTGCCGGCTTTGATAGCTTCGATGGTAGGACGCAGTCCGGCATAGCCGACCATCGCCGCCACCACCACATCGATAGACGGCATCGTCACCACCTGGGCGATAGCGTCTGCGCCCGCCCATACCTTACAGTTGAGCGTTGAGAGTTGAGAGTTGAGAGAGTCGTACAGACTCTCGTCGGCGATGCATACCACTTCGGGTTTGAACTCCATCGCCTGCTCCACCAGTTTGTCGATGCTCCGATGCGCACAGAGCGCATACACACTATACCGCTCCGGGTAAGCGCGCACCACATCCAGCGTCTGCGTGCCTATACTACCCGTCGAACCGAGAATACAGAGTTGCTTTACCATACAATTACCTCCTCCGGATTAACAAACGCACCGGCATTCCACAGTTCGAACACCAGATCGTGGTCGCCGTCCATGATGCCGATGGACTCGCCGGTCTCGACCGACGCGCCTTGCGGCTTGAGCACTTTGGACACATGGCGGTAGGTTGCCACGAACGCGTTATGCTGCAGCACGACGGCGAACGTGTTGTCCGCCATACGCTCCGCCGAGACGATGGTGCCGCGGGTCACCGCCAGCACCGGCTCTTTGGCTGCCGTCTTGACGGCGATGCCGTAGTTATGCTGGTCCGGACGTGCCGGCTGGGTCACTACGCCGCGTACCGGACGGTAGAGCTGGCGGACGTTACTGCCGGAGGCCGTATAGACCATCAGTCGGTCACGCTCTTTCTGCTCGTACTGGGACAGGAACGCATCCGTAGCCGGATTGCTCTGCTCCAGGATCTGCGCACGCTCCACGAGCTGCAGCGAGTCCAGACTCTGCACACTATCCGGACGGATATCTCCGGCCGTGAGCTGCTTGATGACATCCAGGTACTGGCGCTGCAACGCAAGGTCGGTCTGCAGCGAATCGACACGCGCCGACTCCATGATCAGCTGCTGACGCAGACTGGCGCTGTAGCCCGGCAGGATATTGCGGATAGGCGTATAGACGATCAGCACGGACAGCAGCACGATAAGCGACAGCAAGGTGATCGTGATGACGCTGATTGCACCTAAGGTCGACACCCGGAAATGGAACACCTCGCGCAGCGTGGTGTCGTCCAGCATCGCCAAACGATATTTTCTTCTTGTTTCAGCCAATGTTAATTCTCAATTTTCCATTATCCATTACAAAATGGTGCAGCCGGCGCACGGCTTCAACATTTTGAAGAAATCATTGCCTTTGTCATCAACGAGGATGAAAGCGGGGAAGTTCTCCACTTCGATCTTCCAGATGGCCTCCATACCCAGTTCGGGGTACTCGACGCACTCGATGGACTTGATGTTGTTCTGCGCGAGGATAGCCGCCGGACCGCCGATCGAACCGAGGTAGAAACCGCCGTGTTTGAGGCAGGCGTTGGTCACGTCGATGGAGCGGTTGCCCTTGGCGAGCATAATCATCGAACCGCCGTTGTCCTGGAACTCATCTACATACGGATCCATACGGCCGGCCGTCGTCGGGCCCATCGAACCGCAGGCCATGCCCGCCGGAGTCTTCGCCGGACCGGCATAGTAGATGGGATGGTTCTTGAGGTACTCCGGCATCGGTTCGCCCGCATCCAGACGCGCTTTTATCTTGGCGTGCGCGATATCACGGCCAACGATGATAGTGCCGTTCAGGCTCAGACGCGTACCGATAGGATATTGGGTCAGGATCTTGCATACATCCGCCATCGGCTGGTTGAGGTCGATACGTACGGCATCGCCTTCGCCCGCCTGACGCAACTCTTCGGGAATGAGTGAAGCGGGGTTGTTGTCCAACTTCTCAATCCATATACCGTCCTTGTTAATCTTACACTTGATGTTACGGTCCGCCGAGCAGCTCACGCCCAGACCGATCGGACAGCTGGCGCCGTGACGCGGCAGACGGATTACACGCACGTCGTGCGCCATGTATTTACCGCCAAACTGCGCACCCAGACCGATCTTATAGGCCTCTTGCAGCAACTGCTTCTCCAGCTCGATGTCACGGAACGCACGTCCGGTCTCGTCACCCGTCGTCGGCAGGCTGTCATAGAAATGCGTGCTTGCCAGCTTGACCGTCAGCAGGTTCTTCTCCGCACTCGTACCGCCGATGACGATGGCGATATGGTAAGGCGGACAAGCAGCCGTACCGAGACTCTTCATCTTCTCCACCAGGAAGGGGATGAGCGTACCCGGATTCTGGATGCGTGCCTTGGTCTCCTGGTACAAGTAGGTCTTGTTGGCACTACCGCCACCCTTCGTCACGCAGAGGAAACGGTACTCCGCTCCGTGCGTCGCCTCGATATCAATCTGCGCCGGCAGGTTGCACTTGGTGTTCACCTCGTCGTACATGTTCAGCGGCGCGTTCTGGCTGTAACGCAGGTTGCACTCGGTGTAGGTGTTGAACACACCGCGGCTCAGCGCCTCCTCGTCCTCGAAGCCCGTCCATACCTGCTGGCCTTTCTCGCCGTGGATAATAGCCGTACCGGTATCCTGACAGAGCGGCAACTGACCCTTGCAAGCCACTTCGGCGTTGCGCAGGAAAGTGAGTGCTACGTACTTGTCGTTGGCGCTGGCCTCCGGGTCGCGCAGGATCTTGGCTACCTGCTCGTTGTGCGAACGGCGCAGCATGAAGCTCACGTCATGAAAAGCCTGCTGGGCCATCAGCGTCAGCGCCTCCGGCTGCACTTTCAGAATAGGCTGTCCTTCAAACTCGCTGACCGACACATAGTCCTTGGTCAGCAGATAATACTCAGTCTCGTCCTTGCCGAGCTGAAACATCGGTGCATACTTAAATTCCATAGTATTTTGTGTGTTTTTAGTTACTTATTTTATGTTCACATAAAATGCGTTGCAAAATTACAAAAAAAAATACATATATGCAAATTTTATGTCACTATTTTGCAAAAATCCCGCCAAAGAGGGAGGTTGAAGGGACGAAGATGAGGCAAAATAGGAACGAACGTGACGTCCTCTGCGGTCTGTTGGATAACAACAAAAAAAAATGACATTTCCAAATTTTTGCGTTCGGAAATGTCAAATTATTGAGAGAACCAGTCAACCGGATAATATCCGGTATAAATTATCTCAACTCCTGTCCTGTCACCGTGTAGGTCTTGTCACCGCGGAGGATATACAGAACACCGTCCTTCATAAATTTGTAATTGGTAGTTTGTAATTCGTAATTCGTATCCTCTATGCCGGTTGACATCTCTCCCTTCCTTTGTGTCCAATAGACCATGTTGCCATTGTTGAGTCCGTTAAATCCTTCGTGGTCCACCACATTGGTCATGTCAATCTCCAGCACATAGAGGCCGGCTTTGGGTGTGACGGTCCGCAGATCGATATGGAAGGCGGATTCAGCGATCTGCTGAATAGTGACATCCGAGATGATCTGCTGTCTGCCGTCGCGGGTGAGGCGCAGGTCTTCGTAGGTGAAGCTGACGGGTGCGATGGGTTTGTTGAAGATCACATCAATGCCCGCCAAGGCGGTGTCAATCGGCTCTTCGGGCACGCCCTCAAAGCGCTCTATGAAGAGTTGCACATCCGGACGGTTGCTGAAATAGAGATCATAGGTCTGCATACCCGCCTGCACGGAGTCGGCAAAATGGATGCGGTTCTCATACAGCGGTTTCTTGCCGTCGCGGAGGGTGACGTGCGTCTGCCAGAAATTGCGCAGGCTCATCTCCTTGCCGTCGCTCTGACGAACGATGCGGATGAGGTTCTGCGCCCCGGCGGTCCGGTCAATCAGGTTGCCGTATATCCATCCATCCGGTGCATTGAAGGTCAGGCGGTAATGGTCAGACTCGATCCACGTCATTTCCGCTACGGTCGCCTTGCTCACTTCCATCACGGAACCGTCATCCGCATAGAGCATGTCGGGCAGGTCGTGTATGTCGAGGATGTCATTGCAGAGCCATCCGGTGTGGCGGCCCGGCAGGTCGATACTGCGTATCAGTTCGTGAATCGTCACTTCGTCGAGTAGCGACAGGTCGGGGTTGCCGTAGGAGGTGAGTTGGGTAGCCGTCACGTCATAATCGGTGAAGTGACCCATGAGGTTCGCCGTCAGGAACCACTGCACGAAGTCCGTCGTGTGCGGATTGATGGTGCCGAGGTTGTTGGTGACGGTGCGGTCGAGCGCGAAGGCGGCGGACTGACCGTTATGCATGGAGCGCGTGAGATGGAAGTCGATGAGCAGTCCTTTCTCGTTCTCCACGATCTTCGGTTGCTCGGTCTTGATACGCATGTTGTTCGCGGCGCCATAGCCGATATTATGTATGAGCAATGCGAACTCGGACTCCACCATCGGTTCTTTCTGTTCCGTCAAGGGATCGTCGCCCAAGACGTCACGCTGCATGAAATAGGTCATTTTCAGGTTCGGCGAGGGGTTGACGGTCAGTGTCTGCGGGATGAGCGAACGGGTGACACGGTAACCGGTCGTCGGGTCTTTGTAACTGAGTTCACCGCCGAAGGAGTACTGCACAGGATAGGTCGGTGCGGCGTACTTGGTCGGGATGAAGAGGATGGAAGCGATACCGGTAGTGCCCGGCGCAAGCGTCCAGCCGCCGTTGAGATTCAGTTCGCCGTCAAAGCCGGTAAGCGATTCCACTTCGGTCTGGAACTCATGGAGGGTGGTGACGGCTCCGGTTCGCTTATCCACGATACGCAGCGTCAACTGCACGGAGTCCATCGTTTGCGTCTCATCGCCGTTGCCCACGGTGAGTGTACCCCGGAAGGCCTGGCGGGTGAAGACGGCAGTCTGGCTGAACTGCAAGCTGATGGACGCGCAGACGGCACCATCCGCCTCATCGTTGAACTCGTTAATGAGCATTTCTGTCTCTTCGGTAACGGCATCGTTGAAATCATAGTAGCCCAACTGCTGTACCGCGTTGGTGCATTCGATGATGATATCCATATACGCCTTGATGACATTGCCGCGGATATACCAGCCGCTTGTGGTGTCGCCGGTGATGGTGTTGCGCCAGCGAGAGACGAAATTGGTGTATTGCGAGTCGAGAACGGAATCCGGTTTGAGCGTCCAGATACCATCATCTTCGCCATCCCATGTCTGCAGATAGTTATACAGGGCGTCTGCTTCTTCTTCTGACATCAACAGGAACGTATGATAACCGAAGATCTCCTCCACGATGCGTTCATGTGCCTCTATCGCGCGCCATGCGTACGCAGTATTATAAAGGAACGAACGCATCGGGGCGGTATATTCGGAATAATCGTGTCCTGCGTACAAGTAATCTACTCGCGCTTCTGACGCTCTGTCAACGACCCTAAATGGTCTGGGAGCCGGATTGACGTTGGTGTCATCGCAGAACTTATAGAGCGGCATGACACAATGTTGTACCAGATTATAGGCGGTATAAATATCTTTCACTACCGGTATGATACTGAGTGCGCAGTCCACCATTTTCTCGTTAAGCAATCCCTGTTCCAATGCATTATATCCGCCCAAGAAGCAGCTCTTGGCGGTAAGAATATTGCCGCATACCGAGCAGAAGAGTCCTAAAATGTCCGTTGCGCAGTCATTGAAATTCGACCGGAAGTCAGATCTGCATTTGGAGCAGTCTGATGTCTTTACGTCCACTTTTTTGTATTGCGCATTGTCGCTTGCGCTGAGTCCGCTGCCTTTGTCACGCAAATAGAGAGGACCCGCCAAAGGATCGGAGCCAAGGTCTCCACCGCCGCCGCCATCGCATTGATATTTTTTCAATAACTTGCAGACTTCAGTACGCATGTAGTGGTCTATATCACATTTAACATAATAGGTTGCACAAAAAGTTAATTCGCAGTCTTTCCAATATGTTTGACCATTGGAAGAATCTGTCGGTATTTCTGTCACGATAAAGGCCGGATCAAACATGATGTCATAGATGTCGGCGGTATGTATGGCGGTGACAGAAGCGCCTGAACTGCCACTGCCGGATCCCGAACCGCCATCACCGGTGCCGGTACCGCTACTGCCACCGTCGTCAGAACCGCCGGAGCCGTCATCTCCGCCTCCGC
>Ga0265298_10005676_pt1 | contig 15565 bp, 13 predicted proteins | sample AusTroGonzalo_MG_3_FD_193486 | JGI IMG/M metagenome (GOLD analysis project Ga0265298, IMG submission 193486) | Bovine rumen microbial communities from tropical cattle in Woodstock, Queensland, Australia - Gonzalo_01 | ecosystem: Host-associated > Mammals > Digestive system > Stomach > Rumen ... | reverse complement strand
TCTTCAAGGCATCGGACCCTTTCGCGTAAAATCTTCAGCATTGACTCCCGAGTTGAAGATTGACAGCATAGTAAGGGAGGGAAGCGGCAGGCGAAGCGTTACCCGAAGTTCCTCGGGAAGATATGTGGGCAGCAGAATACCGCAGGGCAAGCCCAAAACAATCGCCATGGATGCCACGATTCGTGCCGCGGCCAGAAACGGAACGTCGCGGACATCATCGGCGGGCGGCTCATCCGCGAATTCGGATACGGACTATAACACGGCATTGCGTATAGTCCTCTCCGACGTTCGCGAGAAGGTAATGGAGCGGAGAAGCGAAAACAGCATACTCTTCATAGTGGACGCAAGCGGGAGCATGGGCGCACAGAAACGCATGTCCGCGGTAAAAGGCGCAATCCTCTCCCTGCTCATCGACGCGTATCAAAAACGGGACAAGATTGGGCTGATTACCTTCCGCGCAAAGAGCGCGAAGGTCATACTCCCGCTTACCTCGGATATCGCGATGGCGCAGGAGTACATGAAAAAGATTGAGATCGGGGGCAAGACGCCTCTTGCCGAAGGTCTGAAGAAAGGTCTGGAGACCATCTCCGCCGAGATGAGGAAGAATCACCTGACGAAACCGCTTCTGATTCTGGTCTCGGACGGCAGGGGAAACGTGAGTCTCTCGGACAAAAATCCGCTCGCCGAGAGCTTTTCGATGGCGGCGATGATTAAAGAGGCAAAGATACCCTCCCTTGTCCTCGACTCCGAAGAAGGCTTTGTCGCCCTCGGCTACGCCAGAAAACTTGCCGATGCCATGGGCGCAAAATACATGAAACTCAGCGAACTTGCGGGATAATAGAATTGCAGGATGATTGAACAGCGGGATAATCGAACATTAAATGACATCATTAAATGACATCGAATAAGGGGAAAAATATGGCAGAAGAAACGAGCATAAACACCGCATACGCAAAGATGCACGGTCAGAAGATAGCCGTAATCGCGGTTACCGTCATTCTTCTGATACTCGCGATGATCTTTGCCGCCGCCAGCGGAAGCGTATACATCCCGCCTTCCGACATAATCTCCGTGCTGCTCAACTCCGTCATCCCCGGAATCTCCGACAATGCCGTCAACGAAAACACCGCGATGATCCTCTTCAATCTGAGACTGCCGCGTATCTTCCTTGCGGCACTCGCCGGCGTCTGTCTGGCTCTTGCCGGTGCGGTCATGCAGGCACTCCTCAGAAATCCCCTCGTAAGCCCGTTCACGCTCGGACTCGCGTCCGCGGCATCGTTCGGCGCGGCATTCATGATTGTCCTCGGACCAATTGTCCTGGGCTCTCTCTATAAGAGCACGGCATATATCTTCGGATATACCGTCAGCATGAACAGCGTCCTGATGATATTCAGCGCCTTCGTCTTCGGCTGGATGAGCGTCTCGATAATCTATCTGCTCTCGCATTCCAGAAGCGCTTCGCAGTCGATAATCATCCTCTCGGGTGTCGTCATCGGATACATCTTCCAGGCGGGACTTCTGGCAATGCAGTATATCTCCAGCGACGAGTCGCTCCGTGACATCATCATCTGGCTCATGGGCGGCATGTGGGGTGCAAGCTGGCAGGCGGTCATCATCCTCTTCCCGATTACGCTTGCCTGCTTCATCATAATGGAGATGAGGTCCTGGAAACTGAACACCCTCTCGGCAGGCGACGACGTTGCCAAAAATCTCGGCATCAACGTCGCAAGATTCAGAATCCAGGGTCTCTTAATCGTCAGTTTCGGCGCCTCGGCATGTCTGGCGTTTACGGGTGTCATCGGTTTCGTGGGGCTCATGGCGCCGCATATCTGCCGCATGATAATCGGCAACGACAACCGCTATCTGATACCCTGTGCCGCCGCCGCGGGCGCACTCATTCTGGTGGTCTCGGATACGCTGGCACGCACGGTTATTGCGCCGATTGAGCTGCCGGTCGGCATCATCATGTATCTCATAGGCGGAGTATTCTTCATATATCTCATAGTCAAGGGACGGGGGGCGGGACTCGAATGAAGATAGACGTAATGAATCTGGTTCACAACTACAGCACTTACAAGGTCTTAAAGGACGTCAGTTTCAGTGTCGATTCTGGCGAGGTAGTCTCGCTCCTCGGTCCCAACGGCTGCGGAAAATCTACGACGATAAAGATTATCTCCAGCCTTTTCAAGCCCGTATCGGGCAAAATCCAAATCGACGGGAGATCCATCGACGAGATTGACCCTGTCGACAGGGCGAAACTTATCGGCTACGTGCCGCAGTATTTCACCTACAGCAGTTATACAACGGTTCTCGAGACCGTTCTCATCGGCAGAACGCCGTATATGAGCTGGTCGGTGAGCGACGAAGACCTTGCCGCCGTAGATTACGCACTCCGCTCCATGAATATACGCGATCTTGCGGAGCGGCAGATAAACGAACTCTCCGGAGGTCAGCGCCAGCGGGTCTTCATTGCCCGTGCAATCGCACAGAAACCCGTATTTTACCTCTTTGACGAGCCTACAAGCTCCCTAGATCTGCGCTATCAGATAGATACCCTCACGACAATGAGAGATATTATCCGCAGGGACAATTCGGGCATGATTGTCGCACTCCACGACCTGAATCTGGCTTTACGCTACACGGATAAAGTAGTCCTCATATCAAACGGCGAGGTCTATGACGCGGGCAGACCTGCCGACGTTCTGACTCCCAAGGCAATCTTCGAGGTCTATGGGGTTAAAGCCGAAATTATCGAGAACGATAAGGGGCGCTTCGTTCTGGCATACGAATGACGGATTGAACCGCGGCGGGTCCGACAGCGCCCATAGCCCCTATAGTGCCCGCAGCGGGAATTCCAAATATATATTGCGGTCAAAAGCGAATTATTCTGTATAAATGGTTCATAGAATATCTGTTGTCATACCTACTTTCAATGAAGAGGATAATATTACCGCCTGCCTGACTTCGCTCTGCAATCAGACAATACCGCGAAGCGACTACGAGCTTATCGTCGTCGACGGCGGCTCGAAGGATAAAACACGCGAACTTGCCGAGAAACTCGCCGATACCGTCATTATTCAGACGAGCAAGCGTGTCGGCGGCGCAAGAAACGACGGCGCAAAGCTTGCGGACGCGAAAATCCTTGCAACAACCGATGCCGACTGCATAATCCCGCCGGAGTGGCTCGAAACCGTTCTGGCTTCGTTCGAAAAGAACGATAAAATCGTCCAGCTCTACGGCACCGTCACCCCGCTCGAACCCGGGGTCAAGTTCAAATTCTATCTCTGGCTTGCAAATCAGTTCTCGAGGCTCGGATACTATACGCATACGCTCTACTATACTCTCGGATGCAACACGGCATTCGTAAAAGAGGCATATGACTCGATAGGCGGCTACAAGTGCATAGATGCCGGCGACGACCTCGAGATTGCGCAGCGCATGCGAAAGATCGGCAAGGTCAAATTCAACCCGAAGATGACGGTGAAGTTCTCGATGCGCCGTTATGTCAAGTTCGGCACCCTGAAATCGCTCTATATCTGGCTCTATATCGTGCTCAAAGGCGGCAAGTCCGACAAATACTCTTATACGGGCAAGACATACAAGTGAAAAGTGAAAGAAGTGAAAGCCGGCTGATATACTCAAAATTCATAATCCAATCCCAATCTTACACCGAATACTGCTTTTTTGACAAAATTAAATCATTAAAACATTAAATCAATCAAAACAGGTTAAAACGATAAAAAAATGATTTTGCCGGTTATTTCACCAGCTCGTAACTGCTCATGACAACGGGGCTTCGGAGCGTGTCCAGAACGCGTTCGAGGAGGATTCCCTCGCGCGGGTGTATCCTGTAGCCGAATGTGGCGCGGATTGCAAGCGTCGTGAACTGCACCGCCCTGTCGAGAGCAAGCGGAAGGCTGTCGCCCTTAAGGATACTGCCGACGAGCACGCTCGTAAACGAATCGCCGGTACCCGGGTAATGTGCGGGGATATAGTCGCAGGATACCTTCCAGACGCGTTCGTCGCTGCGGTCATAGGCAAGGACCGAAGTCCTGCCCGAAAGACGACCTTCTTCTTTCGGCGACGGCACACTCGTCACCACGACAATGCCGGGACCCATATCCGCAAGCCGCGGCAGCCAGTCCATCACGGTCTGCTCGTCGATATTCTGTGAATACGGCTCATCGAGAAGGAATGCCGCTTCGGTGACGTTTGGCGTTATGATATCGGCAATACCCACAAAAGTCCTCATCCGCGTCACCATCTCGTCGGTAATAGGACCGTAGGTCTTTCCGTCGTCGCCCATAACGGGGTCTATGACAACAAGTGTGTCGTTCCTCCTGACCGACTCGACGAAATCCGTGACAATGTCCATCTGCTGCGGCGATCCCAGAAAACCGCTGTAGACGGCGTCGAACGTAAGCCCCATGGACGTCCAGTGGGAGACGCAATCCCGCATGAAATCCGTCATATCGACAATGCAGTAATCCTTGAAGCCCGTCGTATGGGTCGAGAGGACGGCGGTCGGAATCGGGCATGCCTGAACCTCCATCGAAGACAATATGGGGATTGCGACGGTAAGCGACGCGCGACCGAAACCCGAGAGATCGTTTATCGCCGCCACCCGCGGCACTGCAGTACGAACTACCTTCTTTACCATGATATATGAATCCCGCTTATACTCGCATCGTTATTATTCAATGTTCACAGTATTGAAATCTTTCACGCGGGGCACAACAGGTCCGCGCCTGACGCCTGCGGAACAATAAACCAAACTTTATTAAAAATCAGTGCCCATCATCATATATGCAGGACGAAAACGATGCAATTTACGAAGGTGTGCTTACCGTGGCAAAACTCATGGCTGTAGCGGCACGCACGGCACCCAAGGCAAAGGGCAGCGACGTTATTGTCATTCGGACTGTATACGGCAACGATCTGAAGATTCTCGCGGATTCCATGAGAAAATTCGGAGAGATGCACAAACTCGGCTTTTTCAGCCGCGACGCAAACAATGTCGAAAATTCCGACTGCTGTCTCGTAATCGGGGCAAAAGCGGACGCAAGTCTGGGACTCAACTGCGGCGCATGCGGATATAAGAGCTGTGCGGCAATGGGGAAAGAGCAGAAGAGGAATCTCGAATCAACAAACGATTCGGAGAGCGACTCGGCATTTGTCGGACCGAACTGCGCCGTAAGGGCGGCGGATCTGGGAATTGCGTTGGGTTCGGCGGCTAAGACCGCGGCGATGCACAATGTCGATAACAGGATAATGTATTCGGCAGGCGTCGGAGCACTGAAACTCGGTTGGCTGGATGGGTGTACCACGGCGTATGCGATTCCACTGTCAGCCTCAGGTAAGAACTTATATTTTGACAGGAAACGGGACTGAAAAGACCATTTCCGTGCGGAATTAAGATAAGGACACCTGAGGATTACTCCGAAAACGTTATTCGTAAACGTTATTCCGAAAACGTGCGTTACCGCGTCAGAATATTACTGCGTCAAAATTAAGTTCTGTTTTCATTGATTTCATTAAGGTATAAACATGGCTAAGATGATGATCCGCGGCGGAGACCTGGATCTTGTGGAATATGATTTTTCACCGTTTTCCATCGGCGAAAACATAAAAACCTGCGGCATGGACGAGAGAACTTACAAAATAGAGCCAAAGCCCGGGAAACATACCGTAAAAGTGCCTGCCAGAGTGCATCTCTGCGTTCTCGACATGAACAGATTTTCACCGAGCCGTCCCGGAGGCGGCGGTATCGGGTTTGCGATACAGCTCTACACGACCGCGGTCGTGGAATGCACGGATAAGGAGACGACGGTCGACTATTCGCGGGTGCCGATTATCATGCACTTTGTCGAGGTCATAAAGAAGGTCACGGGCTACAAAGGCGGCTTTAAGATCTGCATCCGTGACCATGAAAAAGAGCATGTCGGTCTCGGATCGACGGGTTCGGCACTGACCGCGGTCGGAAACGCCATGAGTGCGGCGCTCGGAAACCCGCTTTCCGTTGAGGACATAAGACTTCTCGTCGGCTACAACTACGTCGAGGAGACGACAGACGGCAGAATCATCGGCGGATTCGAGACCGGCGTCGGACCTGCGGCAATCACCTACGGCGGCATGTCGGTCATGGGCGACGAGCTCTCTCTCGTCCACAACTCGAAGTTCGCGGAGGGCAGGAATGTCTATATCCTGATTCCGCCGGTGACCGTGAGTGCCGCAGGCGAGTCCGAGTTCAATGTTCTGATGAATCGGGCAAGGGTGCTGGATTACCGCGACCGCGAACTCAAGGCGTATATGGTGATGATGGACCTGATTCCCGCCCTCAAGCGCGACGATCTGGTTAAAATCGGCAATATCATCTGGGAATTCGATTTCAGAGGCTCGAAGCGTGCCGAAGTCGAGCACAATTCGTTCTCCATCTACAAATTCATGAGCATGATTCGCGAGGAGGGTATCGAGTTCGTCGGCATGAGCTCGGTCGGACCTTCGATTGCGGTCATCACGGAGAAATCCCCCGACGAGATGCGAAAGATAACGGAAAAACTCGGTCTTGAGACGGCAATAGAGACAAAAGTGGACAATAAGGGTATCTGCTTCCTTTGAGCAGAACCGATTCCCGAAAATATCCCGATTTTAATTATGGCGAATTCGCCATAATTAGAATAAATTTTTGAGGTCATAATTTGTGACCTCAAAACATGAACGACACTCATCGCCGAAATTGAAAATAACCCTCTTAAAAACCGTAAAATCTGACGATTTATCAGATTACGGTTACGCTTTTTGCGAGATTTCTGGGCTTGTCGACATCTCTTCCCAGAAGAACCGCGGTATTGTAGGCAATCATCTGAAGGATTATAGTTGCGGAGATGACCTCGCAGATATTCTTCGACCTAGGAAGCGGTATGAAGATATCCGCTATCTCCTTAAGATCCGCATCGCCTCCGCTGCCGATTGCGATTACGGGAGCACCGCGGGCTTTCATCTCTTTTATGTTCGAGATCATGACGGGATATGCGTCGTCCTTAGTGCAGACCGCAACCACGGGCGTCTTCGGCGTCAGAAGGGAGAAAGGACCGTGCTTAAGTTCGCCTGCCGCACAGCCTTCGGCGTGAATATAGGTGATCTCCTTCATCTTGAGCGCACCCTCAAGAGATATCGGATAGTAGACGCCGCGTCCCACATAGAAGATGTTCTCGGCATCTTTGCAGACCGCGGATGCATCAGCGGGGTCAAAGAGCAGAGTCTCTTCGAGAACGGGGTATATCTCAAAGAGTTCCTTCTCGAAGATGCCCTTTCCGATGATGGATACAATCCTTAAGAGAACGGCACACTGCGCTATGAAAGACTTCGTCGCCGCCACGCTGATCTCCGGACCCGCACGGGTATAGAGGACGTAATCGGCGATACGCGTGACACTGCTTCCGAGGACGTTTGTGACCGCAAATACTGGACAGCCGTTTGCCTTCGCATGCCGCAGCGCCGCAAGGGTATCGGCGGTCTCGCCGGACTGCGTGACCGCAATCACGGCCGTGTCCTTCGCCGTCGTAAAATTCAGAAACTCCGAGGCAATCTCGACGCGAACCGGAATCTTGCAGTATTTCTCCATAAGATAGCGGAATATCAGACCCGCATGATACGAACTGCCGCAGGCGACCACCGTAATCGAGGATGCCTTCTTCAGCACCGAAACCGCGCCGTCATCGATCTTCTGCCTGAACGAGTTGACAAAGACCGCGGGCTGCTCGAAGATCTCCTTCTCCATGAAGTATTCGTACCCGCCCTTCTTTGCGGACTCGACGTCCCAGTCGACGGTCTTTACCTCGCGCTCCACGGTCTTTGCGGACGGGTAGCTGAACAGGCGGATGCCGTCCGGCATCAGATACGCATAATCGTTGTCCTCAAGTAAGAGGATCTTCTGGGTATGCTCGAGTATCGGGGTCATATCCGAGGACGCAAATAGTTCGTCGTCGCCGATGCCCAGAACAAGCGGGCTGAAGCGCTTTATCGCAATAAGACCGTTAAAGCCGCGGATGAGAATCAGCAGCGCAAACGAACCCTCAAGAGTATCCATGAGGTTCTTCACCGCGAAATCGACCATATCGGTACCCGAGAGACCTTTCTCAGCCGCGGCATTGCGGAACTTCTCGAGAAGATGCGCAATGACCTCGGTATCCGTCTCGGATTTGAAAACGTGTCCTTCCGCGATGAGAGCCTTCTTAAGCTCGGCATAATTCTCTATGATGCCGTTGTGAACGACCGCGATATCTCCCGTGCAGTCGGTATGCGGATGCGCATTCACGTCACTCGGGACGCCGTGGGTTGCCCAGCGCGTATGACCTATACCGATATTGCCGACGGCAAGGGAGACCTCGCTTCCCGCATCCGAGATTCTGCCCTGTTTCTTGATGACGGTAAGTCTGCCGCCGCCGTCAGTAGCGGTGCCGTCCGCCACAGCGAGCCCGAACGAGTCATATCCGCGGTATTCGAGGCACTTAAGCCCTTCGACAATGATGGGCGCGGCATTGCGCTCTCCGACATAACCTACTATTCCGCACATTTTACGATATCCTTCTCACTGATGCTTACCCGCAGATTACCTGACAATACTTCCGTCCGGCAGAAAACCCTCGATGATTCTGCCGTTCTCAACCGCGGACGAGTTTCCGATGACACAGTGCTTAAGCACGGTAAAAGGCGCAACCGTCGAGTTGTCTCCGACAACCGAGCCGAAGAATGCCTTAAAGAAATGCCCGTCTACCTCCACCGCCGAATATGAAGGCTCGACCGCGACATTGGAGCCTAGTTTTGTCCCTTTTGCGATGACGCTGTCGGTAATGCGGCAATGCGAGCCGACCGAGGAGTCGTCCATAAGAATGGCGTTCTCCACATAGGTGAACGGCTCGACACGAACCCTTGAGCCGATTGAGGTTCCCGGCATTATGCAGGTATGCGGTCCGATATAGGAATTCTCGCCTATGACGACGTCGCCGGCGACGACCGCATAGGGACTGATTACGGTTCCGCTGCCGATTGAGACATGACCTGTTATCGACGCCGATTTACTGACATTTCCCGATATTGAGGGCTTTACCATCTCAAGAGCCATGCGGTTCATCTTGAGCAGATCCCATGCATATATCGCGTCATGCCAGCGGTTTGCGGGCACGGCTCTTATCGGTCTGCCGTTCTTCGCCATATCCGTGATGATATCGGGGATCATGCAGGTCGCAGGATAGTTGAAAATATCGGGAGTGAGCGAGAAACAGCCCGTGCTCACCGTCATACTCTCGGCAAGAGCGGGCTTTTCGGAAATACCTTTCACCATTCCGCCCGAAACCGAGACAACGCCGTAGTTTGAGGGATACGGGTGCTCGGCGGTAAGCATGGCGTTTCTCTCCGCCTTAAGGCGCGAGAGCGACTCGGAATCTATGTAGTTGTCGCCCGGAATAAGGAGGAAATCGCCTTTTATCAGGTCTTTTGCGCACCGCAGTGCATCGAAGACGCCGAGCTGCTTCTTCTGAACGACGACGGATACGCCGGTATCGAGGTCGTTGAGATATCTTATGACCTGCTCTTTTCTGTATCCGGCAACGACGATTATCTCGTTAATGCCGCATTTTTCGACCGATTCGATGACATAGTCCAGAATCGGACGGTTTGCGACCGGAATCATTACTTTCGGCTGCGAATGCGTCAGCGGTCTTACCCTCTGACCTTCGCCGCCCGCGAGAATTACTGCCTGCATTTTTTACCTCCGTGTGTATCTCAGTTTCTATATGCGTTTTATTTCCGATTTATCTCCCGAGTACGGTATCATCGTTTATCTTTCCCGAAAGGTAAGAGTTCGGCGCTGCTTTTACGCGGCTGCCTATCCAGCTTCCGGCATTTACCGAGCAGTTTATGCCGAACTGCACGTCGTCGCCGATGACCGCGCCGAACTTTCTCCTTTTGGTATCTCTGCCGTCACAGCGGATATCTCTTCTGTCGTGGCGCAGATTGGCTACCTTTGTGCCCGCACCGAAGTTGCAGCCCGAACCGATTACGCTGTCGCCGACATAGTTGAAATGCGGAATTTTGGTGCCTTTCATGACTATGCTGTTCTTTATCTCGACGCTGTGACCTATATGGCAGTTGTCGCCGACCGAGGTGCAGCCCCTGATATATGCATGCGGACCTATGTCGCAGTCTTTTCCGATTATGCAGTCGCCCTCGATATAGGTGCCGGATTTGATGATGCTGCCTTCTCCGAGGATGACATTGCCGTGTATGTATACGCCGTCCTCAATCGTTCCTTTGATGAAATCGGAGGCATTGGCGGAGGTGACGCCGTCCCCGCCGGCGGTCTTCGCAAAAATCGCCTTTGTCATCTTCTCGTTTGCGTCGAGGAGGTTCCACGGCTCGCCGATATCGAACCATGACGAGAGCGTGAAGTGAGAGAGCAGACCTTTTTCCGCATACTGCATAAGTGCGTCGGGAAGCTCGTATTCGCCGCGTTCGGACAGAGAGAGGTTCTTAAGGATTGCAAATATGCCGGTATCGAAGAGGTATATGCCGGCATTCACCAGATTGCTCTTCGGCACTTTGGGTTTTTCAACGATGGAGAGGACTTTGGCGCCGTCGACGTCCAATACGCCGAAATCCTGCGGATGACTGCTCTCCACCGTGCCAACGCAGGGAACGGAACTGTTCGAGAAGGCGAGGATATCGGACGAATCGAGGATCATGTCGCCGTTTAACAGCATAAACGGACCTTTGACAAGATTTTCGGTGCACAGGAGAGCGTTTGCGGTTCCCGACTGCTTTCTCTGCACGGCATATCTTATCTTTACCCCGAACCGGCCGCCGTCTTTGAAGTAATCCCTGATATCCTGCTCTTTATAGCCGACAACGAGTATGAAGTCCTTTATACCCGCATCGCGGGCGGAGACAATCAGATGCTCAAGCATTGGTCTGCCCGCGACGGGGAGCATTACCTTGGGTCTTGAGGCTGTCAGCGGACGCATCCTTTTTCCTTCGCCGGCAGCCAGTATCACGCATTCCATTCTATCTGTCCGTTATCGAATTTTGTATCGAATTTTATTATTGAATTTTATTATTGTAATCTGTTGTAACCGTTTATTTATTCTCTTTATCCGCGGGATAAAGTCTTTCCTGCCGCTTTCAGCATTGTCAGACCTTTTTCCCGCATCTTTTCGGCACTCGCGGTTGTTTTGCCCTCCGCCGTTATCCTTACCTTCGGCTCGGTGCCGCTCGCACGAATCAGGCACCAGCCGTCATCTTCCGTGATTCTGAGCCCGTCGGTCGGGTTCTCCGCACCCATCGCCGTGAGCACATCCTTTGCATTTCCGCAGGGGTAGGAACTCCGCAATATCGGATACGAGGGCATCTTATCGACGAGTTCCGAGATTTTGTGCTCGGAGGCAATGCTGCAGAAGAGACCTGCGGCATATATGCCGTCGGGGCATAGCGACATCTCGGGGAAAATCCACGCTCCCGAGGCTTCTCCGCCGAAATCGCCCCATGAGAGAAGTTCTTCGGAGACATAGGAGTCGCCGACCGGCGTCCTGCGAACCTCGGCGGTCTCCTCGATTGCCATTGAGGCATCGACGGTCGTAACCACGTGCTTTGCCCCCAGAAACTCCGCAAAGAGCATCATGAGGTGGTCGCCGCTGATGTAGCGTCCCTTCTCGTCGAAACCCATGAATCTGTCGGCATCGCCGTCGTGGACAATTGCACCGTTCGCGCCGCGTTTCAGGACGAAATCATGAATGTAGGGCAGATTTGCCTCCAGCGGCTCGGAAGGCCGTGCAAAGACTCCGCCCGGGGTGCAGTTTATGCACGCGGCATTAACGCCCGCGTCCGCAAGGAGACTTGGGGTTATCACCGAGCCGGCACCGCTACCGCAGTCAACAACCATGCGGAGCTTCTCGCTTATATCAAACGAGTCCAGAATCTTCTCCTTATGCGGCGTTATGATATCTTCGGCGGACACCGTCCCCTGATTCTCCCACGAGGCTTTTCCTGCCGGTGTGCCCTCTTCAAAAGCCGCGATTCGCTTCTCCGTTATTGCCTGCTGTCTCTTAGTGAACGCGGATCCGTCAGGATTTAAGAGTTTTAAGCCGTTGAACTCCTCGGGATTATGCGATGCCGTGATACAGCAGGAGAACGAGGTATTCCTGCCCGCATATGCGACCGTGGGTGTCGGGGCAATGCCGCCGTCGATTACCTTTGCGCCGTAATGGAGAGCGCCGGCGGTAAACGCGTCCTGAAGAATCTTTCCGCTCGTCCTGCAGTCGCGTCCCGTCATTATAGTCAGTTTTGCTGGCTTTGACGGTTTTGTCAGTTCTGTCGGTTTTGTCAGTTCTGTCGGTTTTGACGAATCCGCAAAAGAATCTGCGCAGGAAAAAAGAGTCTCGGAGTCGGATGAATTAGGGGTATCTTCACAGGAAACCGCCATACCCGTTTTAAGAGCGAGAAAGAGCAGTTCACTGTCGTATATCTTTCTGATTCCCGATGAGCCGAACAGCATATACTATCTGATTTTTCTTAATACTTGATATATATTCGGAATTAAACGGTTAGAATCATCGCCTGCCGTAGGGACAGTGATGTTTTCTGCCGTGCATGACGCAGAATCCCGTGACGGCGGGACCGATGAAGATCAGTTCCTTTGAAGCGCAATCGCCGCCCTCAAAGTATCTCTCGGTTACGGCAAGCTTCTCCTTATCGAAGAGACCGTCGCCGGAGACAAGGATTACGTCGGCATCATCGGGTTTGCCGACAAGGGTAACACGCTTCTCGGGGTAAAGCGAGCCTGCCTCAAGGAGCATGCCCTCGAGATTCGTGAGGCAGCCGTTCGGATATACCTTTTTCCCCGCGATTTGAGCTATCAGCTCATCAAGGCAGGCTTTATGCGATTCTTCGCCGCAGGCACGTCCTTTTCTGGTAAAGCACATGAAATTCGAGATGACGTTTAAGATTGCGCATGCCGCCGTTCTCTGAACGGGCGACTTCAGCGGGCTGTCAAACATGAACGAGACCTTGGATGTCGCATCGAGCGGAAACGAGGTCGATAATTCCGAGACCCTGCCGCCGTATTCCGTGACAACCGTTATTCCGTCCTCATAGGGACAGCCTGCCGATGCCGAGGGAGATATTCTTACGAGTCCGTCCTCGCAGCCGCTGCCGAAGATGCGGTTTTCGAGTATTTTTACGGCATCGGAGACTATGCTCATATCTTCTCCTTTTCGCCGCCGACAGATCCGCGTTCGCGTTCGGCAATATCCGAGAGAATTATCCTTGCCGGCGCTCCGTCGAGACCCTTCAGTCTGAGCGGCAGGGCAATCATATTGTAGACACCCGCAGTTACGAACGAGAGGTCCAGAAGTTCCGCACATATGACGTTATTCGAGAGAAGGCGGGTGTGAACACTGCCGTTTCCGCCGAAGGACTCTATCGAGGGTGTATCAATGCCTATGAAGATTACTCCCTCGTTTAAGAGGTATTCCGCCGCCTCATTGGTCAGATGCGGATAATTATCCGTGAAACTCCGCTTACCCGAGAACGAGGTCTTGAGCAGGACACGCTTTGCCCCCTTTACCTTCCCTTCAAGGTCGTATCTGCCTATCGAGCCGAAGTTTGCCGAGAGGTCGATGACTCTTGCTTCGCCCATTAAGGTCTCGAAGGGGATTCTGTCGACCGTAATGCCGCTGCTTATGTAGTGCGACGGCGCATCCAGATGTGTCCCGCTGTGCGTGGATAAAGAGAGAGCCGAGACTCTGCACCCCTTCTCTTCTTTTTGTTTTACCGAGATCGCGGGGTCGCCCGGGTAGACCATCATATCGCCGTCAAAAGCCCGTGTTATGTCGTGGAATGCCATTGCAATATAAAAAATGAAATTAATTCATCAGAATCCGGATTCGGCGGCGTTTATCACGGCGTCAATCTTCTTCTGAAGCGAGTCGGGAAGTCCGTTTATCTTGACGTCAAGGAATCCGCGGATGATGGTCGCGGTCGCCTCCTCCTCGTTGAGTCCCCTTGCCATGAGATACTCTATCTCGTCGCGGGCAATCTTTCCGACCGCAGCCTCGTGGGATATCTCGGTGTTAGTGAGCTGTCCCTCTATTTCGGGAACGGCATGAATAGTGCCGTCTTTGAGGATGAGTCCCTTGCACTCGATATGACCTTTGGTGCCGTCGGCGGCGCCTACGATGCGCGAACGCGAGATTGCCTTGCCGCCCGTCGTTATGAGTCGGGATATAATCTCGGCACAGGCACCTTCGGCGTTGAGGAGAGCGCCCTGACCCATATCGAGCTCGGAGCCTTCGTGAGCGATTATGACGGAGTTGAATCTGGCGACCGAGTTTTTGCCGACAAGGTTCGCGACAGGATACATCTGGACATAGCCGACGGGATTCATGCTTACGTAGTTGGAGAGGAAGGTTCCGTTCTCCTCGACCACGGTGCCGCTGCGGGGAAGAACGCGGATATTCTCGCCCCATGTGTGAATCATGGTATTGCTTACGAGAGCGTTCTTACCGACATAGGTCTCGGTAATACCGTAATGCGTGCCTTCTTTTCGACCGATACTGCTCGTGCAGCCCGTAATCAGGTGAAGTTCGGCGCCCTCTTCGGCGACGATGATATTGTGGACGGTCTGGACCTCGGATTTCTGCATAAAGAGGCAGGACTGGAGCGGGAATATGTTCTTGCTTCCCTTTCTTGCGATTACGGCGAAACCTCTCGGACCCTCCTCCTCTTCGCGTTTTGCTACAAAGCGGGTGTATTCGTCCTTATCGCGGTCGACGATATTCCAGAATTTTTCTTTGAGCCAGTCGTATTTTTTGAGCGCGATATCGATTGGGAGCATCTCAATGCCTTCAATCTTTGATTCCGAGTGATGAATGTGCTGATCCGTCTGGATGAAACTGCCCGAACGGTTGGATTCATCGAGTTCGATGCCGCCCATCTCGAGACGTTTTTTGTCTTCTTCGGAGATATCGGTGATTAGTTCTTCTGACATCTGATGCACTCCCCGTATCCTTTTTCCTGAATTAATTTGAGAATTTCACGCGGATTTCCGTGGCATTTTATCTCGCCGTTGCAGAGCATGTGACCGGCATCGGCTTCGATGTAGTCGAGGATATATCCCGTATGGGTGATGATAAGCCCCGATTTGTTTCTGTGCACGATGTGGCGGTCTTTCTCGAGAAGGGTCGCTATGGATTTGCCGATAAGGGCAATGTTCTCGAGGTCGACGCCGCTTTCGGGCTCGTCGAGCATGATGAAATCCGGGTTCTGGACAAGAAGCTGTAGGATCTCGCTTCTCTTGATTTCTCCGCCCGAGAATCCCGCGTTGACGTCGCGACCCATAAAATCGGACATCTTCATCCTTTCCCCGAATCTGCCTATGCTCTCGGGGGAGCAGTTGGCAACGGCGTTGAGCAGTTTTCCGAGTTTGAGTCCCGAGAGTGTCGGCGGACGCTGGAACATCATTCCCATTCCGTATCTTGCACGTTCGTCGAGGGGCAATTCGGTTATGTCGCGG
>Ga0265298_10005675_pt1 | contig 15567 bp, 11 predicted proteins | sample AusTroGonzalo_MG_3_FD_193486 | JGI IMG/M metagenome (GOLD analysis project Ga0265298, IMG submission 193486) | Bovine rumen microbial communities from tropical cattle in Woodstock, Queensland, Australia - Gonzalo_01 | ecosystem: Host-associated > Mammals > Digestive system > Stomach > Rumen ... | reverse complement strand
CATACGGGACTTGCTACCACCGCCAGCAATGCGACAAACATCAAATATAATATTTTTTTCATTGTATATATTCGTTTCGATTATATGATGATATCTGCTAAAAATTTGGTTGTATTAGGGCTTTAGTTGCCGCCGGGGATGATGGCTGAGGAATTAGAGTTGGGTTCCAACAACCAATAAACAATGGTCACCACATCGTTGGCTTTCAGCTCATAGTTGCCGTTCTGGGCAGGAACGTAGGTCACGGTAGCATGGTTGTTGCTATTGGCCATGGTCACTACACCGTTGTGATTGCCGCCGACCATCACACCATTGATGTACATTCTGACGATGCAGTCAGTTCTTGCCTCATGTGCCAGGGTGAACTGGGTTTGTCCAGCTGTCTGCACTGTGTCTCTTTCTTCCACCATTTTGGTGGGCAGGTTGTTCATCACGTTGATTACCGAGTCGATGCGGGTGTTCAGGGTGGTGAGTATGGCAGTGCGTTGTTGCGCAAGCAGCTCATCTACCTCTGCCTTGGTATATACGTCAGTACTATTGGCTTTGCCTCCAATCTCGCTACGCATGTGTGCTTTGGCGGTATCCACGCTGATGGCAAGGTTGTCAACCTTCGTGTTCACAGCAGTCATTCCATTTACCAAGGCAAGACTGTCGTTGACCATGCGGGTGTTGAGTGACGCCAGGTTGTTGTAGATCGCCGTGATGGTGGGAGCGTTGGGATTGATATCCGTGGCGTAGTTGGCGCTGAGGGCGAAGGGTACAGCGGTCACATGCACTTGGTCTTCCACCGTCTCGTTTCCAATGGTCGTCGTGGTGGTGATGAGGGCATTGCTCCAATCAATGGCGTCAAATCCGGTTTCGCCACCGATTTCCAGTGACAACAGACCGTTGGCGTTGGTGTTTCCGCTCAAAGTCTCGCTATAGTGTTCGTTGCCGTAGGTGATGGTCACCGTCACACTTACGGGTTTGTTTACCACAAGGCGGTTGTGGCTGTCGCGGATAACTGCCTGATAACTGATTTTGTTGGTGCTTTGGGCCATAGCTGCCACGGCTACAACCATCATAACAACAAGCGTCAATAATTTTCTCATTTTCTTTGTTTTTTATTGTTTATACTTATTTTTATATTCTATTTTGATTGAATTTTTAATGTTCAAGATCCGTCAGTTCATTGCCGTTCTCGTCATATACCTGGTCTTTCACGCAACGGACGCTGATACCGTTTTCGGCACTCATCTGGTCTGTGATGACCTTGTTACAGCCATAGAGTAAGGAGCATACCCAGCATTCTGACACGCTGTGTTTTACACTGCTCCAGAAGGAGGTATAGCCCAGCATTTCCTCGTAACGGCCGGTGGATTGGTGGTAGAAACCGGCAGGCAGGGCGTAGAAGCCGGCCCCTGTGTCATGTCCCGGCATCAGCCAGAGTCTGTCGGACATCAGGTCGAGGGCATCCTCGTCACTCAGACTTGAAAGGTTGGCCGAATCGGGAAGGTGCCAACCGGCGGGGCAAATACCTCTGACGTAGCCGCCGTGAAGGGTTTTGTTGGGCTCAGCGTCACTGCCTTCGGGCACGTTGACCGCGGAGTACCAGTTGTACAGGCGGCCGTAAGTGTCCAGGTTCACAGCGGTGTTGCTGTGATTCTCTGAGTTGTATATCATGTTGGGTGCTTCAGCACCGCCAATGTAAGTCGTCGCCTCCATATTCGCCTTGGTCCAGCAGTAGCGCTGGGGGGCGAAGCCGAGATATATGGAGGCATATTCGTTGCCGTCGGCATCCTTGATCGTACCACCACAAAGGTTCACAAAGTAGTGGCGGAGGCTGTCGGCGTGGTGTTCTGTGGTGTACAGCTTGTACATGTTGGGACCGCCATGCAACTGGTGCCATGCGTAAGCCGGAATATGCAGTTCATTGCTGGCATAGTCTGTCACAATCTCTGTGGAGTCGAGATAAAGGGTGTCATAAAGATCATAAATCTTCCAGATATCCATCACGAGCGTGGTCATGCTGTCGTAGTTGAGCGATGTCTGCCAGCTGTAGTGGGCGGCATCGATAGCCGTGGAGTCGTAATGGCCGGCAGGGAATACGTGTATGGTTTTCCCGTTGAACACGATTTCCTCACCGTTGTAGCCCAAGAAGAAGCCGGAAGTGTCCTGCACATGGCTGGGACTGACAGCCAGCGAGTCGTTCTGGGCTCCCTGCAGTGCCATGTCCACGCGGATGAGCTGGGCTTGCATCTGGCCTTGCGACAGATTGTAGTTTGTTGATGAGGCCTGTCGGTGGAAAGGGCTGCCGTAGGTATAGCTCACCTTGCCGGCGGTGCCGAAACCGGAACTGAAACCATGGGCAAAATCATTACCACTACGAGTTTGTGCTTTAGTGCAAATTACTACTGCTAACATGCAGAAAATCAGTAAGATATTTTTCATATTATATATATATATGTTATATAAAACAAGTTGCAATAATAGGGAAATTTTGCTAAAGAAAAAGAGTTATTTTATCAACAAAATTGGTATAGTTTTCCACAGTTTCTTAAAAAATATAAAAAAAAACTCGCCTTTCGAGGGGCGAGTTTGCTTGCATATTGCGGATGAAAGACGCCACACGCGGCAGCGTCAAATTGCTTCATCACACCTTGATTTCTACGTCAACGCCACTGGGCAATTCCAGCTTCATCAATGCGTCGATGGTTTTGGAGGTTGTACCGTAAATGTCCAACAGTCTCTTGTAAGTGGAAAGCTCGAACTGCTCTCTTGATTTCTTGTTGACGAAGGTTGAACGGTTTACAGTAAAAATCTTTTTGTGTGTCGGAAGTGGAATAGGTCCCACAACGACAACCTTGTCATCCTTCACTGCGTTGATTGTCTTCACAATCTTCTCAGCAGATTTATCTACCAAAGTATGGTCGAATGACTTCAATTTGATTCTGATTCTGTGACTCACGTTGTTTTGTTTTTATTGGTTTATTTTTTGGAATTGTTTATTGTTTCTTTTTGTCTTTCAGAATATTACAATAGGGCATAGCGTCCAACGTTCAGGATGTATTCTTTGATGTCCGCCGGAACTTCGGCATATCTTAAGAATTCCATGCTGTAGTTGGCTCGTCCTGAGCTGATGGAGCGTAAGGTGGTGACATAGCCGAACATTTCAGCCAACGGCACCTGGGCCTTGATGATCTGGTAGCCGATTTTCGCCTCTATCTGTTCCAGAACTGAACGTCTGCGGTTGAGGTCGCTGGTCACATTCCCGATGTACTCATCCGGGGTGGTGATTTCCACCTTCATGATAGGTTCGAGAATGGAGGTTTCCACGCTGCGGATGGCTTCTCGGAAGCCCATCTTGGCGCATACCTCGAAGGCCATGGCGTCGGAGTCCACACTGTGGGTGCTTCCGTCCAGAATGGTGACGGTCAGTGCCTCGAGCGGGAACCCGTATTTGCCGTTGGTCATGGCGATGCTGAAACCCTTCTCAGCGCCGGCCAGGTATTCCTTCGGAATCACGTTGGCCTTGACCTGGCTTTCGAAGAACAAACCCTTCTTGTCGCTTGGGGTCGGACTGATCTGGAATTCCAGTTCCGCGAACGAGCCTTTCCCGCCAGTCTGGCGTTTGTAGGTCTCGTGGTGCTTGATGAAATCGTTGACCGCTTCTTTGTAGGTGACCCTGGGCTTGCCGTGGTTGCAGGCGACGTTGAACTCGCGTTTCAGACGGTCCAGAAGGATGTCCAAATGCAACTCACCCATGCCGCTGATCAAGGTCTGTCCGGACTCTTCGGAGACGGTCACCTTGAAGGTGGGGTCTTCCTCTGCCAGTCGGTTCAGCGCCTGCATCAGCTTGTCCTCATCGTCTTTGGTCTTTGGCTCGATGGCAATCTGGATCACCGGATCCGGAAACTCGATGTTTTCCAGCAAGATCGGGTGTCTCTCGTCAGTCAGGCTGTCGCCCGTCCTGATTTCCTTCATGCCCACGAGAGCCACAATGTTGCCGGCACCCACGCTTTCCATCTGGATTTGCTTGTTGGAGTGCATCAGCATGATTTTCGACACTCTTTCGCGTTTGCCGGTGGAAACATTGTAAATCATGTCGCCGGTTTTCAGCGTGCCGGCATAGACCTTGATGAAGGTCAGTTTGCCGACGTAGGGGTCGATGGCAATCTTAAAGGCCAAAGCCGCGAAGTTTTCCTTCTCATCAATTTTGCGCGTCTCTTCCTGCTCCGTTTTGGGGTTGATGCCCTTGATGTCGGGCATGTCGGCAGGGGAGGGGAGGTAGCTCACAATGGCGTCAATCAGTCGCTGCACTCCTTTGTTCTTGAATGAAGAACCACAGAGTACGGGGGTCAGCTGGTTGGCGATAGTGGCTTTTCTGATGCAGGTCTTGATTTCATCAACAGTCAGACTGTCAGGGTCTTCAAAGAACTTCTCCATCAGTTGGTCGTCGAGTTCGGCCACGGTTTCCAGCAGCAGGTTGCGATATTCCTCAACGTCATCTTTCATGTCGTCGGGGATAGGGCATTCTGTGTAGGTGGCGCCTTGGTCTTCCTCGTTCCAGGTGTAGGCTTTCTTCTCGATGAGATCAACCAAACCCACGAAATTTTCTTCGCTGCCGATAGGCAGTTGCAGCACCAGTGTCTTGGCGCCCAGTTTCTCTTTGATTTGCTCGACCACCGCGTAGAAGTCGGCTCCCATACGGTCCATTTTGTTCACGTAGCAGATACGGGCCACATCGTACTTGTTGGCCTGTTTCCATACGGTTTCGGATTGGGGTTCCACACCTCCCACCGCGCAAAAAATGGCGACGGCTCCATCCAATATTCTCAAAGAACGTTCTACTTCGACGGTGAAATCAACATGTCCCGGAGTGTCGATGATGTTGATCTTGTATTGTTGAGATTCATAGTCCCAGTTGACGGTGGTGGCGGCGCTAGTGATGGTAATACCACGTTCCTGCTCCTGCACCATCCAGTCCATGGTGGCTGTGCCCTCATCTACTTCACCAATCTTGTAGCTTTTACCGGTGTAATAAAGAATGCGTTCTGTCGTGGTGGTCTTACCGGCGTCAATATGCGCCATAATCCCGATGTTCCTGATTTTCGATAAATCTTCCGACATAAACTTGTTCTTTCCGGTATAATTTAAATTAGTATATATTGATACTATTAAAATCTGAAGTGAGAGAATGCCTTGTTAGCTTCAGCCATTCTGTGGATATCCTCTTTACGTTTGAATGCAGCACCTTCTTCCTTGTAGGCTTGCATAATTTCAGAGGCCAGCTTCATGGCCATGGTTTTCTCATGACGCTTGCGGGCGAATAAGATTAAATTTTTCATACCTACGGACTGCTTTCTCTCGGGGCGCAGTTCGGTAGGGATCTGGAAGGTGGCACCACCGATACGTCTACTCTTTACTTCCAAAGAAGGAGTAACGTTGGCGAGAGCCTGTTTCCAAACTTCAATGCCGTTTTCGTTTGTTTTTTCTGCAATAATGTCAATAGCGTCGTAGAAGATTTCGAAAGCTATTGATTTCTTTCCCTTGAGCATGATGTTGTTCACGAATTTGGTAACAGCTACATCATTGTACTTCGGATCGGGAAGGATGATTCGTTTTTTTGGTTTTGCTTTTCTCATTTTGTAACTTCAATAATTTTGTTATTTACTCTCGAGACACCCATTTTAGTGCTCAATTTACTACTGTGTTTGTCGGTTTACGCTTTCTTTTTCGGACGTTTTGCACCGTATTTTGATCTACCCTGCAAACGGCCTTCTACTCCTGCGGAGTCGAGTGCGCCACGGACGATGTGGTATCTTACACCTGGAAGGTCTTTCACACGACCGCCTCTAACCAATACGATAGAGTGTTCCTGCAAGTTGTGGCCTTCGCCCGGAATGTAAGCATTCACTTCCTTTCCGTTGGTCATACGTACTCTCGCTACCTTACGCATAGCTGAGTTAGGTTTCTTAGGAGTTGTTGTGTAAACTCTCAAACATACACCGCGTTTCTGCGGACAAGCGTCTAACGCTCTTGACTTGCTTTGCGAAGTCAATTTCTTTCTTCCTTTTCTTACTAATTGCTGAATTGTCGGCATACAATTAAATTTAACCTTTGTTTTTTGTTTATAATTCACCCCAAAATTGGGACTGCAAAAATACGATTTTTTTCTTATATAATATATTAGTCGATTAAAATTTTTTCAGTCAACGAATTAGCTTCTTTGATTGATTATAAATTACTTATAATCAATAATTTAATATGGTAAATTCTGATTTGTTCTGAAAAAAGACAATCCTTGCTGCCGTATTTGTCGGTAGATTAGTCAGATGAAATGGAAAAAAATAGGTCCGTCGTTTGCAAAAAGATAGGGGTGGCGCTGTCAATAACATAGTTGCTTTAAATCCTTCGCAAAAAATGTGCTGTATATCCTCGCACTGCGGTCCCACAGGTGTTGCTCGTCGTGGAAGTATTCCGGATGGTCGTGGAAAAGTCCGCTGCTATGGTAGTCAAAAACCGGAACATGATGGCGATTAGCAAGGTCTTTCAGAATGTCGTAATGCGTGCTGTCCACAAGGGTATAATAGGGCGAAATCGTGAAGACAAGCTGGATGTTTTGCTCTTGGCAACGCTGGATGAACTTTTCGATGTAGGCACATTTGCAGCTGTCAATCCGCACTACGGGACGATGGGGTAAAAGACTGTCTGGAAAATGGGTCGGCCGGTCGATAGGGAGGTAGCCGTTTTCAGCTTGGTCCCAGCGCCGTTTGACCAGCCCGGTGATGTTGGAAATCGCTTTGGCATTGTAGCGATACAGATGCGACAAACGATAAAGATTTGCTTTTCCCGAAAGCGTGAAGACTTCGTCCGCTTCAGGATAACGCCCGAAATAGGGAGCAAAATAGCTGACAGAATAAAACGGGTCTTCCTCCGTCCTGAAATCCCCATCGGAAAGCTCGAGACAGATGATCTTCGGACTATGGTGGGCAAGTAGCAAATTTAAACAGATGTAGTGGGCATAGATGTCGTGAGAGCCATCCACACCGCCGTTGAATACGCTCATTTTCAGACTGTCACGGATGATGGAAGGAACATAATGCCCGTTGCAGCGGGACGTGCCCAACAGGATGATGTCTTCGTCAGCTTCATGGGCAAGATGCCGGATGGTAGGACTGACCATGTCACGACTGTGCTGGTTGACCTGCCACATTACCAGGCCTCCGATACGGTCGGCAAGGAACCAGAGGGCAATAATGCAAATGAATCCGACGACGATTTTTCTCATGTTTCAGAATTGAAAATAAATGAATTGGTCACTGCCCAAGACCCCAAAGAGGGTGATGATGCAGATCATGAAGGCAAAGTAGCTGTAACGTATCCATGCGTGATTTGAGGTGGCAATATGAACTGGCCATGCTTTCTCGTCGGCATAGTCCTTGACAAGCACAGCGACTATGGCACAGATGGCAGCAGCCACGTTGCCAATGCCGACATCCTGCAGGAAGGGCATCCCGGGATTGGTGACCATCCCGTGGAATATGGATACGGCGTCGTGGAGATGACGGGCACGGAAAAATACCCACAACAGGGATACGACTGCAAATGTGCATAGACAAGGTATAACTCTCCGAATGCCAGAAAGTTGCTTTTTTCTACGTTGGAAGATTTTTTCCAGGGCAACGAAGAACCCATGTATAGCACCCCAGCACACAAAGGTCCAGTTGGCCCCATGCCACAGACCGCTAACCAGGAAGGTGACGATCAGGTTGAATGAGCGTCTTGCCCCGCTGACGCGGCTGCCTCCTAAAGGGATATACAAGTACTCTTTGAACCAAGAGGAAAGTGAGATGTGCCATCTCCGCCAGAAGTCTGTTAGTGAGGTGGCAAAATAGGGACGATGGAAGTTTTCCATCAGCCGGAATCCCAACATCCTTGCTACGCCAGTGGCAATGAGTGAATAGCCGGCAAAATCCCCGTAAATCTGAAAGGTAAACATCAGTGTGGCCAACAGATAGGAGCCACCGTTGTGCTGTTGCACATTGTCGAAAATGGAATCAACGAATAAGGCGCAGCGGTCGGCTAAAACGAGCTTCAGAAAGTAACCCCATATCATCAGTCTCGCACCGGCGGCGATGTTGTCGTATTGAAGGCGGTGCTCCTGTTTGAACTGCGGCAGTAACTGGTAAGAGCGCTCGATAGGACCGGCCACCAGTTGCGGGAAAAAAGAAACGAAAAGGGCATAGGTGATGAAGTCCCGTTCCGCCAGGGTTTTGCCACGATAGACATCGATAGTGTAGCCCAAAGCCTGGAAAATGTAGAAGGAAATGCCGACAGGCAACAGGATGTTGAAGCCCGGACGACTGAGTTGAAGTCCAAGTTGCTGGGTAAGGGACAAAATGTTGTCCGATAGGAAATTGAAGTATTTGAAGAAAAATAATATGCTGATATTCAGGATAATATTGTATGTGAGTATTCGTTTTCGCCTGCCAGTTTCCGACTTTCTACCCATGAGAATGGCTGAAAAGTAGGTGATGAGGGTGCTGGAAAGCAATATCAATGCATAGGCGGGAATGCTGCACATGTAGAAATAATAGCTGGCCACCAGCAGCAACAAATTCCGCAGTCGCAGGTTGTGCCGTGGAATAAGGTAGTAGATTATCGCTACCAATGGGAAGAATATAAGAAATGCCAGCGAGTTAAAAAGCATGTTTCAATGCTGTTACCAAAGAGCAAAAATAAGAAAAAAACACTTGCAAATTTCTATTTGTTTTTTTCAAAAAAAACCAGTATCTTTGCGGAAAATTTGAATTTGGAATAAATGTTGTCAAACAATTCAACAATGAAAAAAATACTATCCCTTTTAGCTTTTGTTATGATGATTGTCGGCGCAATGGCGCAAAAGGTGACTGTGAACGAGCATTCTTTGACCAATACCCTCAAAGAATTGAACTTGGAATTGAAGACTTTGTGTGATCAAATCCCTGAAACACAGCAACTTTTCGATAATGATTACGAGCGTCAGCATCAACGGATGATTGATGTTATCACGCAGACGAACAAGCTCTCCATACTGCTCTATTCGCAGGAGCAGAAGAGGACTTTTGACATGTCATACGCCTTGAAGAAAGTGACGACCATTTATAATGATTTCAACGAGGGTATGCGCCCGTATGACCAAATCATCAACGAATTAAACTTCGAGATAGTGCGTTACGCGCGCCTTGTTGAGGCACTTCGCCGTCTTCCTCCGGAAATGGAGGATATTGTCGAGATAGTGCCTGATAGTCTGCTTTGCTACAATGATTCGTTAGATACCCAGATGTTGTGTGACGAATCCTCCTTGGAAAGGGAAATTATCCAGGCTGCCATTGAGGAGAATGTGAAAGCGCCGTTTGTGCTGGACGAGGCAGGAAAACAATACCGCAGTTCCTGTATTCTTTATGCTTCTGAACTGTTGAAAATGTATGTGGTGAACCATGATGCGGTTGTGGCCGACAGCACACACTACAGAGAGGCTTTTTTACGCACAAAAGAGGCCTACGATTATGCGGAAGCCCAATACACCACGCTGGACAAGTATGTATTTGAACAAGGACAAACGCCCTATTGGGAAATTTTCCCCCACTTCGGATGGTATTGGAAGAAGATGCGGAAAGAGATGCGCAATGAGTACGATTTTGACGTTATGAGTAAGGCGAGTGAGGGGGATGAAAATTTTTTCAACAAGCTGTCAGGACGGGCGGAAAAAGCTTTTTCTGTGATTGCTTGTGTCATCCAATTAGGCGCGCTTTTTGTGGTGTGGATCTTGGTGTTTGGGATCTTATGGTTGATTAAGCGTCACACCAAATCCCAAAAAGTTATCCTAAGTAAGTCACTGCCGCTGTTTTCCGTATTGGTGAGTACTCTTTTGTATTTCCTGCTATTCGGCTATTTTTGGGAAGGAAGCGAGTATGTGCATTACGGTGTGAAAAACATCAATACCTTCCTTTGGCTGTTGGCGGCTATTTCGGGCTCATTGCTGCTTCGAGTCGAAGCCGACCAAATCCGTCACGGCTTCAGTCTATACATTCCCACCATTCTGCTGGCGTTGTTCATTATCATTTGTAGGAACACCTTCATTCCGGATATTCTGCTGAATATTGTGTTCACTCCAGTACTGTTGGTTGCTGTGTTGGGACAGTTGCTCGTGTGTCTGACAAAGCAGGGCAAAGCTACGCGAACAGACTCTGTTCTGGGCTGGATTTCATTGGGAATCTATAGCTTCTCGTTGATCCTTTCATTCTTCGGCTTTATTTTCAATGCATTGGTCTTATTGGTATGGTGGTATTTCATGCTGGTGAGCTTGTCAACCATCTACTGTATCTCGGATTTGATGGACCGTTACAAGGAAAAAAAGCTAAATGAGCGTATAGAGGAGAAACGAAAACATAACGCATTTGTGTATGGTGAAGACCGTGACATTTTGCTCTTCAGTATCACTTGGTTTCATGACCTTATCAAACAGGTTGTGGTTCCTGTTCTGGTGTTGCTCTCCATACCGTTTTTTATCCGTCTGTCATTGGACATGTTTGACTTCACGGATCTCTTCACTCGGTATTACTATAATCCTTTTTATCAGCTTACGGATGAGGCCACGGGTGTCTCCACGCTGCGAGTGTCCATTGGAAGCATTGTCTATTTGCTGACGTTGCTCTTCATATTCCGTTATCTCAACCGAGCCTTTCATGTTCTATGGCATTATATCCGCTACACGTCATTCATGCGCAAGAACAAACGCACCTATGTGCGCGCCAACGAAATCAACCTGTCCATCGGGAACAGTATCATCAGTGCGGTAGTCTGGATGATATATGTTATCGCCGTGGTGGATGAATTGAAGATACCTACCGGTTCCTTGGCATTGGTCGCCGGCGGTTTGTCTGCCGGTATCGGTATTGCCCTCAAGGATATCATCAACAACTTCATCTATGGTATCCAGCTGATGGGAGGACGTCTGCGTGTCGGAGACTGGATCGAGTGCGAGGGGGCACGGGGTAGGGTAACCGCCATCAACTACCAATGCGTGATGGTGGAGACCATCGAAGGCACCGAGATGTCTTTCCTGAACGCCTCCCTCTTTGGCCAGAGTTTCAACAACCTTACCCGGAACAATTCGTATGAGATGACCAAGATTATAGTCGGTGTGGAATACGGCACCAACGTGGAGAAAGTACGCGAAGTGCTGTTGGAGGCGATGAAGGAAATGGACACCAAAGACCAATACGGACGCAATATTATAGATCCGAAGAGAGGCATTATCATAATTCTGGAAAACATGAGCGACAGTGCCGTGGATATAGCCGTGAAACAGTACGTTCTGGTTCCTGAACGGATCGCGTTCGTAGAACGTTGCAAGGAAGTCGTCTATAAGGCTTTGAACAATGCAGGTATCACAATAGCATTCCCGCAGTGCGATATACATATCAAATAAAAATATTATGGAATTAAGATTCAAACAAACAGGCAAAATAATAGACATCTCCATCGTATTGTTGGCCGGCATAGCTTCAGTCGGTATGATGATCTACGCGGTTTTTCATTTTGGGCTGATGAATGCATGGAATGAATTGATACTCAATATGTTCTATCTTGCATGTCTGGTGATGACCGCGATGTATTTCTTCAAGGTGGGTATCACCACCCATCAGTTCAACTACTGGTGTTCCCTGTGTGTGGGCATCACAGTGCTGTTGCGTGACATTCTCTTTCCACCCCCATTGATTAATTACCCTCTCCATTTGGCCTGTATGACGCTCTCGGTGTTGCTTATACTCATGCTCATCTTCTTCTATTCGCGCAAGGATTGGAAAACGTACTCTAAGCGCAACCTGTGGATGATTTGTATCGTGGATATGGTCCTTGCGACCCTGTACAACATAGACATCATTTTGGAACCCACCGACGAATACACCGCTTTCATGCTAACGGAAATCTGGATTCGCCCCACCATTACCTACGGCTTGGTGGCTTGTTTCGTGAAGGAAAACGACACCATAGAGCAGCAAGTGCAGCGTACCGAACTGATACGCACCAGCCAGAGTTGGGACGGTGTGGAGCTTCCGGACTACCTGCAGGGCCGTCCCGAAGTGGTAGCCATAAAGTACGAGATTCCCGTCGATCAGAAATTGGAATGGCACCATCATCCCGTGATGAATCATGGCATACTGGTGCAGGGCGAGTTGACCATCATCAGCAAGGACGGCAAGGAGAAAGTGTTGCATGAGGGCGAGGCTGTTGTGGAGATGGTGAACACTATCCACCACGGTGAGAACAACGGCAATAAGCCTGTCATCCTTTACATGTTTTACCTCTCGCAGAAGGACATGCCCTTGTCTGTTCAACATTCAGAAATACCACTGGACTAACTAAATAGAAAATGAAAAAAACAAAGAAACTATGGATCGCCTGATTGAAAGTTTTTATAATAACCTGATTAACGAGAATCGTTACAGAATGATTCTCGACGGTTTGCAGGTGACGCTTGTCATCACGCTCTGCGCCGCTGTCTTGGGCACAATACTGGGTGGCTTGATATGCTGGATGCGCATGAGCCGCAGGCCATGGCTGCAGCGCACGGCCAAAGTATATATTGACATCATGCGTGGCACGCCTGTGTTGGTGCTGCTCATGCTGATGTATTATGTGGTCATGGCGCCTTTGGATACCGCAGGTATCGTGGTGGCCATCGTCACCTTTGCCCTGAACACGGCTGCCTATATCAGCGAGATGTTACGCACCGCCATACAAGGTGTTGACCGCGGACAGACCGAGGCCGGCTTGGCCTTGGGTTACACGCAGCGGCAGACTTTTTTCCGGATTGTGTTGCCGCAAGTAGTCAAGTCGGTGATGCCCGTTTATCAGGGAGAGGTGGTGAGCCTGCTGAAGGGCACGAGTATTGTAGGATATATCGCTATTGTTGACATGACCAGGGCATCCGACCTGATACGCTCGCGAACATTCGATGCTTTTTTTCCCCTTATTGTGACGGCAATAATATATTTCCTCATGGCGTGGCTCATCGGGCTGTTACTCACATCACTGGTGAAACGACAGCGCACGAAGTCTATCGTTGCCGCACTGCTGCTGGCCATAGGAGGAACGGTATGCTATGTGCCGGAACTGTTAATCGCTGAAGAAACGGCTGCCGTGACGGATGTTCCTGACGTGTTCAAGGCTCTCTCCGGAAAGCGAGTCGGTGTCATTATCGGCAGTATACAGGACATCGCCGTCACCGATTTGGCTCCCGATGCCGATATTTTACGATTGTCCAATAGCACAGACATGATTGCAGCCTTGGAGAATGGCAAAGTGGATGTAGTTGGTGAAGAAAATCTTTCGGTGACATTCAACAAGGAGATTGCTTCGAAGGTGGACACGGTGAATGCCAAGCTGAAGCCGATGCCCCTTGGAGCCTGTTTCAGCTTAGACAACACTCAACTGAAGCAGGACTTCGACAGCTTCCTTGCCGATATTCGCCGTGACGGCACCTACCAGGAAATTTTTGACCGGTGGAAAAATGCCGACGACCCCGCAGCGGTGGAGCTGCCCCAGCAGCGAGGAACGGGGAAGACACTGCGTGTTGCCATCTATCCCGCGTTACCTCCTTTCAGCCTTATCAGTTCAGGATTCCCCTCAGGTTTAGAAATTGACATACTGACGGAGTGGGCCAACCGTCGCAACTGGAAACTGGAGTATCTTATCATGGATTTTGCCGCACAGATTCCGGCTGTGCAGACGGGCAAGGCCGACATGGCCATGGGGTCGATCAGCATTACCGAGGAGCGGCAGAAGCAGGTGCTCTTCTCCGATGGATATATGGAGTCGCACATGGTGTTTGCCACGCGGAAAGGGGAAATAGGTTTGTTCACCAATCCGGTGCAGCCATCCACCACCAAGAGTAAGGGAAGACAATGGCCGTGGGTGGTGGTGGTTCTTGTCCTGATCGGTGGTGGCGTTTGGCTGTTCATTCGCCGCAAGTCCAGCACAAGGAAGTCGTCCTCTTCTCAGCCTCTTTCTTCCACGGATGACAGTCCTATCATCCGCGTCACCGGCATGAAGAAGAGTTTTGGTGCGCTTGATGTGCTGCGCGACATTAATGTTGATATACGCAAGGGCGAGGTCATCTCTATCATCGGTCCGTCGGGAACGGGCAAGAGTACCTTCCTGCGCTGTCTGAACCTGCTTGAGAAACCTACCAGCGGTAGCATCCTCATCGACGGACAAAATATTCTGGCCCCCAACGCTGACGTTCCTTTATTGCGCCAGCGCATGGGAATGGTGTTCCAGTCGTTCAACTTGTTCAACGGCAAGTCGGTACTCGACAACATCTGCATGGCACCGATGCAGCTTTTGGGCAAGAGCCGGGAGGAGGCTGAGCAACGAGCCCGCGAACTCTTGCAGACGGTAGGACTTGCCGAACGTGCCGATGCCATGCCCGAACAGCTTTCCGGTGGACAGAAGCAGCGCGTGGCCATTGCTCGCGCGTTGGCGATGGAGCCCGAGATCTTGCTTTTCGACGAACCGACCTCAGCCCTTGACCCCACAATGGTAAGCGAGGTGTTGGGCGTGATGACACGGTTGGCTCGAGAGGGCATGACGATGATTGTGGTGACCCATGAGATGCGCTTCGCCCGTCAGGTGAGTAACCGGGTGCTCTTCTTTGCCGACGGTGTGGTCTATGAGGACGGGACCCCCGATCAACTGTTCGAACATCCTCAGCGTGAGCGTACCAAGCAGTTCATACAGCAGATACACGAGACGACCTTTGTCATCGAGAGTGAGCATCACGACTACTTTGCCCTGTTGGCACAGATGGAGCAGTTCTGTCAGCACTACAACCTGTCGCGTCAGCGGACAGACAGTGCGCTCCACATTGTCGATGAGACACTCACCATCCTTGGCATAGGTGGAAAAGCCATCCAGCCTGGCACACGTCTCACACTGTCTTACAAGGAGAAGGACGACTCATTGTTGTTCACTCTCAACTGTCCGCAGGTTATCAACCGCGATCTTTTCTATGCCGACAGAGATGATGTGTCTCTGACCATCCTGCACCATTACTGCCAGGATATCAGCGTTGAGGGCAACATCGTTCGCATGATTGTTAAGTAAATCATTCAATACAAAAATAAAAAACCAAAAAAGGAGGACAATATGATTCTAAAAAAACTTACACCCAATCATCCTGACATTCCCGCACTTAAAAAATTGTATGAGGAAGCATTCCCTGTAAATGAGCGTCCTCTGAGCATAGACAATATACTTGCGTTCATGGATCAGATGCCGTGTGATCTTTTAGGCGTTTATCCAGATGAGACTCCTGATGAATTTTCCGCATTTTTCTTTGGAGTCAGAGGAGAAGCCAGTGTATATGGGGTTTATTTTGCAACCCGTCCGGACTTACGTTCAACAGGTATTGGTGGCAAGGCATTCAAAGCTATCTTGGAATACTACAATGATATGCCGTTCTGGTTCTCATACGAGAGTCCTTTTGAAGAAAGCGACAACGCCGAACAGCGGGAGCGCAGACGCAGATTCTATCTG
>Ga0265298_10005673_pt1 | contig 15573 bp, 21 predicted proteins | sample AusTroGonzalo_MG_3_FD_193486 | JGI IMG/M metagenome (GOLD analysis project Ga0265298, IMG submission 193486) | Bovine rumen microbial communities from tropical cattle in Woodstock, Queensland, Australia - Gonzalo_01 | ecosystem: Host-associated > Mammals > Digestive system > Stomach > Rumen ... | reverse complement strand
CGCAGCATAATAATTAGGCATCATGCTGTAGTATAACATTTCTTGTTCGCCAACTTGCCCAAGCATTGTCCTAGCACGCAAACTCATAGCCTTGTCTGCTAATCCACCCATAGCAGATTCACCGTTAGCAATTCCTTGTTCTGTCAACGCCTGTGCGAAATAAGTGTTATAACCTGCCCCAAATAACGCTTTGTTGCGGATACGCCCCATCATATCAGATGAACTCTTAAGGTCTGCTTTATACTTCGTTTCCCCGTATTTGCCAAACCAAGTTCCAATTTCCCCCCCTGCGGCACCACCAACATTGGCACCAACCATTGTTCCTACACCAGGAATTACAGAACCTATTAACGCACCAATAACGCCACCTGCTACGCTTCCAGCAATCTTTCCGCCTTGTGTAACACGACTTAAATAAGCCTGTCTGGAAGAATAAACATTTCTACTAATAGATTCACCCCAATAACTTTCAAGCATTCCGCCTGCAGCCCCGAAGATGTCTTTAACCATCTTCCCACCAATTAAAGCCCACGCCGCACGTGATACCCCACCGCCACCACGCAAATCGCCAGTAAATACGTCTGTGCTATATTTTATCTGCTTTGAAGCATAATCAACCTGTCCACCAAGTTTTTTCCCAACTTTAATTAAGTTTTTAACGTCATTGTTTAATGCCTTCAATTCGGCACTTTGTTGTCCTTTAGATAATCCCCCTGCAGAAAGTTTATTTATTCTACGCCTTATAGATAAAGCACTTTCACCCCAATTTGTAATCTGTTCGTTTGTTTCGGATTCGGGTATAAAGTTTTTGTCCGCCTCACCAACATATAAATCAAAGGCACCAGTTTTGGCAATAGCACGAAACAGCCTGTTTTGGTTTAAGGTTTTTTGCAAACTAGATTCTTGCTCGTCTTTGTTAAGAACATGCGTTTGCCAGTGCCTAAAATAAGCACCAACACGCCTGTTTGCGTTCCTTTCTTGCTCTACGTCTTCTAATGCTTCCCTTGGTATCAAACCAGGGAAAGCCGAACTTAGCCCATACAATGTTCCTGCAAAGGTGTTTAAGTTGTGTTGAATAACACCATAACGCCCTTGACCTGTTTTAGGATTCAATCTGTGGGCTATCATATCCTGGGCTAACGCTTCTGCTTCGGTAGGAAGTGTATTAAATTTTTCTAATGCCCGAACCCCACCTAGTAACCTTTTTGCAACCGCCTGCGGGTTCACGCCCTGTGCCTTAGCAACCGCCAAATAAGCGTCAGTTAAACTGGCAGAACTCTTTCTCCACAATTCATCCAAAGCCCTTTCTGCACTATCAGCAACCCCTGCAATCCCAAGTGGTCTTCCAGCACGCAACCCAGAATAACCTTTCCCATTTCCAGGGGTTAATGCGTCTGATACCTTTTTAGCAATCCCATTAAATATAGAATCTACGTCTTTGGCAAAATCTTTTATCTTATCACTTGCTTTTGATAAGTCTAACCCAACGCCAAATGTAATATCTTGTTCTGCCATTATTTAGCCTTTTCTAAAGCACGTTTTCTTTCTATTTTCCTGCTTTCTTCTTCTATGATTTGCCGTTTCTTGTCTATCATTTGATTCAAAACATACAAATCATATAGATTTAGTGTCCCGTTCTTTAGGTCAGAATACGATATGTACCCTTCTATAACAGGATTCAAAAAAAACCAATCTAACAGTTCGGGGGGCTCGTTTACTTTCCCAGGTTTGCTATTGCTGCTTCCATGTACTTCCGAACTTCCCTGTCGCCCCCTAGGAATAAAGGGGCAAGAAGCCCATCCGTATATGCAAGTTTCATAACTTCAATCTCACCCAAAGTCAGTTGGTCTAACACAACTTCACGCCCATCAACCTTAGCATTTTGTGCAATCATTCTCAAAAATGCTTCTTCTTTAACATAGTCTTCTGGATTGGCAGAGTGTTGTGTTCTTGCGTTCAACAAACGTTTTTGTGCCATAACAGAATGTGGTAATGTTAGAACCCACTTTTTGCCGTTATGTGAATAGGCAAAGAGTTCTGGAATATCCCCAGACTCTTGTGCCCTTTCAATTTGTTTGTTTACAAGTTCTGCGTAGTTTAATGCTAAATCTTGTTCTTCCATATTATATCCCTTTAGTTATTGTATGTAGCACCGTTATAAGTGTCCACGTTACCAGAATACGAAACATCTGTTTTGTTGTCTGGTATTGGATTCGTAGCATAGTTGGAACCCCAAGCAGTGTAAACACCAGAAGTGTATTCTGCATTAGAACATTTGAATGTCATTTCAAAGTCCCCAGAAGCACCAGCACCCGCTTCAATACCTGCAAAGTTTACCAAGAAAGCCTGTGGAGCAATCAAGGATTCATTCTTTTCCAGGTTTTCTTCACCATTACCAAAGTTTTTGTTCGTAAACTTAATGCCAACAGTTGTAATGTGTCCGTTCAATATTTCTTGAATCAGATACGTACCTTTGCAGTAATCCAAAGAATGACGCAAGAAACGAACTGTTAAAGCCCAGTTCTTAATCTTGTAGGATTTGTTTGCAAGCAACTGACCTGTAGAACCTTCAAACACGTTCATAACATTACCGTCATTACCTGGAACAGCAATAATAGCAACATCATTAGGTCCTAAGTTTTTAGCAGTCAAATTACCCATTGGGGTTTGGATGGTTAAATCAACCAAACCAATATCATTAAAAGCACCGTCAAATTGTGTAGCCATTTAGTACTCCTTATTTTTTCAAATCGTTACCAATAACAACTTTCTTGGTAGTACCAGTCAACAATGCAGAACATACTATGCCGTCCCACAAACCTGATGCTTTTTTAACCCCAGTTGGAATTGGAATTACGTATTTATATCCTGTTGGACCAAAAACTTCACCGTCTTCAGCAACACCGCCGTCAATAACACCCGCAGAATTTAATTCTAAGAATGCTTGTGAAATCACGTTGCCTAACATAGAAGCACCATCGCTGTTCATTGGAACACGTGGGGTTGTTTGCAACAATCTGAAGATAGATACACTCAACACATAAGTTAAGTAATCCGCAGATATAAATTCACTAATATCATCACCAGAAGGCAAGTTACCACGTTCCCACGCTGGTAAACCAACCATCTTTACGTTGATATACGCATTTGTGTTCTTTTCGTCCAAGTTCTTAAATTTCTGTGTTGGCGAAACAGATGCAGATAAGCCTGCGTCTAACATGTTCAAAGGCTCAACACCAGAAGCAGGTTTGTGGCAAATAGAGCACATTCTGCGTGAAGAATTTTCAAACTTGCGTGTTGCGAAGAATGCCATCAAAGAAGCAGAATAATATTTATTCGTGTTGTTCGGGTTAATCGGACATACTGCAACGTGTGTCATTTGTGCGTTACGGCAATATGCAGATATAGAACAACTAGAACCTAACGCCAAATCATTTTCTAAAGATAAATCAAACGCATTTGCGTCAATATCATCTAACACTAATTTGTGTGAAGCACTTGCGTTAGAAGCCTGTACTAATGCAGCCGCCGCTTTCTTTTGTGCCGCTGTCAAACCAGTGTCAACACCAATCATGTAATACTGTTCGCTTGCCAACAAAGCAGAGAAGTTATCTGCAAATTCGTCTGTATCGCAACCGATAACCGCAACATACATTGGACCTGTTGGTAACAAACCATTATATGCTGTGCCATAAAATTGTGTAGCGAATTTAGCAGCCTGTGAGTTAGAACCAGCCCCAGCAATAACTGCGGCTAAGTCGTCATATTTTGTGATTACAGTTGCGGCACCGTTTTCGCCTTTTTGCACAAACAAAACCGCAGACCAATCACGTGCAACATTAGTTCCTGTAGCACTAACACTTGTGCTAACGTCTACAAATTCCCTAATGTTAATTACGTTAGTAGCCATTTAATACTCCCTATTGTTTCATTTCAGTTTCAAACTCAACGCTGTTTGGTAAATCGCTCAAATCTTCTGGCTTTCTAACAAACGCAACGTTGTCATTTAACACTATGGTTTCAATGAAATTCATTTGAATCTCAAAGTTAACCCGTTCTGTCCAGGTGCCGTTTTCTAGGTCAGATAAGTTTTTAAGTCCACTTATCTGCTCTATACCTAGCATCCGTCCATTATTACTTACAAACTCATTATACCTGTTATTTTGTAAGTTAGCAAGAATGAACCTTGCTGAGTCAAATGCGTCCCCAAGTTTTTTAGACATTATATTGACTACGCATTTGAATGTCCGTAATTCCGATATAACTTCGTTACCTTGTGCGTCAAATCCCCTACTAGAACGCCCGTAACGCTGTGCCCGCCAGTTGTCGTAATTATCTAGTCTAAATGTTAATATAGTAGCAGTGTCAGGAATTGGAGAACCGTTTTGACGCTCAACAATAACCCTTTCTGTTATTTCGGAAGAGTAATTAAAAGTAGTTGCTTGCGACCCAAGCAGGGTTACAAACATTTTTGAAATGTACTTTTCAATATTCGTATAGTTTGTCAATTTGGGTTTACCTCATTTTCATTGAATCTTGATAACGTTATTTCATAATACCCCATTTGCATTGGCGTATCTTCGTCCCATACCCAAGGCTGAACTTTTCTAACATACCAATCTTTCTTGTTAAACCGAACCACAATAACTTCACCTTTTTTAGAAGGCATTGGTAATTTCTTTAGCGAATATATCGTCATAAACTCATTTGTACCGTAATCACCAAAGCCCTGCAACTGTGCTTCGTCTGGCGATAACGGTTGACAACTTTTTCTTGCCAAAAATTGCACAGGTGTGGACGTGTGGGTTTGGAATCCGTCTACATACGTGACCTTACGCATTGTTACGGTTATAACCCCACCTGCAATCATATAATCTCCTAAAGCGTCACTAAAGAAAGAACCCATTTTATTTCACCTTTACTTTTCCCGTTTGCTTGCTTGCTTTTATTTCAGCAAGTATTTCTTGTGCTATCTGCTTGGTAACCGATTTATCCCTGTCTATTCTGAACTGCGATAATACTGGATACACCCGCATATAAAAAGAACCTTCTGCGTCATCAACTAACTCAGTTTTCCAACTTAATTTAGCATGTCCTTTTGCACTAATTCTTTTCATTCTTCAACCCACGCTTGTATAGAAGAAACCATTTCCCCACTGTCAACCAAAGGAAAATCCTTCCGTTTTCTTTTTATTGTACTGTCTGCATTATGTCTAACGTCCCTAACTGGTGGCATAGGCAGACCTGCCAACTTTCTATCTAATATTGCTTGAACTAGGTTTGTACGCATTTTTTCGCCCAGTTCTTTGAATATCTTGCTATAATCGCCACCTTTGAATACAGATTTGGCACGTTGTATGGTTTGTTGAATATCACCAGTTTTCCAACCGCTTATATGTATTCTTGGGTCACTGTTTATCCTTTTAACGAGAATATCGTTTATTTCCTGCTTATTTAACAGGGAAACATTCCCATGGTCGTCTATGTTCTTTACTGCTTCCCAAATAAACTGACGACTTGATATAGGTATAATCTTCCCATTATCTAACACAAATATCCCATAATGGTTTTCCCTAGCCTTCTTAGCATTCTTTTTGTCGTTGATAAACCCTGCACAAGCAGCACCACTACAAAATTCATCTAGTGGTCTTTGTATCTGCTTGCTTAAAAACCTCATAGTTTTTTCTTCAAGGTCACCACGTATTACAACCATTATTCGCCTGTCGCACCCCCATGCAATAAAGTTACGCCACCACGCAGATAAGGCATCATCAAGTTAAACGCTTTTTTGCCATAATCGTTTGTGGATAAAAATTCATAACTTGGATAGTTGTTAAATAACTTAGATTCTGCATAAGTTACCGTCATTTTTCCAACCGTTCTGTGAACCACAGGACCAGCAGAAGAATTGCCGTTCATACCACTAGAAGCCATTTGCCTATCATAAACCAAGAAGAACATTGTTAAATACAGGAATATAATCTTCCCTTTTTCAACACTAAATAGATTCTTGTTGAATTTGAAAAACGCTTCGCCCATAGCACGTTCAATATCTGCGTCTAATATGCAATCGCTTAATTCTGCAGTTTCATCTTCGTCCAGTTCCCACTTGGTAGAATCTGTGCCAGGTTCTGCATAATTATCGTTTGCTTTGGATTTCCACACGCCAACCTTAAAGTTAACAATAGCAACAACTTTATCGTTTTCTTGATAAGCAATAGGTTCAACCCAATCTGGATATTCAGGATGAAAATCTACCTCTTCGTCCCAATCTGCTTCTGAGTCGTTTGGCACAGTTGTATTATTGTTAACACCTGACACCCAAGAAGCGTTATCTTTGTTTACCTTTGCACCAATATCATAAGTTGTTTTAACCCATGTTGGATACGGCTGATACTGCAAGCCTGCTTCACGAAGGAAATACAATTTGAAAACATCAAGAGAAACTGGATATTCTATCATTTCTTTTTCTTTTTGTTTGGTATTATTTGTACTGGGGCTTCTTCTTCCCCTACAATTTCTATTTTCTTTGTAGAATCTTTAAGCAACATGTGGGCTTCCCAAGGTTCTACAGCAGTTATTTCACCAGTGGGTAATTCCCCGCTTGTGATTGTTCTAAAACTATTTCCTAGATTTTTTATTTTTAACATTCTTTACAACCTTCATTTCTACTGGTTTAGTGTGTATTTCTACCTCTTCAACTTTCGTAAGCAACGGTTGAATCATCATTACAAAGTTTACGTATTTTTCTTCAATTTCTACAGATTCACTTGGATTCCACACAAAGTGTTTGTCGTCTATTAAAACTTCCAATTTTCTGCAGGTATTATTCTTTAATAACATTTTAATTCTCCTTAAAAGAACAAGGGGCAGGCTTTTTGCCCGCCCCAGGTAGTAGCGTCAGCCCTTGCTTAATTAAGCAGAGAATGATAAGTACAAAACTTCGGCTGGACGGTTTACAAACACGTCTGATAAACGAGCCCAAGCAGTGTTCTGGTAGTTGATACCATCAACTGTAGCACCTTGAACAACGTTGTAATCAAATGGTTGATAAGCACGTATTGTGTCAAAGTCTTTACGATACAACACATATTTGTAGTTGCCGCTGTTGAACTCTGGTTCACAGTATGCCAAAGGCACGATTTCAGCATTTGGATTACCTGTCATTTCTTTGAACACGTCTTCCAAACGTTTTTTCATTGTTGTGAACACTGGATATTGTTCGTCAACCGCAACGCCTAAGCCTAAGAAATCAGATGGTGCAATAGCCAAAGTGTCTGGCAAAGCAGTCATTGATGTGGCTGTGTAGTATGTTGACAACCATGAAGCCAAGAATGTCTTGAATTCTGATGCAGTCATAGAAGAAATCTTCTTTGTCAACAATGTTGTGTTTGTCGTAACAGAAGTTTGATTCAACAAACCTTGATGGTTTGCGTCACCCAACAACAAAGCACGCTGTACAGACAAATCATAGTCAATTTTACGTGCACGTTCTTTTTCTGTAACAATGTTCCAACGACCTGTCTGTTGTGCTTCACGAATTTCAAACATTGAGTAAGAAACCATTTTGTTCAAATTGTGAATCTTCAAAGCAACAGATTCAAGTTTAACACCGTCTTGACCACGACGTGCATTGTCGCTATCAACACCACGTGTCCAGCCGTCTATATCGCCTTCTGCGTTGATGAAGTTACGCAAAACTGTGATGTAGTTAGCAAAGCCACCTTGTGTGTGGTCAACAGGAATAAACTTTTCAGGGTCTATTTTATAGAATTTCTGTTGGCTGATTTCACGTTCAATGATAGTCAACAGAGTAACGTCAATGTCACCATAACCAGCGGCATTGAACAATTCTTGGGTGTGTGCAATAGAAGTTTGTTCTGCTTCGTTAAACAATTCAGAAACTTCTTTTTCAACACCATTTACTAAGTATTTTTTTTCTGCCATGTTCTACTCCTTAACCGATTAACACTGGTACCAAAGTTCCGCCAGATGTTGCAGAAACTTTTGCCATTGTTTTACCAATCAAAACAGCGTTAGTTGGTTGTGTAGTTGTAACAGAACCGTCAGACACTTTGTAATATACGCTAACACCAGCGTTGATTGCGTCTTCTGTAACACATTCCATAACACCGTCTTTGCACAAAACAGATACAATATCACCTGCTTTGTAAGATTCTTTCTTTGGATTGAAAATTATGAAACCAAAAGGTGCGTGTGCTTGGTCGCATGCAACAACTTTCAGTTTGCCTGTGGAAGTAGAAGCAATTTCAACTGGGTCACCAGCATACAATGTGCCAGATTCCGAAGCGTCAATTTGCACTTCCATAACCATAGCATTCAAACCCCAATCCAAATATTCACCACGCAAACGGTGTGGTCCAAATTGGTTCAGGCTTTGTGCATAGAAATTAGTCTTTGTAATAGCCATTGTCTACCCCTTAATTTATTTTTACATTTGGAACTGCAACCACTTTGATGTCTTTCAAATCTTCATTCAAAGCATTATTCAATTCCGACTTTAATTCTGTATCAGTACCTTCTGGTGCTTCAACAGGTTTAACTTCAACCGATGGTTGAACTTCGGCAGCCGCTTCTGTCCCTGCAGGTGTTTCCACAACAGGTTCATCTGCGGGTTTTGCCGCAGCGTCTTTTTCGGCTTCCAAATTCTTTATCTGTTCTGCTTGTTCGGCAATCTTTGCATTGGCTTCTTCTAATGCGTTAACCAATTCTTCAATCGTCATGTCGCCCGAAGCAGTGTTAATCAAAGTATCTTTATCAAGTTCTACTTTGGTCTTCTTAAATCCAAACATTATGTTGTCCTTTTGGTTGTATAAATTTGCTTCTCCAACGAAATACTCATCAGAGGAGTTCATCCATATCTCAGTTCCATTATAACGGGGATTTTTAACTAACGCAAGATGTAGCATTTCCCCACCTATAATTCTCTTCTTATATTTGACATTGTTAATCATTAAATCTTCTTCTGTCAAATCTGCTTTGTAAGCACAAGAAACATAAGGCACGTCACCATTCTGTATCTTGTTAATAGCCTTCTCGTCAAATATAACAAAGTTGGCATACCAATCACCACTCACTTCGCATCTGTCTACACTGGATACATAACCAACGGCTTTTTCTTCCATTTGCTTGCGGTCTTCAATGTCTTGGTGACCTATCACAACTGGGCAACCCTTTAGCGTGTACGCAAATTCGTCCAACGCAGATTGCTCAAGAAAATATACACCGTCTTTATAACCTACAGGACCAGCAGTTATAAACTTTGCCCTATATGTTTGTCCTTTAGGTATCTCGTGTTCTTCAATGCGGGGGGCAACAGTATTTTCTTTTTCAAAATAACTCATTACTTACCTCCGAATCCTGGTTTGAACACTTGCTTCGCCATAGGGTCAGCAACAAACTCTTCTTTGTATGCAACGTCTATGCCTAACAAATTGTATTTATTCACCGCTTCTTGCCATTCCTTGTTCGTAATACGACCAAACATGTTCGCTTCGTTCAAGTTAGCAAGTTTTAGTGTTTTTGATTTTTCCATTTCATATTCGCTGGTTCTTATCAAAGAAGCCCATTCAATGTCAAAATCTAATGTCTTTCCAAGAACTTTACGACCAACCACTTCAAGTATCTTTATAATCGCAGATTCACTTGGAATTCTGATTTCTGCTTCAACCGTATCAGCATAGGTTTCCCTATCTGCTTCACCAGAATTAAATCCTGCTGGTGAAGTGCCGTATAACTTATTCATAGTAATACGTGCGTCAGCAGCCATATCTACACGTGAATCTATCTTCAAATCAGACAAGCCATTAAAGTGTATCTGTTTCTGGGCATAGTTATCTTCTGAATCTAATAACAACGCTTTCATATAGTTTTTCAACTGTTCTGCATAGGCAATACGCTTAGTAATAGCACTTGTAGCGTCTTCATCTTGCATAGCGTCATTTAACCCATATAAACTGAAAATATCTGTTTTGGCTTCATCTAACAGTTCAAAGATTACGTTTTCGTTCTTAATAGATTTGTTCATTGTGCGAACCAATGGTTCCAAAATGGACATGCCCCAGCCACGTGCCACAGGGCGATACAAAGGCGGAAATTCTTTCCCTTTGAATAAGATTACCCTTGATTTGTGAATAGCGTGCCCACGCAACATAAATGGCGTATCTGATAACCAATCAACAGAAGCAAGCCCAGAAGTAGAATCACGATTGGTATTGCTTAATTCCCAGTTATCAGTTACATAAAATTCCAAAGGCGTATCTTCATTTATCTTTTCTAAATCAAGTTCTGTCTGTGGATTTCTACCATCAAGAATAACAATTCCTGCACCACCAAACAAACGCTTCCAAAACAAAGCCTGTTGAAGTTTCTTCCAGGTTTCATCCCTGCGTAGATAAATTTCAATGCGTCTAATATCTTCCCTTGATATTTCATCTCTAAAATAACTGTCGTCCGATTTCTTTAGTTTTTCGTCCGCTTTAACTTGTTCTTTTTCCCATTCTTGTCTGCGTTTTGCCTGTTCTTCTTCAAATCTTATCTGTTCCCCAACTTTATCAGTTTTTTTGTCGTCTTCGTTCCAAAACTTAAAAAACCTGTGCCGTTTCTTTTCAGTAGGCAAAACTACCTTCTTTTCATAAGCACTAAACTTTAAGCCACCACGAAATGCGTCTAATACAGGAACTTCTATCAATGCCTGTATAAAACCAAACTGTTGATATAATTGTGACAATAATGGATAATTTAACGTAATATATTCTGACCTAACCTGTAAAGCCAATGAAAACGAGTCGTTTATTTTGTTTGGTGACAATGACCCGCTTTTTGTTTGACCACTATTAGGAACAATACCTGAAATGAGTTGCCCCATTGAGTTAGTTAATTTTGTTTCATCGTTTTTCTTTTTTGCCATCAAACCACCTTTATATGACCTTATTGTAATTATTTATTTGACTTTTGGCAAGAGAATTGTGTATAATAGGAGTAATGAATGTAAGTGGACCTTGTTTTGTTATTGTAAAAAACGGCGTTCCTTTCAACAAATATGAAGTGAACGCTACGAGTATTTCGCCCTTGGGGTTCAAAACAGATTCATTCTATTTTGATAAAAAAGAAGACGCAGAAATATATTATCTGTTCCTTCTACAAGAAGACGGCGAAAAGGAACTAAACAGATTACTTGCCTCAGACAGAACGTTCCTTTGGGAAAAAGAAGAATATCGAGCATTTAAGAAATCTATCAACTGGCAAGAATTAAAAGACAAAGTAAAAACCCTCCACTATACAAAAACAACAACATTTGTTAAAGCAACCCAAAAGAGAAAAAAATGAGCGTTAAAGAATACTGTGCTAAAAATATAGCAGACGAAGCCCAAGCCATTGAAGGTTATTACCCATTGCTAGCCGCACTTGAAGAAGCAGGCGATAAAGACGGTATGGCTATTGTGAAAGAAATCATTTCAGACGAAAAAAACCACATGAACCTTTTACAGGTTATTATGTTGAAACACGATAATATAGAAATCGCTGGGGACGAAATGGCGGAAACCTTTGATTTCTTAAAGAAAAATATCAAATAATTTTATAGAAAAATATATATCTTTTTCTAGCAAAATTCATTGAAAAGAATGTCTGGATACTTAAGCATAAATAATTTCTTCTTAATTATGTATTCAGGCTTCTTTCTCGTTATTGGCGATTTTACGTCCTCTGCAACCCATTCTCGCCCGTTAAAGTAATAAAAATCCGCAACCCATGCCACACCTCGCACGTTAACCCCACGATATTCAAAGTTTTCTACCAATTCAAAGCGTTTTTGGCATTCTAAGCCCCTTATCGCACCAGCCTGTTCCAAAGCACTTAATTCTACATACCTTTTCGCTTCTTTGCCAGAATCAAACGTCCTATCCCCAACCGTCTTCTTCTTGGCGTTAAATTTGTTCTTCTTCGTCACCTTTTCAGCAAGATTAAACCTGTTGCCTTCACTCTTTATGTAAGACCTAAACTCAGCAGCAGTCATGTTCAAAAACTCTACCATTATATAAATATACTCCCCGTTTTCATGTTAAACGCAATTTCACAACCGTCACCAATGTTATCAATCCATTCGTCCTTCGGATTCTTGTCATTCGGATTGTATGCTAATAATTCCGCCCTCGCACCAACAAAGTTCGGGTCGCCTTCCCTGAAATATACCCGACCCGCTTCCATCCACGTCATAGCACTTTCAGCACGATTCATCTTGTTCTTCTTCGCACCACGCTTCAATGGCACTATCGCCATAGCAGGACATTCCCTCCTCATGTCTTGTATAAACCCTAACCCAGACAACGTGTTTTCTACATATACCCTTCTGCATTGCTTGTATGCCGCATTACAGTGCAAAAAGAATTCTATGCAATACTTCTTAGCATCTGGACTTTCCCACTTCCCTACACGACTTCTTAGCAAATATAAATTATTATCCTTCGCATGACCCCAACAACAAAATAACGATTTATCCCCATTCGTTGTAAACCCAAAGTCGGTTGTTATGAATACCTTGTTAAATGATTCAGGATTAGCCCTGAACGTTCTTATCCATTCTTCGTGAAAATATGCCCCGTAATTGTCAATCGGTGCCTGTTGATACATAGCAGCAAACATAAATGGGTTTCTTTGCTGTTCCTTTTCCAACTGTTCCTTCGGATACCGCTTAGGATAAAAACTTTCACCATTCCCATCCAAAGCAGGTATAATTACAGTTTCCCAATCTTCCGCTTCGTTCTTTAATACCCACCCACTAAAATCATTCGGGTGTATTCTCTGTTGAATACATATAGTAGGTACTTCTGGCGTTCTTCTACGGGTAGCCAATTTCCTTTGGTAAATATCTGGAGTTTCTATCTGTTCATGTACACTAGACGTTACTTCTGGCGAATTTATATCATCTAATAATAATGCACCAGTAAAACCTTCCAAACCAGGTATCCCAGCGTCAACACCTAATAACGCACTACTTATCGTTCCAGCAGTTAATCCACTTCGTACCCCACCACTTATTAAGTGATAGTTCAATACCGACTTGTCCCCAGGGTCCATTTCCTTCCCAAACAATTCTTCCCACTCAGGAGTCATCATCAAATTTCGACTTTCCTTGGACAGTTTCTTAATCAGTTTTTCCCCATACGCAACATAGCAAAACATGTTGTTCTTATTCCTAGCAAAGCACCAAGTAATAAAATATTGTAATAGTAATGACTTCCCTGTCCCAGGCGGACAATTTATCAGTAAGTTCCTTTTTTCGTTCTTCCCGTCAGCAAACCTTTGTAATGCATCACACATCTTTATGTGGGCTTCCGTCATATCGTAATCTGTCCCCTGTGCTATCTTGTGCATCCAGACAGCATATTTCTTCAAATCTAATAATAATCCCCTCGCTAGTTCAAATTTCTCTTGATTTGTCATTACACCCTCCAATCTGTATCATCCAAATCTGATTTGCCTAAATTACAATCTTCACATAAGGTTTGTAAGTTTTCAGGGTCATAATATAATTCTGGGTAGATAGATATAGGTTTTATATGGTCAACGTGAAGTTTTACCCCATCTGCTGCACCACGCCCACACAAACAACATTTGCCACCGTCACGCTTCAAAACCAAATACCTTAATTTGTTCCAGGTAGTAGCATTGTGAATATCACTACGCTTCTTTTTGTTTCGCATTTCTTCTTGGGCTTCTTTCTTTATTTTGTTAATAACATTAAGGTCTTCTGCTAACGGATTCTTTTTCCTACAATAAGGACACTTCCATCTGCCACCATCTTTAACATCTGATACTGCCCACAAACAACGACCACAACCCCTAGGACATTCTATTTCATAAACAGGTGGCGTTCTGTGGTGTTCTTTCATAACATTTGCCATCCCTATCTGCGTTTTTATTTTTTCCATTTTTATTCCTTGCTCTTTTTTATTTTGTCAGCCATAATATCTTTCGTGGGCGAAAATGGTCAAACAGTGCTTCGTCTAGTCTGAAAGAATATACTAGTATGAGCGGGTCCCAGACCAAAACATTACCGATTCCCATTGCTCTGCGTTTGCGGAGTTTTTTCCGTCCTTATATCTATCACATCCTTTAACCCACCAACAACACCACCAGTCTTACTGCTACTCACTACAGGAACCACCACAGTATTCGGCTTCCAATTCATGTCCTTCTTCACAGAAGCAGCAGCCTTAGTCAACCCTAGCAGGTTATTGCTTATCAATATCAAATCTTTCAATTCTAACTTCTCTACATCCTGTACACCACGCCTAGCCAATTCCCTCGCTATCATGTTTATACACCCAGCCACTAATTCCGCAGTACTCAGCCCATCAGCGTGACTCGTTATCTTTTCCAGCAATAGTACTTCAGTAGTATCACTCTCTTGCTTAGCCTTCAATGACCGCTCTTCCCACCTCTGCCTCGATACTATAGCCTGGGCAGCCTTGCCTTCATCAGTCTGTAACCACGCACGTTGCATCTCACAACCACGCTTAAACCGCTCCTGCCTGTATAACTGCCTGTCCGCAAAATCATCAGGATTTAACCCGTAATTGTTCGCACGACCCCACCCCTTGTAATAAAAACTATCTGGAAACGCATTCTTATCAGCCATGTCTTTTCTACCCCTTTCCTACAACTATAACCTTTCTCACAACCTTTGTCAAGATAACCCCCATACCACCCCACCCCCCATAGACGCAGGGTTAGGTTCCCCCAATCTGTCCAAAGAATGCTTTTTTTTCGCAGAAATCCGCCACAATCCACGAACGAATTGACACAAATATAGGTGCATTTTTAGTGCTGGTTTTTTGTTTGCAAAAAGTAAATGATGGTGGTGTGAAAAAACAAAAAAGTTTTTCATAAAATAAAGTCAAGCGGTGGTCGCTTGGTATAATATAAAATATAGGAGTCAAGTTATGAACGAACAAAAAACAAAAAACTGGTCACACTTCGAGAGTCGCTGGCGTTATCTGAAAGACGCTGAGGGTGATTATATAAAAGACGAGTCGGGTGCGACTATAAAGTATATAGAACGATGCTGGGCTGGCAAGTTAGTCAAGTCGGCGGACTGGTTGTCTGGGTGTGGTGACTCTGATGAGGTTGTCTATGTATTGACGGTAGGCAACAAAAAGTCAAGTCCAGATGACGAGCTCCACTTAAACGTCTTGTTGGTGTATAATAAACAGCGAGGTGTTATCTATAAAAATAAAAACAATAGTCAAGACAACGACCTATATGTTGACTTTTTACAAAAAGAGACGGGTGCTGTGGTTGAGACGGTTGACTACTTGCCGACCGTATTTACTAGCAGGGGTGGAGCGTCTGGTATAAAATCACTGGATGACGCCTTGATGAAAGCAACAACCGACTTGATATAATAACACTACGGTGGCGAGGAGAGACGCCACCTTTATTTTATGGAGGACTCGATGTTTATGGAGAAACGGTGCGACCTGATTGCTCGAGCATACAGCAAGGGTGGTGTGTGGGATTTTTGGTCTTTTGAGAAATATACAGGTCAAG
>Ga0265298_10005671_pt1 | contig 15575 bp, 18 predicted proteins | sample AusTroGonzalo_MG_3_FD_193486 | JGI IMG/M metagenome (GOLD analysis project Ga0265298, IMG submission 193486) | Bovine rumen microbial communities from tropical cattle in Woodstock, Queensland, Australia - Gonzalo_01 | ecosystem: Host-associated > Mammals > Digestive system > Stomach > Rumen ... | reverse complement strand
ATATATTGCCGTCTCTCCATCTGACGAATGCTTTAGTATTATCAAAACCGCATAAGTCACCCTGTTGATACATCTCTCCTTCTACTCCTGGATCACGCATCTTATGAGTATCAAACTTACCCAATTCAAGAGTACATTCAACTGCTTTTTGTGGCAGAAATCGCAAAGCAATATCCAAGTCTCGCTTGTGAGATTCTACCATATGTTGTGAAGTCGGAGAAGTCCAACCTGGTTTTTTCGATTTGATTCGGTTCATAAACCGAGGTTTTCGATAACGAGTCTTTCTACTTCGTCTTCCTCTTCGATCATCTCTTCTTTCTTTCAAGTTTCCTTTCACTTCATTAGAGCGATGCTCAAAGTCATAACGAAATAGTTCCTGCTTAGCAGTTGATATACTTATGCCGACATGTTTAAATCCTGTGTCAACACCAACCCGTATGGGTTGTGTGAACACTCTTTCTACTTTTCTTTTTAATTTAATCGTAAACGGGAAATAGCACGCTATTTCCGCTTCACCGGAGTCGAGCATATGTCTGACTCTGCCTAACCGTCTGGTCGGCATCAGAGGAGTTCCGTAAGAGTCAATTACATACACTGTCATTGAGAGATAAAAATTTTAATTTTACATTTAATTTAAAATATCCAATTAAGGATTAGGCAGAGCGTATGCTCTGTGGGTAGCCCTTCGCCAATGTTATCCAGAGGTTTGTTTCTTCAGTGCACTGTTCCTACCGCATAGAACTTTTAACATCCGAAGCGTAGAGCAGCAGACTAGGACTTATATCTGCTGGTACCTATTGTTATATTCTCCAGTAACGTAGTTCGGGAGTCTGCCGGACACGTCCGGCTGTCTCCTTTCACTCAGGCTAGTCACCATCGGCTCTTCGGTCTTCTGACCAACCAAGACGCGAGGTCTTAAGCCTCGTCGGTTGGTGACTTCGTTTTTGAACTACGCGGAACAGTGCATCACTGAAAGCCTTTGTCTCTTCGATGTTAAGCGGTTTCACGTTTCTGTTCAGCCATTCATCCTCGGTCATACCGTCGATGTTGATGAAATTGTCGTGCTCAATGCATCTGCAAATGAGACGGCTGTGTGTAATTACCAGGACACCGTATGATTTTTCACGAATTTCCGGCAGTCTACTATTTATATAGTTACAGACAGCTAGTTGAAACTCTTCGGACATTCCGATTTCAATTTCATCAAAAATAAGATATTGATTCTCGAAATGTTTGAGCATGTTATCCATCAAGTTATAAGTAGAGACAGAAGTCGGGGTAGTCGGCCAGTCGTGCAATGCACTGCTGAATGCACCCCAGTCAGAACGGCTTTCTGTACGAGCTTGCATCGACACTGCTTGTACGCAGTGAGAGTTCTCAGGCAAGTCCATCTTCTGCTGCACGATGAGATACATCAGTTTACGGATAAGAGACTTTCCCTTGCCGTTACCTCCAGTCAGTACTGTCACTTTATGCATCTCTATACTCTTGAGCAAGTCAATAAGGTTATCAAGATGCTCTTCTGCTCTTTTCTCTAATTCTTTCTCGTCCATATTATAATAATGTAATGTTTTGGTTGCAAAGGTACGAAATAATTTTGATTTCGCAAATATTTTACGATAATTTTTTCTATGTAATTTTTGATTTAATCATTTTTAACTTCCTTGAATAGAAATTTTTCGAGATGATGAGTAGAATTTTTAGAAATAACAATTTAAAAAGATGACAAAATTTGAAATTTTTAAAGAGAAACTGAAGATTTGCTGGAAACTCTTAAGAGCAAATCAATATTTCTTTGCATCGTATCGAGGAGATATGAGTGTTGGAGTTCAGGTATTAGGGAAAAAGAATCTTGCTTGCTATAATTCAGACCCGACTTATCCTATCTTTATCGAGACTTGCGAAAAGATGTGCGCTCAGTTAGCGGAAGAGTCAAATGAGAAGTGGGATTCTGTCGGAGAGCAAATCGGAAATTACGAAGATTTGTTCTGGATGCTTAATCACGGCATATATTGTTATGTGAGTCTTCCTGATGATTTCCAGGATAAGACAAAACGATGGGTAGTCAAAGGAAATGCCAAGACAAAACATATCGAAGTGTGGGAATCTCGTGACGGAGGTGAATTACTGTGGGAATATAGTTGCGGTGATGAAATGAAAGAGAAACTCTGGGAACCGCAGACAGCAAGCGGAAGAGTGTTCTATTATTTGCATTACGAACTCAAAGAAAAATCTGCCGATGATGTCATCGAAGAAAGTCTTAAAGAAATCCGATAAAAGTAACAAAACATAACTTTTTATTGATTCAGCAGTAATATTTGCAGATTGCGGCATTTATGCTGCTGAACTTTTTCACTTAATAACAAAATTATGACTTGGTTTAACATTTTATTTTTCGCGGTGCTTATTTTCTTCGTTCTAAAGACGATTGCATCGTTCGTGTTCGGAGAAGTGGATATGGATGTCGATGCAGACGGTGACTTAGACGGAGACATCTCTACATTCCTCTCTTTCAAGGGATTCTTGCATTTTATGCTCGGCTTCTCTACGTACCTGACTACAAAAGCTTCATCTACAGTCGGTTGGGATGTTGCCTACTCATTCGGAATCGTTGATTACGCATTCGCTGTCGGACTCGGTTTGGTTTTCGTTTCGCTTCTTGCCTGGTTATATAAGCAGATGATGAAACTGAATCATGCAGCATTTGATGCGAATAATCTCAACGGAAGTCTCGGCACTGTCACGATTAATCTCGGAGGTTGTGCTTATGAAGTGCTTGTGTACACTCCGGAGGGAACTGTCAAGCGCACTTGCTGGTCAGAAACCGGAGATATTGAAGTCGGCACAGAAGTCACGCTTCAGTGGAAGGCAAGCGAGAAGAAATACTATATATCTATTTAACAACATATTTTTAATTCATTAAAGTTTTATGATTGCAACATTAATTATTATTGGAGTGGCGGCACTGGTTGTGCTGCTGACGGTTGTCGGACTTCTCTCTCGTTACAAGAGAGCGGCTCCCAATGAACTTCTGGTTGTATTCGGTAAAGCTGGAAAACTGAGGACTGAGGACGGAAAGACAGTAGTCACACCGTCCAAGATTATCCAGGGCGGCGGTACGTTCGTATGGCCTATCATCCAGGACTTTCAGCGTATGTCGATGCAGCCTATCCAGATTACCATTACGGTTGACGGTATCGACTCGCAAGCGATTCCTATGCACCTGCCGGTTGTGTTAACTACTGCTATTTCACAGGACAAGATGATTCAGCAGAATGCAGCAACCCGTTTCTTGAGCGCACCTCCGGGTGAAGTACAGAAGCAGATTTCTGAAATCCTCAAGGGTGAGACCCGTGCTATCATGGCTACGATGCTGATTGAAGACATCAATGCTGACCGTAACAAGTTCCTGACGAAAGTCCGTGAGAATCTGGAGACTGAGTTGACGAAAGTCGGTTATGAACTGACGAACATCAACATCTCGGAAATCACCGATGATGCTGACTACATCAAGAACCTCGGTAAGAAGGCTGCAACAAAGGCTAAGGCAAACGCTGAGGCTGACATCGCAGAGCAGGAGAAGCAGGGTAATGTGAAAATCGCCAACACCAAGAAGGAAGAGGACATTGCCGTTGCAGAAGCTGAGCGCGACAAGCAGATTAACGTGAACCAGACGAAGCAGGAGCAGGAAATCCGTGTAGCAGAAATCGAGCGTGAGAAAGCAGTGAAGATTGCTGAGGCTCTGAAAGATCAGGAGTCTGGTGTTGCACAGCAGGAAGCAGAGAAGACTGCTGCTATCGCAAAGAGTGTTGCTGACGGTGAGTCTAAGAAGGCTGCTGCTGAAGCAGAACAGAAGAAGAACATCGCCAAGTCACAGAACGATGCTATCGCTGCTGAGCAGGAGGCTGTTGCACAGAAGGAGATTCGTGTAGCAAAGGCTATTCAGGAGAAGGATGCTGAGACCAACAAGGCTGTCCAGGAGAAAGAAGCGAAGATTGCTGAGTACGAGTCTCAGAAGCGTCAGAAGAAAGCAGATGCTGACCGTAAGGCTGGTGTTGCTGAGCAAGAGGCAAAGATTGACGTTGCCAAGGCAACTGGTCGCGCTGGTCAGGCAGAGGCTGATGCTCTTCGCGTCACACAGCAGGCCAAGGTTCAGGCTGAGATGGATGTTCGTAAGACTGAGCAGGAGAAGCAGCTCGAAGTGAACTCTGCAAAGGCAAAGGCTGTTGAGAAGGAACTAGAAGCCAGTGAGATTATTCCCGCTCAGAAAGAGAAAGAGCGTATCATCATTGAAGCAGAAGGTCTGAAGCAGCAGGCAATTCTTGATGCACAGGCTCAGGCAGCGAAGATTCTCGAAGTTGCCAAGGGTGAGGCAGCAGCCACACAGATGAAACTCGAGGCTGAGGCTGAGGGTAATCGTAAGAAGTTGCTGGCAGATGCTGAAGGTGCAGAGGCTATGGCTCTCGCCAAGGCACACGGTATCCAGCAGGAGGCTCTCGCTGAGGCTATGGCATTTGAGCGAATGATTGAAGCAGCCGGCAGTCCCGAAATGGCAGTTTCCTGGAAGATGGCTGACAAGTGGGAAGGCATCGCCGGAGCACAGGCTCTCGCACTCTCTAAGGTCAACCTCGGTAATGTCACTGTATATGGTGACAAGAACACCGGTGCTCAGTTTGCGAAGTCGCTGCTCGAGAATCTCGCTCCTGCACTCACGATGGTCAACGACGGTCTGAAGGACAACTTCAAGCAGTTGTTCTCTAAGGACAAGAATCCAGACGGTCCGGAGAATCCAGGCGGAAAGCCTTCGCTGCCAACCAATGACGGGTTCGAGGAAGTCGGAGGTGATGACCAAGTTAATGATGATGACAAGACTACTACTCCAAAGAAGAAGTAATTCTGATAACGTCATTGACTAATTCAAAGAAGAATCAGCATCAGTGTAATCTGGTGCTGATTTTTTATTTTGATTTTGATAATAAATAAGATACGATGCGAATTAACGAAGATTATCTAGACAAAGTAGTGACTGCTGATGACTTTGACACAGCAGCAGACAGTGTTGATGCGGAGAAAAACTGGGAGTTCCGGATTTCCTTCGTGCCGTTGAAAGATATAGATATGCAGACTGCATTTGCTTCTGTTGTCAACCGCATCGACCATATCTTCGGGAATACAATTGAAGTTTCTGCTTATGAAACAATACTGGAAGAGATTCCGAATCCGACAAGATTCAAGATTGTCATCGGTTTTGACGGGAAATTCCCGACTCCGGCCCGTGCTTTCCGTTTCCTGAAATCGCTTGCACCCATTGTCTTTCATCTTCCGGAAGGAGTGAAGTTTCTTTATGAACACAACACTTATTCCTGTAATATCAGACAGATGGTGAATCTGTGGTTCTGGTTTACGGATGTTTCTCATTACTTTGATAATAAGGATGCTCATATTATGAATTTCTGCGGAATCCTTGAGTCTATGTGCGGAGCACCGTATGAAGAGTGTGTTGATTATTTCGTACAGAGTATGGGACTTGCTGGTCATGCAACTGAATATATGGCTAAACGGGTAAAGAACTACAGCGACGAACGGGTGCGTTCTGTTGATGTCAGTGCACTGACCGGTCTGGAGATTCATCCGTTCGAGGTAGGTCAGGTTGACCAGGAACTGTCCAACGGTCTGATGGCATCTATTCGCATCTGTCATTTCTCGGACCTGATTCGCTGTACGGGAAAAGACAACCAGCCTCCGTTGCATCACGCTCCGATTGATGATGCAGATTGGATGAGAATCCAGAAGTCCGGCAAGTTACAGACTGCCACTGTAAAAGTTCCCAGAATGATGAATAGCGGCCGGCATCTGCTGATTCGCAAGAACCACGTATTCGCCTGCTATCTCGGTTGTCAGAATCTGCTTCAAGGAACCGGATTCCTGTTCCTCTGGATTCGCAACAAGACACACGAGACACAGAAAGATGACAATATGCCGCTTGAATTCACGAAGATGATGTCTATGTTCAGCGGAAAAGAGCTTCAGCAAAATGAGATATACCGCCCCGAATCGGAAATCAAAAGAGCCGTCAATGAAGATTACCTGGACCGAGTGACTGCTGATGACATAGACCGTCCCGAAACAATTGGCGATAAAATAGAGCGTACTTTCTGGCCGTTCAGTTTCTCGTTCTTCAACGGGACACATTCCATCATAGAATATTCGCAGTTCGTTGACCGCCTGGAGCATATCTCAAGTTTGTGTCCGGCATTCTCAGACTATGAAGTGAGCATTGAGCAAGATTCGGGTATTGATGTAGTGAAACTGAGTTTTGAGCCGGACATTCCGACATCCAGACAGGGAATGTTCCGTGCTTATCAGATGCTGATGGGACTCAGCAAGACTTATCATCAGATGGTGTATCCGGCACAGTCATTCTTCGAGAAACGAGAAAACGAGAATACTGCTACGAATATTTCAATGGCAGATGCCAGAGAGTTCTTTATGTTCCTAAACGAGCCGTTGAAGTCGGGACTTCCGTATGACAGGAAGAACCGTCATATGTACTACGCTGCTGAGATACTGTCGTGGCTGACACATTATAAGATAGGTGTGTCCGTTGAGTATATTATTGACAAGTTCCGTATTATCGAGATGACAGCACAGAACATAGCGTTCCATTTTATGACTCATAATGATGCGTGTAGTAGTGAAAAACGAGTTGATGTCAGTGGTCTCGAAGGCCAGCCGCTTGACATTCTGCTGTTTGAAACCGCCGGCTTTAACAACGGTCATTATTAGGTTTCATTCTGCACAGTCAACCAGCAGAGCCTGTTTCCGGCAATCAACCAGCATGACTATACAAAAGACCAGACGTTCAACAACGACAAGTTCTATCAGGATATGAAGAAAACGTTGCTGGTTCATCCGGACGGCCGTGTGAAGATACATCATCCGTTTATGTACAAGGCAAAAATGAAAGATGTTAATGCAGAATACAAAAATTTCTATTGCTTCACCTGCTATATCGGTCATGCGACAATGTCCGGTTATCGGGAGTTCGTGTATTTTGTCCTTCGCATCTTCGATGAACAATACGACAGCAAAGTAGATAAATGGACAAGTGATTTCATCAAGAAATTGATGACATATTGCTAAAATTCATTAAAAACGGAAAAATTCTCTTAGTTTTTTGTAGTTTTCTCAATTTTTATTCGTAACTTTGCCATCAATAATTTAATTCAATGATTTATGAGTAAAATTGATGAGTATAAGCGGTTTGAGACTCTTCCCAAAGAGACACAAAAACTTATCACAGATGTGATGCTGACCACGATGGATATGTGCAATGAATTATCCGACGGATATTCGAAAATCGTATTCTTCGAAGATGTTGCACTCAGAGTAATGCGGGCAGAAATCCTCGACCATATAAACCGCGAAGAATGGTTTGATGTGTTGGGTGACAGAACCTGGAAGAAGCACGGTGAAGTGACCAGTTGGGACGGGAAACGTCCAATCCGATTAGTCAATAATACGCACTGGAAAAATCCTGATGAACTCGATGAGTTCGACAAGCCGCTTGTGTATTGGACTGCTAACGGGAAAGCCGGTGTCTTCAAGGATATGAAGTGTCTTATCGGCGGGAAACGAGAAGGAACTCTCGAAGAGCACAAGAGACACTGGCAGCACAAATGCGAGAAGTATAACATCGTGAAGTGGTGCTATCAGGATGAGATTGCTCCGGTCAATATCAAAAACAGCAATGAAGCATGACGAAATACACGTATTTTCCGAAGCGGGTGAAAATCCTCGAAGTCTATGATGACTGGCAATGGGGCAGATACCAGCGCGAAATCATCGGACATACATGGATTGTCGGCAAGTACTACGTTGCCGAACATTCTAAGACATATCCTCTAGAGAAAGGTGACTGTTTCATTATTAAAGAGAAATACGACAAATACGGCAGATAATGAGAGAGAAGAAATTCGATGAGTTGATGCTTGATGAGAGTAATCCTAAGTTGGATAAAATCCGCAGCGAGATGAAAGACATCCAGGATTATCTCGTAGAACCGACTGAAGAAGAATGGGCTCGGTTTGATGATGATGCGAAGATGTATTACCGGGATTTCGTTCCTTTGTATGCGAAATACACCGGCACCAAAAAACTGCTGCCGGCTATCAAGAAATTCATGAAGACCCACGATATTAAGCGTAAGGTTGATTTAGGGATACAGTTCGGGATTATGTGGATTTATCACATCAAACTCTGTCATCTGTATCACGATATAGAATTCGAAGCAGAAGACATATTCAGAGTTAAAATACCGAAAGTAATAACTGATTTGGGAAAATGAAAAAGCCGATTAAAGAATACTGTATATTCCCGGAGCATATTGATGCCTGTCACTTCACCGAAGAAGAATATGAGAATCTCTGGTGGGACCAGGATGAGTATCCGAACAGGGCAGGCGAAGAAAGCTATGTAGATGAATATTACTGCTTCGAATGTCTGTTCGACACGAATGATTCCGGGCTTAATAACGGAAAATGCACAGAGAAATATATTCTGAGTATATATGATGAAGAGACGCTCGGAAAATATCCTCTTGTGAAGAGGTTGGTTGATACGAACCCTCCTGAATATAACAAGGAGATTCACTGCAAGCGAAAGATGTCAGAAGAAGAAATCAAAGAAGCATTAAAAGATATACGAAGATGAATCCATGGTATTTCATATTATGGTTTTACATAGCACCGCTGATTGCTAGTTTGGTGATGTTGACTGCGATTGAATTCTTTGCAAAAAGAACAAATCAAAAAGAATATTCTGCTGCTGATGTGTCACCATTGGCTTGGCTTCCGATGCTGAACTGGATTCTGATAGTGATTCTTCCTTTCGGAGTTGTCATATTAGGTTCTGAGTATTTCGCTATGAGGTTTGTTACATTAATTAAGAAGATATGAACAAAGATTTGTTAAGAACTCGAGAAGGCATTCGTGAAATTTTCGAAAATCACGAGATTCAGATAGGAACTATCGTCAGTTGGGGTGGCAGATGTCGCCGCCCGAAATATGCAAAAGTTGATAAGAAATATTGTATTCACTTGAAAGATGTCCAGTCTGTTCTGCGTGAGTTTATATTAGAGAACAAGAATGCAAAGAACGGAAAGAATGTGTTCATTTGCAAAGGCTGGACGAATTTCCATCAACGCAGAGGCATCGGTTTCGGAAGAATCTATCCGATGATATGTCTAAAGAAAGAGTATCACAGCAGTTGGGAAGACAAATGGACATTTGAACACTACAATATCAGAAAAGTAGAACTGACTGACAATAATGATATTGTATTCCATTTGTCGAAGAAATATACTGTCCTTGATACAAAGACTATTGTTCTTGACAAGAATCTTTGTAGCAAATATCTGTACAAGTACGACAATAACAATAACAGAGAATTGCTCAATGTGTTAGATTACTTGTATCGGGACAGAGATGAAGACGGACGGTTCTATTGGGCTGCTACCGGTGTAAACGGTACTCCGGACAGTGTAGTTTGCGTAGGGAAAATCCATTAATGATTGTTATGATGAGTTTTATAGAAGAACATATTATTACATTAGTGTCTGTGCTGCTGATAGCAGTTTGCATATTCGTGACTTGCTATGATAGAGTCCGCTATCATTTTGCAAAGCCTAAGTACAAGACAGACGATGAGGGATTCTTAATGTACAAGGACCCGTGGACGAACTACTGGTGGTACGTAACACGATGGGACGAGAAAGATTCTGAACGCACTGTGACTATACACGATACTATAAGAGGAATTGTGTTCGATTATCATTATAAAGGTCCTGGTAGGTATAAGGTGAAAATTCCGGAGAACTGTTTCAGTCAGATGAAATATAAGAACACTCGAGAATTACACAAGGAACAGACAGAACTCATCAATAGAGAAGATGAATTATTGAAGAAAATATTAAAGAATAAGATATGATTTTAGAGTACGTACATAACCACGGGAAGAGTCGGTTCATTCAGTTAGATGATACTGCGTATGATGAACCTATGTATATCCGCCAGATTAAAACTGGGTTGTTAGGGGATTGGAAAACCGTAGTGAAGAAAGGAACGAAGATTGCGATTACGTTTACTGAACACGAAGTGAAGAATGCTTGGATTGGCAGTGCAATGGAATTTGTTCCGATTGGAGACGGTTCAACTGAGTGGAAATGGCTTGAGTATGATTTGATGTAAATTTAAATTGTTTCGAAAATAGAATAAATAAAAAGATTGAGCAAATTCATTTGCTTTATTAAATTAATTGATTTTCCGGCATTTTGTTAAATGTCGGATTTTTGTTTAGATAAATAATTAAAATCAATTAATTTAATAATGTATGGCAAAGTTAAGTATTACAGCAGATGAATTTGCTGAGAGAGTCAGCAAAGCAACAAATGGCAGAATTAGTATCGTTAAAGAATCGTATACAGGCACTCGTCATAAAGTGACTGCATATTGCAATGTGCATAAGATTTATTTTGAAGTAAAGAGAGCATATAATCTTGAAGTTGATAAAGCAAATTGTCCCGAATGTTCCAAAGAACAAATACAAAAACAAAATGAAGCAAAAATAATTCCATTTAGTGAACTGCTTCAACGTTTTATAGAAGCATACGGTGAAAAGTTTTCATATGACGAATCATCATATCACGGAAGAAAAGAATTAATGAAAGTACACTGCAATGATTGCGGTGAAGATTTCGAAATAACTCCAGAGCATCATTTGAAATATAATAATGGTGGGTGTCCGAATTGTCACAAGACTAAAACTGTCAAATGTTCTAAATGTGGAAAAGAAATAATTGTTGATAGACACGTTGGACCGAATTCAATAATTTATTGCGATGAATGTCGTGCATTTGAACAAAAAATAAGAAATTCTAAAAGTTATCAAAAAAGAAAACATAAAAAACAATTTACAAAAAATACTCAAAGTAAACAAGACAATTTAGTAGAACATTGTAAAATATGCGGAAGAGAATTAGTTAATGGAGAATGTACAAATGAATTTTGCTTAAAACACAAAAAAGTTTTATTTAATAAACTTGCAAAATATTTTAAATTTGATTTGAGTAAATTGGGGACATTAGAAGTCGAATAGGAATTCAATAGAATTCGAGATATGTTATATGATTTGTATTGGAATTAGCATATGAGTTCCATATAGTTAACAAATATGTTTAATCTTCCAGAAAATTCAATATTTAGTTATTTTGAACGATTTGGTATTCCATCTAAAAGTTGTTCATATGCTACTAAAGAAAGTTTTTAGGAAAATAGAAATTCAATACAAATATGTAATCATTTCCATGGAAGATATGAATCTCATATAACTTGGGACAATAAACAAATATTTTTACGTTCTGTTAACGAAATAAAATATGCTGAAGAATTAGATTCATAGAAAATATCATATGAATACGAATCCTTGCGAATTAAATATTTTGATACACAAAAGAATGATTATCGTTGTGCTATTCCCGATTTTTATTTGCCGGCAACTAACACTATTGTTGAAATAAAATCTTCATTTACGTTAGATGTAGTTAATATGAGAGATAGACAAAAAGAATTTGAAAATCTTGGATATAATTTCAAGTTAATATTTGATTTCAAAGAAATGACATTAGATGAAATATTAGAAAACAATTTGTATGATTACGATAAAAATAAAAATATATTAAACCGAGTGTATCGTTATAAGAATAGTAATTCAAAAGAAGGAAGAATATGTAAAATAGTTAATAAAGACGGAATATTTAAAAAATGTTTTACAGATGAAGAATTAAATGAATGTTTAAACAATGGTTGGTCATTAGGAACCGGCCGTCATATAAAAACAGCCGGAACATCTAGAGTAGTTAGAATTAATGAACAAGGTTTAATGGAATATAAACACATTAAACGTTCTGAACTTCAAGATTACTTAAATAATGGCTGGTTTAAAGGGAAAACTCCTAAGTATAAAATATTAGAAATATTAAAAGAAAAAGATACTAATACTTAAGTAATAAATCTTAGGGTGTTCGGTGAAATTTGAATTCACGATCTTCGGAGCACAATCCGACGCTTTAACCAACTAAGCTACGAACACCATATTATTCATTATTCGTTTTTATTTTTTATAGGCGGTACATACGGGGCTCGAACCCGTAACCGCGCACCGTGACAGGGTGGAATTCTACCTATTGAACTAATGTACCTTATTCTAATTTCCGGTTCATATCAACCGGAAATCTTATACAATTCTTCTTTCTCATACGCACGACGAATCCATCTCATCAAGATAACAGACTTGTCGTAGTGTGCTTCGAAAGTAGCAGTTGAACCGACGTCTTGTGTATCACTTAAATCAATGTCAAGTGAATATACTGTTCCGTCTTCTACTGTAATGTGATAGACAGCGATTCCGCCGCTGCGTACACAATTCAAATTAGCCTGACCTTTTACAATGGTCTTCAAGTCGTGAATAATTTTCATTTTCTTTAGTGTTTGTTAATTTTAAATTTCGCAACCGGTGTGGGATTTGAACCCACGATCTCCAGTTTGAGATACTGGCGAATTCGACCACTATTCTAACCGGCTATAATAAGTAGTGCTGATGGGAATCGAACCCACTTACCTTACGGAACTGGCTTGAAAGGCCAGCGACTCGACCTGTATCGTCCTCAGCACTGTTTTGTTGTGCGGATACTCTGATTCGAACAGAGATGAGCTTTCGCTCAGCAGTCTCTCGAACTACCGCGTCTGACCTAATTTCGCCATATCCGCATATATATCGTAGGGATAGAGGAACTCGAATCCTCACGCACAAGGCACATAGGTTTGAACTATGCTCGGCTACCAATTACGACATATCCCCATACTTGTGAGGGAAGAGGGACTCGAACCCTCACGCCCGCTACTTTATATTGTAGTTTAATGGACATCGACCCTTAAAATCGAGGCGGCTACCAATTACGCCATTCCCCCATATCTCGTAGGCTAGGTGGGACTCGAACCCACACAAGACTCTCGTCTTACACGGTCTGAACGTGTTCCGTCTCATCCAGTTGCGGCACTAGCCTATTTGTCTAACTATGTCAAAGAACTCATAAAAAGAAAACCTCCGGATATTTCTCGTAAGAACTATCCGGAGATTCCCAATCTTATTTGTATTCCCTTATACAACGGTTCACGGACGTCTTACATATACATACAGCAAATCTTCGTCAAGCAGACGCTCGGCGAGTTCTAAAGCTGCGATATGTAATTTATTCACGTTCATTGTCGTTGTTGTTTATATTGTCCTATTATTTATCAGACTAATTATTTATTTCGAGCAAAAAGAGTCAAAATCGAATTTGCTCCCGTGCTACATTATATATACGTTTTATTTATCTAAAAGTTTAATCAGAATCTCCGAATTTTCGAAAATCTGCTGCAAAATTACGAATAAAAACAATAAAACAATGAATTTCTTTCGATTTTTAGGATTTTTTAAGAAATGAGTAGAAATTATAAAAGCAATTCCCAGTGATGAGAATTGCTTTTTAGATATTCATTTAATATAACTTAAATATTTCAATAACTTTAGGACACATCCACTTTGCTAACTTCTGACCTCCAACATTTGTTAAATGAAGTCCATCTGAAAAATAATAGTTCGTAGATGGTTCTAATAACTTAATAAATATCTAAGAATGTATTTCTAATAACTCGTGCTGCTAATCTACCATATTTTCTACCGCCACGAGCATTAGGATGCAACTGGTCATTTGTATCTACATATTCACCGCTCTGATATGCAGTGAGGTATGGGTCATCCTCTGTACCATTTCCTCGTGTATAGTTTGCTATTGAATTTATCTGACCGTCTCTGTGCCAATCAATAACAGTAACATTAAATAAATCAGCACACTTTCTTTGCTGTTCCGCTACTTTTATTCTTGTGTTCGTTGGATCTGAGGTTCTATAAGAAATAGGACTTACAGTTGTAATATAAATTTGAGCATTTGGAAAAAGTTGTAATAACTCATCTATGGCATATCTATATGCACCAGCATAGCAAGTTCTATTTGTCTCATCGAGAGGTGTCTTAATACAAGCAGAACCCAAAGTAATAGGTGAGGATGGAAATGTTTTAGTATAAACATTATTTACAACTTTACAGAGTTGTGAATTATATGTATTTACAACACTGTCATCATCTGCCCAATCATTATGTCCGCCCTCTATTATAATAACATTTGGATATTGTTCTGGTGATGTATATAATTGAGTTTCACCCTCATCAAGGTCTATTCCCTCCATAAGTCTTTTCAATTTTTGAATTTGACATGCTATGTTATTCAAATTGCCGCTATCATCAGAAGAGACTGGTCGTGATGTATATGGATATGTCTCCCTATCCTGGTATCTGTCACGAATTTTAGCAGAACCGACAGCAAGACTTACCCACGTACTTCCTTTTGGTAAATATTCCATCATAGGTGTTACCCAATATCCACCACCTGCTGAATAACTGTCTCCAAGAATAAGAATCTTTAAAGGTGGAACTGGGTCACTTTTATAAATGCTTTCTTTTATAGCCGATAAATCATCGGGAAAAGCAAAATTTATTATTTGTATGTCTGTATTACTGGAAGAAGCACATACTCTAATATAAGCAGCATTTCTCGGAATTGATTCTTTAGGAACGCTAAAGTTTGCTTTACTTCCAGTTCCTGTTATACTTCCTTCTGAAATATAACCTTTGTTAATATTATAAAATGCCAATACCCTCGCACCAGTTAGACAAGTGGCATTTTTTACTTCAATATTGTGTTCTTTGTCTATAAATATAAAATCAGTTGTATTTATGCCATTATAGTCAAAAAGCTGTCCATTTGTTATGCCTATATATTTGTTGATAAAAGTAAATGCTTCAATGCCTATATATTTAAATTTATTTACTCTGCTGTTTATATCAGATATTGAACTTTTAGTTGTTTCTTCTACATTTCTTACTTCATTTTCAATTGATACAATTTTATTTATTATTGACCCATTTGTTATTTTTGCATTGGATACACTATCTCCTGAGCATCTTATGTATGCAGCTGTAGATGGTATGTTATCTGGAGATAACTGTAGTGTTTGAATACTTCCAGTTCCTGTTATACTGCCTTCTGAAATATAGCCTTTATTAATATCATAGAATGCCAACACTTTCGCACCAGTACCACACGATACCCCCTCAACGATAATCTCATAATTAGTATTTATGTTGATAAAATCTGTTGCTTTATAACCTGAATATGGTTGCAAAGAGCCGTTAACAACGGAAATATATCCATTATTTATAAAGTAAGATGAATCTAAGGCAAAATCTTCAGATTTGTCAATATTACCTTGTAATTTACTGTATAGACTATTGATGTTATATAAAACAACTGATGGTGGGTTTGTATTAAAAGCCGAATTGCTACTGCATATTCTAATATATTTGGCATTAGTCGGAATATCTTCTTTAGATACTCTTAAATATCCAGAATTGTCTCC
>Ga0265298_10005670_pt1 | contig 15576 bp, 13 predicted proteins | sample AusTroGonzalo_MG_3_FD_193486 | JGI IMG/M metagenome (GOLD analysis project Ga0265298, IMG submission 193486) | Bovine rumen microbial communities from tropical cattle in Woodstock, Queensland, Australia - Gonzalo_01 | ecosystem: Host-associated > Mammals > Digestive system > Stomach > Rumen ... | reverse complement strand
TGATATACGTTTTGGCCTTCTCCCAATATATGGTGCGGCCATTCTCCGTAGTAGAACAGAACTCATCCTTTATCCGCTTCACATAAGCGTTATAGCCCAAATTGTGATAGTAGTTGGCCTTTTTATAGTGCAAGCGCTCCGCATACAGCCGGGACACTTCCAACAAGGCATTCAAATAGACCTCGCTGTTTTCTCCGAAGTACTCTTTTTTCAACCGGCACGATTTTTTGGCACGCAAAAGTGCTATATAATCCCTTTGGGAATTGTATCCCAAGCCGGATTCCACATCCAGACTGAAAATTTCGCATATCGTGTCTTTGCCTGCAAAAACGCCATTTCCATACTGTTTGAAAAGGGCATTGCTTTTATCCAACAGATTTCTGCTCTGCACATTATCCCCCTGCCGTTCGCATATATACGCACACCATAACATACATGCTGCATATTGCGGACTTTGGGCGGTATATTGAGTCCAATAGATATCCAAGATCCGGTTCAATGTATCTGCATTGCATGTCCATATACTACTTTCATCCTGCTCCAAAAAATTCACATTTTTATAGTGATTCATTATCAGATCAGGAAGAGAATCTCCATACTGCGCACAGACAGATACGGAGATAGACAACAAACATATCAGTAATCCTTGTTTCATTCCTTTAACAACGTGTTTTTTCCTGTGGTAAATATCCTATATAAAACTCTCACTTCAAAATACAAGCCGTCCACGTACGTTTTATTCATATTGTAATATGATATTCTTTGCGGATTCAGCTGGGGCACAATATACCCGCCACACCTTACCTCCGCTTTGAATCGTGTATATTGTAGGAAGAAGCCGCCATAACAACAAAATGTAGCATCATTGAAACAACCGCCATATAAACCTTCGTAAGTAAAATGGTCGTTGTTCTTTATCCTGCTGTTCAGGTAAATGTCGGATTTGACGCCCGCAGCAAAACCCATATAAAAGATTTTGAATGTGGTATTTGCGTCCAACGTGAGCCAATGCGTATAGACTCCCGAATTGGTTCCCATCTTATAACTGTACACCTGATATTTGTATCCGAGAGAGCCGTTGAACCGAACCCACTTGAATTTCGTGTTATACACCTCCACCGCGGCGCCCACATCCAAGAAGGTAGTCTGCAGTTTCTTGTCACTCATGGCAAAATTATTCGCCGTCCACAGATTGGCGCATTTCGAGAATCCACCGGACATGTATGCTGACAGGTCCGTTTGCACGGCGGACAACCGGGTCTGCCTGATTGGCTCCACATGACCATCCTGTGCCATCAGTTCCCCCGAAGCACACAGCACCGCTGCGAACGTTATCAGCACCGTTATGAATGTTCTATTTATCATCGCGGTAATATACATATTTAATGGCACGCACATAGTATTTGTTTTTCTTCAGCCACCTGTCCTTATTGTCAAAACTGGACCTTTTCGGAGAGACAGGCACGGCACGATTGGCTGGATCATAGTCCAGCACCTTGTCTGCTATATGTATATAATCATCCACATCCTCCACACAGGTCCAGTAGATGTTATCCGTAGAAACAGGTGTTCCTCCCACATTGCGCAACGCATTATTCAAGGCGGTCACTTTATCCCCCTTAGCACCGAACACATCTTGAAATTCGTAATCCGTCGGCAAGCGCCAACTTCCCGCCCGCGGGTACTTTTCTCCGCCATTCATCCGGTCGCACCATGCTTGGGCAGGGAAATGCTCTATACCTGCGGATTTCATCGACTGCAACATCGACAATCCGAAAGTGGGACGGTAAATGTGCATCTTGTCAATTGAATCCTTATATACGGTTTCGCCCATCAATCCCCATGACTGATAAGACTCCGTAGCGGAAACGACAATGATGTATTCCGACTCGGTCAGCGTGGATTTGAATATATACGCCACGATGCCTTCGTTGCCGTACTCGTCCACGTAGTAGTCATACAACTGATACTCCTCCGTCGTGTCATCCGTAAACACCCCTTTTGACTGGTCGTCGCATGATGCCAGTGTGAGTATAAGAATGGCAAACCATATGTATATCCGGTTCTTCATATTTCTAATAAAAGATAGGATTGGTTACTGTCTGATTTTTGCAGTCCACCGTGATGACAAAGGGGCGGCGCTGCTCATTCGGAATATTGAATACCACGGTGTCCTTTCCTTGGATGGTATTGACCCGTATCAATACAGTGATGGTATTATCCGGATAACTCAAGGACACCGGCATGACGATATCTTCGTTCGGATTGCGATAATCAAACTGGTATGGAAGTGAGGAGCGGCGTATCCATTCCAACGTACTCAGTTTATACGATATGAAGGGATATACATAACCGGACAGATGGTCTACGGACTGCAGATTAGAGAATACACAGAACCCATTGTACGTGAGAGGCTTGAAATGCACATTTATAGTTTGATTGCATGGTTCTATCTCCATAGAAGCATACCCGACCACATCATACCGAGCTTCATCATTGCGCTCGTCCGCATACAGATAGAATTCATCCCATAACCGGGTGCCTAATTGATACCATGTCTCGTAATAATCCATGTCCGAGAAATATTTGACCACATCGGCCACAAAGACAAAGCGGTAGGTCTCGTCCTTGTACAAATGCCGTATTTTAATCTGCTGCTCCGTGTGCAACTGCGTGAGGATGCGCTCCGAATAGACCAGAGTGTCCGTCAGCCTGTCATAACAATACGCGGTGATACGCAGACGGCTGTCGTCCGGAAGGCTCACAGCATTGAGCACATATGCCGCTTGCTCACGGGATAGAACTTTTGACAACAGGCTGTCCGTATTAAAAGAGAACATCACATAGCGCTGGTCCGTATCGTTCCATTCGTCAAAATCGGACTGGCATGCCGCCATGCACACGGCGGCTATCAGCAGCAAGCATATTTTACTCCGGTTGCTCATTTACAAAAAAGGTATAAGATAAGATACAGACAAGCCGACACGGTACCGCTCAAAAAGGAAGGGGCGCAAGCGGTCATAGTCATAGCCGTCAAATTCGTAAATATATTTCTGGTTCATTGCCGGCTCCAAGTCATATTCGAAATGCACATTCAGTTCCCAATGGTCCCATCTTGCGCCGGCTTTGGCCCGGACAGTTCCATGATGCCTGCCGATTTTTACGTCATGCTCCACTCCGCCGGACGAGGGGAGATAATGGTCCGCCGCGACTATGCAATCATAGGCGAACTCCCCGCCGATGTACATACAGCCGGTCTCCCAGCGATAGAAATTGACATTGGCGGCAATAAAAGGAGAGATATAGTGCGCCGCCAGCCTTTCGTCCGAAAGAGGGGCCATAGGATGGCTGTACACATACTTGACACCGACATCCGCATTGAACAGATTGCGATAGGACCCCACACCGTAGAACAGACGCGGAGACAGACGGGCGTTGCGGAACATGCCCGTTTCCAGACCTATTCCGACATGATGCAGATGGATGGCATGATAACGCTCGTTTCTGGCACGCTGCTCCTTGTTGTCCGCCTTGGCCAAAACAGGCAGACAGCCAAGCAGCAAGAGGTATATAATCATCCTTGTTCTCATAACCATTTTATCTGTTTCTCCATGACAAACGGGAACATCAGCCTTGCGAACAAGACATTCTTTTCTTCTCCCTTCAAGTAATACATCATGCCGGTGTTATAATTCGCCTTGCCGTCTGACATGGTCACATAAAAACCGGATTTGAACGTATAGGTGCCGTCCGATTCCAATTTGGCTTTGGCCAACGTGAGGCTCTCTTCCGTGTTTTTGAGTTTGCCCTCCGAATTATAGTAGGCGCCCATCAGATACAATGTTCCGGACAAGGGCGACTCTTCGCCCGAAAATTTGATAGTCACGTCCTTCGCGACGAGCTGGCTCTTTATCTCCAGTCCGCCGTCCTCGCGGTTATAGGTGAGTACGATAGTATAGTCCGGATAATTCCCCCAGCCGGTCATGTAGAGGGTTTTGTTGAGGGTTCGTTCGGAGAAAGTGACATAATAGTCCTTCCCGTTTCCGGAAATGACCCAGTCCCCCAAGAGGTCCGCATAGGTCTGTTCATAGGGATATTTCTCCACCGCACATTCGGGTGATTTCGCATAATGCCCTGTCGGCGAACCGTCGGGATTGATGCCTATTGCATAAAACACATAATTGCCGGGGCTCAGATAGCGATAGAAATTGGTTCCTCCTGTTCTGACCTCCGAAGCCTCCAAGAAATAGTCCTCCTCTGACTGTTTCTTCTGCTTGTCCAAGAAATCATAGGTAGCCTGCACGATAAGGTCTTCCGTCGTCTCGTATTTCTGCGCCTCTCGCAAAGGCAGCGACGCGAGGAAATAGCGCTCTATCGTATCTTCATCCACATATACCGTTATTAAAGAATAATCCGTCTTGTCATATACCACATGCCCTTTGTACTGAATATGCCAATTAGAAAATTCCATTGCCTCCAAGTTGCTTCGGGTAGTGGAGAACACCACCACATCCGGCTCTCCATACACCTGCATATCGTCTTTCATTCCGAAAACGATGAATGTATATATTTTCTCAGGAGACAACCTTGTAATCTTAAAGACGTTTTTACGTTGATAATGCTTGTTCACCTCCAAAAATTCCCTCTGTTCAGATATATATTGCGCTATAGCCGCCGAAACATCCGGCACACTCCCTTCCACAACGATGCCGTAATAGGGGTCTCGGTTGGTTGCGTTGTGGGTGACGGTAGCCACGGCGGAGAAGGCGCCTATGTCGGATATTTCCGCATGAAAAGCCACCTTGCATTCATCGTCCTTTGCGCAGCCGGCCAGTACCGCGCAAGCGATGAGCAATCCTATCCATCTCAATCGTTTCATATATTAATCGAAAGTGCCGATATATTGGAAGTAGCGATATGTACCATAAGAATCCACAGTAAACAGCATCATTCCATTATCCCTGTTCTCACACCATATCAATTTTATCCATGACGAGAACTGGCTGTCAAAGGTGGTAATATTATTTCCAACCTTTCTTCGTTTATTGAATATGCGGAGATATTCCCCGTCTATTTTAACGCCATAGACGAAATCGCCATCAAGTGTGTTCAGATGATAGCACTCACCAAGCGAAAGAACAATGCCTTCATCTGCATTTTTCCCCTGAGGGTAATACCTATTCGTCTCTACTCCATTGGAGTACGCTCCATATGCAACCAACCGGAAGACACACTGCTGTTTCATGAAAGACGTCCATGCACCGTCAGATGAATAAATACGCTGCGCACTGGCAGAAAGAAGGGTGCCACACAGCATCAACAAAACAAAGAGAAACTTTTTCATACATGTAGTAATTAAGTTACGGCTGCAAAGGTACGAAAAAAAAATGACGTGAGCAAATTTCACGTCATTTTTTTGAAAGCATCGTATGAAAATATATAAAATCAGACAGGGGAGTTACTGATTGGTCGTTATCTTGAGGACACGGCGTTCGTTGTCAATCTCTATCTTACCCAGCTGCTTGAGTACGGTCTGACCCAAAAGGAGCGGTGCTTTCTGGTTGCCGACCACAGAGGCCTTGACGCCGGTGAGTTCAAGTCCGCCGAAATTGATGTGACTGAGCATGACGACCGTTCCTACGGAGAGGTTGCCGTCGGCTGTTCTGAAACGCTGCGTACCCACTATATCGCGCTGGCTGAGGTATCCGTTCTTGAACATGAAGTCGGCTTCGGTCTGTGATATAGTAACGTTGCCTGCGCCGGTATCGAAGATAAAATTGAGCGGCAGTCCGTTGATGGTACAATCGACCTTGGTCACTCCGTTAGCGGAAGTGAAGGGAACCTCAACCACTCTCTGCTGACGGACATGCTCATCGGGTTGCAGGCGGAATGCCATCACACGCGCCTGTGCGCTCTTATTATAAGCAGCAATGAGCGAGTCCAGTTGTTCTCCGCGGAGGTTCTGCAAGTCCGGGTCAAGGCGGAGGTTGGCAAAGCGGACATACCCCTTTTTCATTTCCTCTTCCAAGAGGGCCAAGGCTTGGTCCTTGTCTTGACACAGTGCATGCACGCAGGCCACATTGTAGCGATACAGGTCCGCATCGAGGCCAAGCAGGCTGTCCGCGATGGCCAAGGCCTCCTCTTTCCTATCAAGGGATGCCAAGACGAACATGCGTGTCTCGGGCTTATGGCTGCGGGCAAGAAGGTATTGGAAGTCCTTGCCGGCCTTGCTATCGTTGCCGAGGGCCAGATAGCAGCGTCCTCGCTGATAGCGCTCCCACTCGCTATCGGCGGCAAATGCGAGACCGGTATTATAATCCTCTATGGCCCCTTCATAATCGCCGTGGGAGAAGCGGAATCCTGCTCTGACGAAATAGAGTTTGGCATCATCGGGATAGCGGGCAATCAGATAATCCATATCGGCATACATCTGCCCGACGCTGTCCATTTCGCAATACGTGAATGCACGTGAATAGCGGAAACCTATATTGGCGGAATCACTCTCGACGGCTCTGGTCTGGTATCGCAGTGCGTTCTGCCAATCGCCCATGGCATAATAGAGGTCCGCCATGTAGTCATCAAAATAGGCATCGGCGTTAATGGTCTGTATCTTCCGGCAGGTCCGAATGGCCTCTTCGTACTCATGCATGGCTTGTTGCGCATACATCATACAGAGATACCAGTCCAGTTCGTTCGGGTTGGCCAGTGTCTGTGCATGCAGTTTCTGCGTGATGAGTTCCAAGAACTCCTCGTCCTTGCAGTCCCGAATCATTTCCATGCAAGCGCCGTCGCCGGGCTCCATTTTGAGGCAGGCGATGATATGGTCTGCGGCCTCTTCATACTGCCCCAGTTTCAATTCAATCTGCGCCATGGCACCGAAGGTGTAGGCACGCTCAGCCAGCTGATGGGCATAGCGATACTGCTCCAGCGCCTCCTCGTAGCGTTCCTGCAAATAGTAATTGCGGGCGAGCATTTTGATACCTCGTACCAGACCCGGCGTCAGTTGGATATACTGGCGGAAGTCGGCATCTGACTTGTCCCACTGGCCGAGTTCGCGATAGACATGACCGCGGTATTCATACCATTCCTCGTTCTTGGGTTCGGTCTTGACGGCCTTGGTGAAACAGGCGACCGCCTTGGCTGTATCCTGCATCTGGAGGTAGATACGTCCGGTCAGGCAATGCACCCACGCGATATAGTACTTGTCCGCCTTGGGCAGGTACTTGAGCGCAAGGTCCGCCACATGCAGAGCCGTGCCTTTCTCCTTGTTCATGAGATAAGCAGAAGCCATCCACGCGTAAGCGTAGCCGTTCTTGATGTTCTGATTGAGTTCCTTGTGCAGATACTCTATTCCTTCATCCGTCTTGCCGGACTGAATGAGCTCTATGCCCCGTTGGTAGTTGTAGGACTGAGGTTGCTGCGGTTCTTTAGCGAATCCGAGAGTGCAGACGATACATGCTGCGATACAAAAAATGATACGTTTCATACGATTACTTTTATTTGACTTTTACCTATATATGCACAAAACCAAACAAAAGTAACCTCACATCATCATTTTTTTTACAAAAAACGCGAAAAACCTAAGAAGCGGTCCTCGGAACGGCATCCAAGAGGACGAACGCCGCCCAATAACGCGGATAATCGTAATCCTCGATGGCCCGTAATGCCTGCTGTGCCTGCCGCAGGGCGGAGTGCTTGGAATGGCCGGCAATGATGCTGCTGTAGAACTCCTTCATGAAAATCTGCGTAGCTGCGTCATCAATCGGCCAGAGGGTCATCAGCATGGCCTGTACGCCCGCTTTCTTGAAGCCTCGTTGCAGGCCGGCTATACCATCGACGGTAATGTCACCCAGACCGGACTTGCAGGCCGATAGAACGACCAGTTCCGTGTGATGCAGATCCAAGGCGGCAATCTCCTTGGCAGTCAGGATACCGTCGCTGCGTACCGGCATCGAGTTCTCACCCGTCCATGAAGACGAGGAATTGGCCATCAGCAGGCCGCAGCGCGCCAGCGCATAATCCTCGACATTGAGTTTCTGTTTCTCCGTGAGACGAATGAACTGGACGTTCTTCTGCACCATGGACTGCGCCTTCTTGTTCTTGAGATAGAAGCCGTGCGTAGCCATATGCAGCATCTGGGGCGAATGGCCGGACATGGCCTTGAAGGATTCTTCGGTCGCCTCCAAACCGGTATAGAGCGAACTATGGGGAATGATGGAATCGATATACTGCACCTCCGCGAGAGTGGACGCCAGATACTCAATCCGGTGGTCCTCCTCATCCTCCGCATAATTGACACCGCCGTAAAGAACGGTCTGCGTACTATCGGCTTTCTCCAGACCGCGGCACAGTTCGCGCGAGGAAGAGAGGCGTATCATCGTATAGCGGTCGAACATGGAGCCGTCCCCCATCGGCAGATACTCAATGCCCGTCAGATAGAAGATGCCGTCGGGCGAAAAGAAGACAGTTTCGCCCGGCTGTATGGCGGCTTTGTCGATGACCGGCTGCCAGATACGTGCGGCGGTTTCCTTGTCCGTATAGAGGTTGGGCGCCGCGCACCATTTCTCCAAATCCGTTGTGTTCGCGAGCGTAATCATGCGTGGGAATTCCCATCCTTTCCGCAGCATAAGCGCGTTCATCCATGTCTGTCCGTCCGCGTCTTCGGTCTGCATGAACTCCACGACGACCTGCCTGTCATTGAGTTTCGACTGCACGTCCTTCCATGTCAGGTCCAGCAAGCGGGTGAAGTCCCCTACGGCATGACATTCGCGAAGAATCTGCATTTCTATGTTCGCCACGATACGCTTGCGTTTGGCGATACTGTCCGGATGATATTTATCCCCTTTCTCGGTAAGATACAACTGATGGCGCATGTGACGCAGCGCATAGAGACTGTCCAGCACGGCCCTGCCGCCGTTCTCGCGCAGGAGATGCTCCAGTTCCGCTTCCGTGGAGAGCAGAATGCCCTTTTCCAACAGCACATTGTCGTAAATGAAGGCGTTGACGTCATCCGGATGAGTAGCCTGCGCACAAAGGGAGATATTCTGAAGGAAATACCATGCGTAATTGCTCATCCATGTCTTCTGCCGTGAGCGGGCACTCAGCCACATGAACTCGCTCTTGAGGTTCTTGCGCTTGTCTTGCAGGCTTTGCCACAGCAGAGGCAGGGCGCGTTGCCAATCCCTTTTCTGGACCGCCGTCCATGCCTGATTCTCACGGATGACAGCGGCATAAGTGCCCAGCGAATCCATGGCTGCAACCCGGTCCCACCATATCTGTGCGCTGTCGTACAGTTCTTCCTGCGCATAGGAGGCTGCCATGCGTACCGAGGCCAGCAGTTCGTAGTCTGGCTGCAGGCCGTTGACACGGAGCATATCGCGCAGGACGGTCCGTCTTTCCGGTTCCGTGGGCGCAAAATCCGACTCCAACTGCATCGCCTCGCAGAGGACGGCGCCATAGGCGTCTTTCTGCCGGCATAACATGTGATGCAGCGGCGTGCCGGCTTTCGTCCGCGTCAGCATTTCCGATAGTTGGTCATAAGCGCTTTGCATGACTCCTTTGAAGGCCGTCACGTCAAACTCCTCCGCGAGCAAGGCGCGCGCCTCCTGATTGGCCGCCACGTATCCTTCGGACAGAGCCGCAAAGCACTGCCGGACCACGTATTCGAAAAGTTCCGCCCCTTCCGCAAACGCATCATAATCGGCCGTCTGCAGCCAAACCGGACTGTTGGCAGTTATGTATTTCTTGGCAGACTTGACGGCTTGGAAGGCAGTCCTCGCAGCGTTTGGCAGATGACCTATCAGTACATAGAAAGACGCCATGTCCGCCTGCGCGTACGCTTTTTCGTCAAGGAAATCATCCGAAGCGGCATTCACCACCTGCTTGCAATAATAGATGGCTTCGTCATAACGACCCAGTTCATCCAACGAGGTGATGATGGTCTGCAGCGTGCTGATCTTGAGTTCCGTATCCGCCGGCTTCAGATGGTCCATCGCCGCCAGAACCTGCTCGCATTGGGTCAGCGCAGGCTCGTACAGTCCCTTGTCCTGCATGCTCATCGCCTCGTTGAGCAACGAGTCCGCCATGGACAGGGAGGAAATGACTATGGATAAAAGAATGGTTTTCATGGTGTTATGCTATATCTTCCACGTTCCGTCGCGTCCTATAGCGTACGCGGACGCGTCGGTTGGAGTTACGTTTGTCCCTGTTACGCCGCTGTTTTTCCCGATCCTTACGGTTACGCCGATTGCGCCGTGTGGCCTGATCGTCATTGGACTCGGCGTCGTCTTCCTCTTCTTCCAGATCCCCTGCCGCTTCGGGCAAGGTGCAGGCCAGCATCATGCTTGCCATCATCTCCTGCAGGTCATCCATTAGGTCCTTGCCCTTGTTCTCCTTGACCATCTGCTTGGCCACATAAGAAGCCGCCTTGACTTGGGAATTTTCGGTTTTCGCGCCCTGCGCACACAAACGGCCCGCATTGAAGAATGCGGCCATCATTACCAACGCCATTATGCCCGTCAAGGCGCGATGCATGCTCAGAAGAATTTAGCGTCGGGGTTGGGTGCTTCCACCGCAGGCGTCTGTACGTAGGGGATGATATCCCGCATGATGGACCTCAGCCGCTTCTGCAAATCGACACAGGTCATATTGTCAAACTGGTCCGACAACTGGAGGATGGCATAGGTGAGCGAACCGGCTCCGTGGTACTCGTAGTTGCTCTGCGTGGATTTGCAGGCACTAATGAATATCCACTCCAGATTATGTCCCCCGACTCCGGCTTCCTTGGCCGGCGAAGGAATGATGAAATCATCGCTGGTTCCTCTGACTACGACCGCTTCTTCCTCATCGTCGTCATCCATCGCCCTTGTTCCTCCACCGCTATGGCAGGCGTCCGCCACGACGATAATCTTGCCCTTTTTGCCGACACGCTGGCGCAGACGGTGCAGATACTCGTTGAGTTCGTCATCCACGAGATGGTTCTGGCCTTGGTATCCGCCTTCCTTCCGGAAGAAACCGCTACCTTCCTTGTAGGTCAGATGGGCGTCATAGGGAATCCACGCCTCGTCATAGCCGCCGGGTTCGTCGCCGTTCGTATCCGTGATACGCTGGCCGTGTCCCGAAAAATGGATGTACACGAAGTCATTCGTTTCCGATGCTTGTACCAGCTGCTCAAGAGCAGACTTGATACCATTGGCCGTGGCCTGCTCGTTGGTCAGTTTGACAATATTGCTGCGCGGAAACCCTCTGCTGACGAGCATATCCTCCACCAAGGCGACATCCTTGTCTCCGTTGATTTTACCCCATCCGGTAACGTCCGGATAGGCGCCGATACCGATAATGAGCGCCCTGCGCGTAGCATGAAGCGGCATTACCAGCAGCAAAGCCAGCAATGCCCACATGTAATGCCGATGTATAAATACCATACGATTCATGACATGAAATTGAAAAAAAGCCGGCCTGACAGAATCCACCTATCAGGCCGGCGGAATAAAACGCTTGACTGTCTGAATTAGTTGGTCGCGATCGAATAGTCGTTATAGACTCTTCCGCGGTTCAGCACCTTGATGCGGAACCAACCGGTCCAACGCGGGCAGAAGCTTACATAGCACTGATCGGTGTAGTCCGTATCAGAAGCGATGAGATTGCCGTTCTCGTCATAAACGTAGAGGTCCAAGTCGGTGGTTCTGTCACCCGAAACGGCTACCTCAGCGATTTCGCTGGCACGGAATTTCTCATCAAAGGTCATGTAGCTGTTAGCGTACACGCGATAACGGCCATACTTCGGACCATAGGAGTTGCCACGGGTTCCTGCAGACTCAGCAGCCAGCTTGGCAGCTACCTTGTCAGCCAAAGCCAACAGATTGGCATCATCCGTGAGTGCGCGAGCGTCAGCCAAGAGCTGCTCCGGGGTAATCTCGGGAGCTGCTACTTTCTCTTCCTCGTCAGCGTTCTCCGGGCCCTGCTCGGTAATCTTGGCGTCAGCCGGACGGGTCGGAGTGGAAGCCAGAATGTCAGCAGCCTCGATGAGAGCCATCGGAGACTCTACTGCATAACCGTGTCTTGCCAGCTCGTTAGCCACGCTGATAGCGGACAATTCCTGAGAAGCCTCGGTGGTAACTTCCGGTTTCTCTTCATTCTGCGGAGCAGCAGCGGGTTTGTTGCACGATACCATCAAAGCACTCAATGCTACAACGGAGAAAAATAATACTTTTTTCATACGTAATGAATTTAAAGAATTAATAAAATAGATTGTTTTTCGTTTCTATTACCGGAGAAACTTTAATGCCGGATAGTATATCTTCATAATGACTCTAACAATTCCTCTGCCGGTTCGTTGTAATAACTGTCGCTTTCGGCAATCTTCTCCAGCAGTTCCTTTGCCTTTCTCACCTTGCCTTCATGCATCCAGCAGATAGCCATAAACCACTCTGCGCTGTCGTGAATCTCCATCATCTGCTCGTCGGTATCTTCGGCCGTCTGCGCATATAGTTCGCCGACCATCTTGGAAGCCTCGTCCCAACGGTCCTGCTGCATGAGGCGAATGGCTTCGTTCAATGCGGCGGTATAACTGTCACCTCCGCGGCTCATGCCGGTCTCTATCTGGGCCACATACTGCGTGCTGTACTGCTCCATCTGGCGCGCCATGGGAACGACCGTGAACAACAGGAGCATGGCAGCTGCCAAGGCGGTAATGCCGCCTCCGCTCAACGACCACACAGCCAGACGGCGGTAGTGCTCACGAGCGCGGATCTTCTTCTCTTCGCGCTGCAGCATCTCGCGCAATCCGCGCTCCATGACAGCCTGTTCTATTTGTTGCTCCAGTTCCATTGATGAGGGATGATTCTTTACCTATATATGACCGACAAGGGGTCAAAAGTAACCTTTATACCTTCATTTTTAAATTTTGCGTATTCAAAATCTGCGCCTTTATCTTCTGCAAACACTTGTATTTCTGCGTTTTGGCGCTATTGGCATCCTTGTAATGCAAGCGGCTGGCAATCTCCTCCCAAGACAGTTTGTCCCAATAGAAGGACAGCAGTAGCGGCGCACATGGTTCGCCCATCTGATAGACCGTCCGGCGGACCATAGCCTGCTGCTCCGTCTCGCGTTCGTCCCATGAGGGATCGACCGCTAATGGCCGTCGGCCTGCGTCCGTCATTTCGTCCACGGACACATTGACGTTGATGCCCTCCCTGCGGAAAATCTCCAACGCGGCATTCTTGCCGACGCTGAACAGATAGCCTTCCAGCGAGGTGGTCAGCGTCTGCTCTGTCAGCTTTCCCGAAGTGATGTTCCGCCACAGGCGAACCACCGCTTCCTGAAAAATCTCCGATAACAGTTCCGAATTGAGAATATGAAAATAGCTACCGACAGTACGCATGAAACCATTCCGGTTCTTCGCGTAAAAAGAGGAGATGGCCTGTTGGTTTCCATCCCTGAACGCCGCTATGTATTCATGATCGGACAAGTAGATTTCTAATTTGGGCGCAAAATTACAACAAAAATTTGGAATATACAAGAATTTATGCAAAAAAATTTAGTCTGTGCTTGCACAAGCGTGATTTTTTTCATAAAAGATTATTGTTCGCGCAAACGTGCGAACGTAAATTCGGCGGGAACCCACTGCCGTGGGAGGGCCGAAGTTACGACAAATATCCGACATATGCAAGAGTCCGCCTATTGAAATCCATTGGAATGCAGCCGTAAAGGTACAAAAAGATATAGCCGTGCATACATTGGCGGCGGCATAGACGCAATAAAAAACGCCCGGCTATATAAGCCGAGCGTATAAAAGGGTCGCGCATAAATGACGGATGCTATTTCTTAGCCGCAAGGGCACGATTACTGCACCTCTTGTCCTGTGATGGTGTAAGTCTTGCCACCGCGAAGGATGAAGATTTGACCATTATGGATGAATTTGAGGGTTTCACCTTGCGCGCCGGACAGGTTGCCGATATTCGAAGGCGTCGGTTCGGCAGTCGTCACAAACGAACTATTGAGCGATGTCAAGATAGAACCGTCATCCTCACAAGCCACCAATGTATAATGATATTCCATATCCGGTTTCAGGTCACCAACCTCGAACGATATATCCGCATTGGCGGTTGCAATACGCCGTACGGCACTCGGGCGCGTCACGCTCAACTGGTTGCCCTCGGAGTCGTAGGTAATGATGAGCAGTACCTGCGTGTGCGCCTTATCTGCCCAGATGAAGAGCGTAAACGAGTACACATATTCCACCTGTGGCGTAGAAATGACAGCAACAGTGTCTTGCGGAACCACATCAACCGAGATGGAATCCATCGCCGTTTCCTCTTCCTGCCATGCGGTCGTATCTTCGGTGATGACCACCGGTTCAACCGGAACAACACGCGGAGCTTGGAGCTTGAAGACGGCAGTCTGGCGACGGTCGATACTGGTTTGCTGGCTATACGCAGAGAAGCGCGAAGCAGTCTCGTTATAGAGGAGCATACGCCGTTCATAATGAACAGTCTGCGGAATGACCACGCTGTCATATTGCGCCATTATCCAGTCGGCACCCACCGAATCCGCATAGAGCGCATTACGCGCTTCGTTACCCGGTGTAAGGAAGCCTTCATCCGTTTGCAGGCGGAAGAACGCATCGTGCGGGACAGCGGTCACGACAGCCACCTGATTGATATTCATGCCTTTGACATAAGCGACAGAGTCGCGATAATATGCGCCATGTGTACCCATGACAACGTGGTTGTTGATGGGCGCCACGATGAAGCGGTCATAGGGTTCGATCTCGTCAGGCGAGTAGATACGGATCGCCAGCAAGGTTGTGTCTGCGGCGGTGAAGGACATCGTATCCGAGCAGATGACCGGCGTAGGTTGTACCTCACGGCGGAAGACAGCCGTGAACATCGTATCGGTGTTGGCACGGAGACTCAACGGGTTGGTACGGCTGCCATTGGACCACTCCACGAACTCACAACCCTTATACGGCGTTGCCATAATCGTTACCTGCTCATCCGGGTAATAGGTTCCTCCGCCCATGACTGTTCCCATTGTCGGATCATTGGTAGCTACGGAGATGGAATATTTGAAGGATTTGACGGACTTGAAGATGGCCACGAGCGCCATATCCTGCGTAACCATCACCTGACGCGGGTTATCCATGTTACCATCCGACCATCTGCTGAACATATAGCCTTCTTTTGGATTCGCACGGAAAGCGAGAGTCAAATCATCACAAGAGGTAGGTTCTTTGGTTATGGTAACAGACCCTTGTTCGGCATTGGCAGAAGTGACGGAATAAGTGAAACTGAATTCTTCAATTACTCGTGATGAATCAATCTCATTATCAGACGATTCTATGAACTCTTTTAATTCTTCGATGTATGCATCTTTTGTCCTGCATGGAACATAAAAGTTACAGGTTGATGGAAAACCATCAGCCATTATCGAAGGAGGAGTAACTCCCATAAACGTTACCGCATCCATGATGGCACATTCGGAAAATGCCCCTGCTCCTATAGAAGTGACAATACGCGGTATCGTTATAGAACTCAGACTTATACAATCATAAAAGGCATATTGCCCTATCGTCAT
>Ga0265298_10005669_pt1 | contig 15579 bp, 12 predicted proteins | sample AusTroGonzalo_MG_3_FD_193486 | JGI IMG/M metagenome (GOLD analysis project Ga0265298, IMG submission 193486) | Bovine rumen microbial communities from tropical cattle in Woodstock, Queensland, Australia - Gonzalo_01 | ecosystem: Host-associated > Mammals > Digestive system > Stomach > Rumen ... | reverse complement strand
GGTTCTATGAAGAATGCGTTGGCGACTTTTGAGAGGTCGCTGCCGAAGACCTCATGTATCGCATTACGGACATTGGGATTGAGATGCATCGGGTATACGAAGTCCACATCGGGATACTTCAATGCCAGATCCATCACTGCAGTACATATATTATGGAAGCCGCGTCCGAAATTCTCTCTCCTGTGCCCTGTGATCAACACAAGCCTCTTGCCATTCTCCAGCCGGCGCACGTCATAGCCGGCGGCGGAGAGCTCCTCACGGCATCTGTCACGAAGCGATTCATCTTCTTCTATACTCTCCGCGATCATGTTCAGGGCATCGATTACGGTATTCCCGGTAACGAATGTCTGTCCTACCACACATTCCGCCCGGAGATTGGACTCGGACAAAGGTGTGGGAGCGAAGTTATACGATGCTATCCTGCCGGTTATCTGCCTGTTCATTTCCTCCGGCCACGGGCTATAGATATTGCCCGTACGAAGTCCGGCTTCAACGTGGCACACAGGGATCTGCTGGTAGAATGCAGCGAGCGCCGCCGCCATGCTTGTCGTGGTATCGCCGTGGACCAGGACGAAATCAGGTTCTTCCTTCTTCAATACCGATTTCATTCCCAAAAGGACTCTGGTCGTCACATCATACAGGTCCTGGCCGGACTGCATTATGTCAAGGTCATAGCGCGGAACTATATCGAAAATCCGCAGTACCTGGTCGAGCATTTCACGATGCTGACCCGTGACACACACGATTGTCTCGAATTCCGCCGGATATTTCAGGAATTCCTTGACAAGCGGTGACATCTTGATAGCTTCGGGACGGGTCCCGAAGACAAGCATAACTTTCTTCATGTAACAGTGTTTGGTTTTATTGTGTGGTAAGCTACTCCAGCACCTCAAGGAACTGGGCGGGGATGTAGCTCGTGGCGACAGCGACGACGCCTTGGATGCATACGATGAAGCGGCGGCGGTGGTCAATGCGGCGGATGTAGCCTTCATGTCCCTCGAAGGGGCCTCCGGTGACACGGACACGGGTGCCGGGGAGTTGATCCGGCGGGAGGTTGACGAGTTCCATGCCCTTATCCTGGATGGATGTGACGAGGATGAAGTTGCGCATGTCGGACTCCTCGATAGTGGCGGGCCCGGTGCGGTCGGCACGGGAGTAAATCATAAACTTCGAGAAGTGCCTCGTGTGAACTTCACGCAGATCGTCAATCGGGACATGTACGAAGACGAGGTCACCGATCAGAGGCCTCCGGATCCATCGGACCTCAGTCCCATCGATCTCCTGCACGATCCTGGTGGGGATATAGATTTCGTCCGCCAGACCTTCGAACAGGCCGCGGACTTCTTCGCCGCGGTTGTAGAAGGCCTTGAGGGCAAACCATTGAGGGATATTTTTCATCCGTGGATTCTCTGCTAAGTGTGTGGTTATATTACAGGTCCCCCAACCCGTGTGCAAGGTGGAGTGACTCAAGGGTTTATCCGGGACCTTCCCCGGACCGGCGGCTCCGATACGACCACGCCTCAGACATCCGCAAACCCATGCCGGTCTTGTTCAAAAATAAGACCAGCCTCTACAAAGATAGATTTTTTTATTGTCAGGAGCAAATCGAAGACACAAAAAAGGCCTCCCTGCCGCCTTGACGGTTTACGGCCTGAGATAACGTAGCCAGAAGGTGTGGTTGGCGTCTTCGTAGTGCCGGCCCTGATAGCCATGATAGCCGTGCATGCCGTCGGGATAGATCATGAAGTCGAAGCGCTTGCCGCCCTTGTGCAGACGGTCGATGAGTTGGAGGGTGTTCTGGAAATGGACGTTGTCGTCGCCGGTACCGTGGGTCAGGCGGAGCATGACGGGAGGAATGTCGTCGACCGTCGTTTCGTCGTAGACGGTGGGATAGCCTTCCGTCATGTCAAGGACCCGGGAGGATGCGTAGCCGTCAGGGTTGTCCTGGGGTGTCCTCATGAAGCGCTCGGTATAGTGGCTGTCGTAGAGGGCCCAATCGTAGACACCGCCGCCGGCGATGCCGTAGTGGAACCAGTCCGGGTATTTCAGGAGGAGTGTCGCGGTCATAGTGCCGCCGAAGGAGAAGCCGGTGACGCCGATCTTGTCCGGGCGGACGTACGGCAGGGATTGGAAGTATTTGGCCCATTCCACATAGTCGAGGGCCTCGCGGGCACCGAGGTTGAGGTAGACCTGGTCAAGACCGGCACGGCCGTTGTGTCCGGATGAACGGCAGTCGGCTTTGGCGTAGATAATGCCGTGCCTGGCATACCATTGGTTTGATTCCGAAGGCGTTTCCCATTTGTCGTAGACCATCGGGGTGTCGGGACCGCCGTAGAGGTAGATGACGACAGGATATTTGCGGGAGGGGTCGAAGTTGTCGGGGAACCATACCTTGGCGGGCAGGTCGAAGCCATCTACGTTGATGGTGCGCATTTCCGGGATGGAGTAGTGCGAAGGATCGTATCCGGGGGTGGCGGAATCGTAGGTCCGGATTGGCTTGGAAGGGTCAGAAGTGGAGCTTATTACCACCCGTGAGGGGGTGTTGTGATTGGACAGCCGCGCAATGAAGTATTTGCCGTCGGGCGAGATAGCCACGTTTTCGGCATGGAGGTCAGGGGCGGTGATGGCTTTGATACGGCCTTTGGAGTCTACGCGATAGAGAGTAGAGCTGCAACGTGAATCGCGCTCGGCGGTGAAGTAGACATCGCCTTTCGGAGTGACGCCAAGGAGTTGGATGCGCCAGTTGGGGCCGTCGGTGAGGCGTCGGAGGGAAGTGCCGTCGTAGTTGAGGGAATATATCTGCTGCCAGCCGGTCTCGAAGTTGCGTGCCATGATGATACCTGTGGGGGTGAAGAGGATCTGTTCGGGCCAGTCGAGCCAGCTGTTGGGGTATGATTCGTCGTAGATGAGTCGCTTGGAGCCGTCGGAGGGTGTGACGGCGTAGAGTTCCAGGGTGTTCTGGATGCGGGGCATGCGAGGCACGATGAATGTGGTGCCGTCGGCGTTCCAGAAAGGGGTGCCGAAGTATTGGTCGTCGGCGGGATTGAAGTCCGCCCATGTGATGGTGCCGTCATCGGTGAGATCGGCGATGCCGATGGTGACAGAAGGGTTGGTGGTGCCCGATTTGGGGTAACGGGTGGTACGCAGGGTGCCGGTGCGGCCGAAGGGGGAATGGATGGGGAAAGTCTCGACATTGCCTTCGTCGAAGCGGTAGAAAGCGATCCTGCGGCTGTCGGGAGACCACCAGAAGGCCCTGTATTTGGAGGGGCGCCCGAAAATCTCTTCGAAATAGACCCATGAGGCGTATCCGTTCATGATGACATCGGATGCGTCGGTAGTGAGTCTGCGGGTGTCGCCGTTCTGTATATTATATATGTAGAGGTCGCCATGCTGCGTGTACGCAATCTGGGTAGAGTCCGGTGACCAGGTGAGGTTGAAGGCATCCTCTGGTGCTATGGGGAAGCCGGCGGCCGCTGTTGAGTGCGCCGCGGTCACGGAGCCGTCCCGGACGTCCACTATCTCGTCGCCTATCTGTGCTTTTCGGGCATCGAGCCATCTCCACTGTCCCGGGATCGTATTGAAATCTTCCGCTGTAGCTGTCAGCGCTGCCATCGCCGCCAACGTGGCGGCCAAAATTCTCACTGTCATTTGAATATGGTATCTTTAAAATTAACCAGATATACTTTTTCCACCGCCCTGGTCAGCGCCGTGTACAGCCACTTGATGTCGTCGGCCGTCAGTACGTCCTGCCAGAAGGGATTGTCTATGAATACGCACTTCCACTGCCCGCCCTGGGATTTGTGGCAGGTAATCGCCTCGGCATATTTGAGTTGAAGCGCATTGTAGAACGGGTCCTCCCGCACCGCTTCGTATCTTTTCCTTTTGCCGGTGATATGGGAATAATCAGCGTCCACGCCACGGTAAAGCTGGTTCTGCTGCTCATATGTGAGAGACGCGCTCTCCGATTCCAGCGTATCGAGGATGACTTTGGCCGTCACCTCCTGGTCGTCATAGTCGGGCAGCGAGAGCCTGGCATCAGCGAAACGGAAGCCATACCTCTCCTCGAAGTTCCATATTTTCACGAGCTTGGCAATATCGCCGTTTGCAATGTAATCGAGGCCCTTCACGCCCTCGACGAACTGATAGCAGTTCTTCACGATCATCAGCTTGTCACCTTTGACAAGACGCTCCTCTTTGAACTGCACCTGTGCACGGATACCTTCATTATACCTTATCGCACGTTTGTTGGAACGGCTGAGCACTATCGTTTCATCCTCGCCATATTTCTCAAACGCATCCGTCAGCGCGTCGATAAGCTCTCCCCCGCCGATCCTGTCCACATCGTCAAAGCCCTCGGTCTTGAGGCCGAGTTCCTCCGCAGCCACCATCGGCTCTCCATAGGGGTCCGAGGCCAGATGCGTGCGCAGCAATGTCGCATTGTACAGGATACCGCTATCCTTCTGCTGCCGCACCACAGTGGTAAGTTCCTGATACGTCACTCCGCCGAATCCGTCCATATAATCCGGAGACAAAGCCGGAGAGCTGTCAAGCCCCACAGGCGGAAGCTGGGCGGAGTCGCCGACCAGAATAAGACGGTTTTCCACGCCCGAGCGGACGAATTTGATCAGGTCTTCAAGAAGGTTGCCGCTACCGAAAACCGCAGAGCCGGGACCGCCGGAATCAATGCCGATCAAAGAGACCTCATCCACGACAAACAGGGTGTTGCGCGATTTATTGGGTGCCTGGGAGAAGAGGCCCAGGCCATCCTCCCCTACTGATTTCTGGCGGTAAATATGCTTATGGATCGTATATGCCGGAAGATGTGCATAGGATGACAGCACCTTCGCTGCACGTCCGGTCGGTGCGAGCAGCACACAAGGGGTCTTGAGGGAATGCAGGGTGGAGATGACGGCGGACAGGGCTGTCGTCTTGCCGGTACCCGCGTAGCCGTTGACCACCATGATATCAGCATCATCCCCTGTCAGGAAATCCGCTACGCCATGTAGCAGCCTCTCCTGACAGGGGGTGGCGTCATAGTCCAACCGGCTTTTGAACTGGGTATACAGGTATCCGCTTCGATCCATATCGTACAAAAATACGTTTTTTTTACGACATGGAGAAGCGGAAGCCGGACTTAAAGGACTCCGAGAATCCTCGAGCGGGACAGCATGCAGTCACCGATGGGAGCGGCACGCTTGCCGAGTGCGGAGAACTTGATGGTTGTATCCTGGTTTACAATGTTCTGAGCGAGCTTCTTGACTGTAGACCTGACAGGGAGCATGAGGTAGTCCCCGCCGACGGCGAGTTTGCCGCCGATGACTACGAGCTCGGGGTTGAATACATTGATAAGGCCTGCAATACCCCTTCCGAGGGTGGCGGCAATCTCTTCGAGTACCTCGATGGCGAGGATATCCTCTTCCTTGATAGCTTCGAAGATGTCGTCAAGGGTGAGTTTGGCGCCGCTCTTGTATTTGGCGGAAAGTGAAGACGCCTTGCCTCCCTTGAGACGCTCCATCACCATTCTGTGAAGGGCCGAGCCGGATGCTCCGGTCTCGAAGCAGCCCACCTTGCCGCAGCGGCATATTACATCATTTTCCAACAGGGGGAAGTGGCCGATCTCGCCGGAGAAACCGGATTTACCATAGAACAGCTTTCCGTCGAGGACCATGCCCATTCCGAGGCCCCAGCTGATATTGACGAAGATCACATTCCTCTCTTTCTCCACCACGCCTTTGAGATACTCTCCGTAGGTCATGGCCCTGGAGTCGTTCTCCACGTGTACGGGAACGCCGAGGTCATCTTCGAGGATCTTGTTTATAGGACGATCTCCGTCAGGGGAATAAGTGTAGCTGTAACCGGTCTCGGGATTGACGCGGCCGGCGAAACTTACACCGCAGGCGAGGACCTTGTCCCAATCCAGGCCCGTCTCGGCAAAAAGCTTCTTGATGGAAGAACTGATTTTATGGAATGCCTCTTCGGTCGATTCCATCACGAAAGAGATGTTGTCCTTAAAGAAGACTTCATTGCCTTTGAAGTCAGTCACTGCAATAGCGGCATGACTCTGGCGGAAATCTGCGCCGACGAAATAGCCGGCGTTGGGATTGAGGCCGTAGATACTCGGACGGCGTCCGCCCGATGTTCCCTGCTTGCCAAGATCGATCATGAACCCATCACTCATGAGTTCGCCTATGAGTTTTGTCACTGTCGGAACGCTGGTATTGATCTCTCTGCTGAGGTCTGAAATGCTGTACTCTCCATTATTGATGCACAGACTGAGAATCCTCTTTTTAATGATTGTGTTTTTTCCGTCTTTACGGGTAAGAAATGTTCCTCTCATTATTATTGCTATTATTATATGTTGCTGATTGCACTATTTTGATTGTCATTGCGAATTTACATATAATTTTTTATAAAATCCAAAAAATTAAATAAAATCTTTCGATAAATAAATTTAATAAATAGTTATTATCTTTGCATGTTAAGAAAAACACTACTCTTTCAAGGTATGTTTAGAAAACTGTCCGGCCGTATCCGTGCGGCAAAACTATCCCTCAGGATGAAACTGATGCTGAGCATCGGCAGTATCGCCGTCGTGCTGTTTCTCTCAAGCGTGATCTCCATCATGCAGTACAGCAAGATGAGCCACTATCTGTCAGACCTCATCGCCGATAATATAAATAGTATAAATACAGCACAGCGCATCGCCACCGCGTGCGATGCATACAACCTCCGCATCCTCGAGGTGGTCGGTGACGAAAGCGTGAAGGACCTCCCCGAATTTGACCAGGAGGACTTCCTCGCTTCCGTGAACGCGCTCAAACGCTCACAGACCAGAAGGGACATCTCCCCCCTCGCCGACTCGGTTCTATACGCATACTCCGCATACATCCTCACATCCATGGAATTGAACGACGTGATCCTGTCAGACTTCATCGACACACGTACATGGTTCGTGGAAAGGCTCCAGCCACAGTTCAACCGCCTGCAGAGCCGCATTTCAGATCTTTCCAACCGCATCTACGAAGACCTCAGCAACAACGCCGAACGTTTCGACAAGGGCTTCTACCGCAGCATCATTCCAGGCGCCGTGGCAGTGGCGGTGGGCCTCCTGCTGCTCTTCATGTTCTTCTTCTTTATCAATGTCTACTATGTCAAACCGGTATACAAGATGCTTGACGAGCTGGACAACCATCTCAGGTTCAACCGCAAATACTCACTGACCTTCGACGGTGACGATGAGCTTGCTGGGCTCAACAAAGGCATTACCGACATAGTGGAAGACAACCGGGTCCTCAAGCAACGCATTGCCGACATGCGTGACAGAATCAACGAAGACAGCCGATCATGAACTACAGGATCATAGCGCGAAACGTGGGTCTTGCTCTTCTGGTGAGCGCCCTTTTCATGTTTCTGTCCATCGTGGTATCCATGCTCCACAGCAACGATGCCGCGCTCGTCCCCCTGACGATCAGCTTTCTCATCACTTTCATCGTCGGCGCCTTTCCCTTTATTTTCGTGAGGAAGCCCGGACGTATATCCCTCACGGAAGGCTACTTGATCATCGTCCTGTCGTGGCTGCTTTCATTCGTTTTCGGAATGTTACCCTACGCCCTGTACGGAGACCCCTTCACATTGGAGAACGCCTGGTTCGAGAGCGTTTCCGGCTTCACTACCACAGGTGCCACCATTCTGGAAGATATCGAATCCCTCCCCGACAGCCTTCTGTTCTGGCGGAATGCCACCCATTTCATCGGTGGTTTGGGAGTCGTCGTTTTCCTCCTGCTTATCATCCCGGATACGTCGCCCATCAGGCTTAAGCTGACAAATATGGAGATATCCTCACTCTCACGCGACACCTATTCCACCAAAGCCGGTAAATCAGTATGGATTTTCGCTTACGTCTACATAGGTATATTCCTCGCGGCATGCATCAGCTACTGGCTCGCCGGGATGTCATTCTTCGATGCAGTCATACACGCGATGAGCGTATGCTCCACCGGCGGATTCAGCAACAAAAACCTGTCCATCGGCTCCTTTGACTCCGCGGCGATCAACCTCATCACCATACTGTTCATGTTCATAGCCTCAGTCCATTTCGGACTGATCTTCATGGCATTCGCCTCCAGGACACTCAAGCCCTTTAAAAACCCGGTCTTCCGATTCTACGTCATCGCCCTTGTAATCTGTTCGGTGACCGAATCAGTCGCACTGAAGACCGAAGGCTCTTTCAAGGACTGGGGAAGCTCTTTCATGAGCGGTACCTTCCATGTCGTCAGCTATGCCTCCACCACTGGCTTTGCCATTGGGGACAACTCCACATGGGGCATGTTTCCCAGCACAATTCTCATCATAGTCAGCCTGTTCTGCGGCTGTGCAGGCTCGACCACCGGCGGTATCAAGATCGACCGACTGCTGGTAGCGTTCAAAGCCATAGCCAATAAAGTCCAGGACGCCATCCACCCCAACTCTGTCAACGAGATACGCGTCGGCCGGCATATCCTCCATTTCAATGATATCTATCCCCACATACTCTATATCACCCTGTACTTCATCGTCCTCTTGATATCCACCGTCGTATGCCTGTTTTTCTCCCCCGACTCACGCGACGCAATCTACGGTTCGATAGCCACGCTCAGCTCCATTGGTCCCTCCATAGGCGACACAATCGGATCACTCGGCAACTTCAACCACTTCCCCATAGCCCTGAAATTCATCTTCAGCCTCAACATGTTCCTCGGCCGTATCGAAATCTACCCTCTCCTGGCCGTTTTATCAATGCTTTTATCCAGTCATAAGAAATAAATGCGTATCTTTGTAAGATAGAAGCATAGATGACAATATGATAAAATCAATGACTGGCTACGGCAAGGCCGAGGCCGCACTCGAAACAGGAACACTCACAGTCGAAATACGCACCCTCAACGGAAAAAGCGCCGACATCGGCCTCAAAAGCTTCATCCTGCCCAAGGACAAGGAGATCGCCGTCAGGCAGAAAATCGCCGCCGCCCTCACCCGCGGCACCATAGATGTCTTTATCACCTTCGAAGCCAACTCCACCGAAGCTGCCAGACCCGTCAATGCCGAACTCGTCGGGGCCTATTTCAATGAATTGAAATCGCTTCGCGCCAATCTTTCCGGCGCCGCAGCCGTCTCCCCCGACACCACAGCCAGGATGGACAACGACCTCCTCGCCGCCATCCTCCGTTTCCCCGACATCATCGACACGAAGAAACAGGACGTCATCACCGAAGAAAACTGGCCTCTCGTCGACAAAGCCATCGACGAGGCTCTCGCCGCCGTCAACGCATTCCGCATCCGTGAAGGCGAAGCCCTGTATAAAGACGTCACATCCCGTGTCCAGAACATCCTCGACCTCGAGGACCGCGTAGAGAGCCTTGAAGGAGAAAGAATCGCCTCCGTCCGCGAGCGCCTGATGAAAAATCTTGACGAGCTCGCCCAGAAGACAGACCCCCAGCGCTTCGAGCAGGAGATGATCTTCTACCTCGAAAAACTCGACATCAACGAAGAGAAAGTCCGTCTCCGCGAGCATTGCCGCTACTTCCGCCAGGTCATCGACACCGACGAAGCTCCCGGCAAAAAGCTCGGATTCATCATCCAGGAGATGGGTCGAGAGATCAACACCACCGGCTCCAAAGCCAACCACCAGGGCATCCAGCAGGCCGTAGTGCTCATGAAAGACGAACTCGAGAAAATCCGCGAGCAGAGCATGAACATCCTTTAAGATTTTTTCCTAATTTTGCACGATTTTAACGACAATCATATAATGGACGAGGCAAACAAGACACCTATCGAAGAGCCGAGGAAGCTGAACTTCCTCGAAGAGATCATAGAAGCCGATCTGGCCGCCGGCAAGTGCGACAGCATAATGACCCGCTTCCCTCCGGAGCCCAACGGCTACCTCCATCTCGGACACGCCAAGAGCATCTGCCTGAACTTCGGACTTGCGCAGAAATACGGCGGCAAGACCAATCTCCGCTACGACGACACCAACCCCACCAAAGAAGACACCGAATACGTCGACTCTATCAAGGAAGACATCAAATGGCTCGGCTTCCAGTGGGACAAGGAGCTCTATGCATCCGACTACTTCGACCAGCTCTACGAATGGGCCGAAGACCTCATCCGCCGCGGTCTCGCCTATGTCGATGACCAGACCCAGGAAGAAATCCGCCTCGGACGCGGCACAGTCTCCGAGCCAGGCAAGAACAGCCCCTATCGCGACCGCAGCGTCGAGGAAAACCTCCGCCTGTTCCGCGAGATGAAAGAAGGCAAATACGCCGACGGAGAGAAAGTGCTCCGCGCAAAGATTGACATGGCACATCCCAACATGATGTTCCGTGACCCCCTTCTCTACCGCATCAAGCATGCACACCACCACCGTACCGGTGACAAATGGTGCATCTACCCGATGTACGACTACACCCACGGCCAGTGCGACTCCATAGAACACATCACCCACTCCATCTGCACCCTCGAATTTGACGTGCACCGTCCCCTCTACGACTGGTTCATCGAGGCCCTCGGCATCTACCCCTCACACCAGTACGAATTCGCCCGTCTCAACCTCACATACACCCTGATGAGCAAGCGCAAACTCCTGGAGCTCGTCCAAAAGAACATCGTCAGCGGCTGGGATGATCCCCGCATGCCGACACTCTGCGGAGTACGCCGCCGAGGCTACACCGCCGAGGCACTCAAGATGTTTTGCGACAAGATCGGCGTCTCCAAGCGCGACCAGCTCATGGATATCCAGCTTCTCGAATGGTGTGTGCGCCAGGACCTCAACGCCCGCTCCAACCGCTACATGGTCGTCCAGGACCCCATCAAGGTCACAATCACCAACTGGGAGCCCGGCAAAGTCGAGATGTTCTCCTGCCCCCTCAATCCCGCCGATCCTGACGGGGCCAAGCGTGAAGTCCCCTTCACGGGCGAGCTCCTCATCGACCGCGCAGACTTCATGGAGGATGCGCCCAAGAAATTCTTCCGCCTGCGTCCCGGCGGCGAGGTCCGTCTCAAATACACCTATATCATCAAGTGTGATGAAGTCATCAAGGATGCGGAAGGCCGCGTAGTCGAGCTCAAATGCTCCTACGACCCCACCACCCATCCCCAGTCCGGAGAATGGCGTTCCGTCAAAGGCACCATCCACTGGGTATCGGCATCCCACGCCCGAGAGATCGAACTTCGCAACTACGACCGTCTCTTCACCCTGGCTGACATGAGCGCCGTCCACGAGGACAAGGACTACAAGGACTTCCTCAACCCTGACTCCCTCATCGTCTCCAAGGGCTACGCCGAACCCGCCCTCCTCGACGACGCCTCCGGCATAGCGGTCCAGTTCGAACGCACCGGCTACTACTTCGCCGACCGCGACTCCACTCCCGACCACCCGGTCTTCAACAAGACCACGGCCCTCAAGGATTCATACAAACCAGAATAAAAGAAGAAGAGACGCCCGGACGGCGTCTCTTTCTTATTTACGCGTGATGTGGAACAGTCCGGCATGGAGTCCCCAGCACCCGTCCTGTATCACAGGCACCGGGACACCGTCAAGATTGTTCTCGTAGTGCAACTCATCCATAAACGTATGTGAGTGCCCGCCCACGATCAGGTCCACCCCGCGTGTCTTGCTGACAAGCTCACAGTCCATGACTGTCTCTTCACCCTCGAAGCCGATGTGGGTCAGCCCGATGATCAAGTCGCATCCTTCGGTATCACGGAGCCTGGCCGCGTATTTGTTGACCTGCTCCACAGGGTCGAGATAAGGCAGACGGTCAACCACATCGCGGTCCACGACCGAACTCAAGTCGGTCAGGAGACCGATGATGCCGATCTTCATACCAGCCTTCTCCACGATAACATAAGGCTTGATATACTTGCCAAGCTCAAAAGGAGAAAAATCATAGTTGGCGCATACTACAGGAGACTTGCATGCCGAGACACGGCGTGCGAGGTCTTCGATGCCGTTGTCAAACTCGTGGTTGCCGAGCGCCACGGCATCGTAGCCCATGGCATTGATTACATCGATCTCCAGGTCTCCGCCAAGAATGGTAAAATACGAAGAGCCCTGGCTGAAGTCGCCGGCATGGAGCAGAAGCACGTTCTCCGCCCCATCCGCCTTCCTCACTGAGTCTATGAATGCGGCTCTCTCGACTACGCCGCCGAGAAGGGTGGAGTCATCGACCTGGACCGGCTCGAAATGGCTGTGCGTATCGTTGAAATGCACTATGGTAAGTCCCTTGGGCTGCTGCGAGCAGGAAATCATCGCCACGCAGGCGCATATAGCTGTAATTATCTTTTTCATAGTGTAAATGCTCTACTCATAAACTATCCTGCCATCCTTCTGATAGACGATCGGCTTGCCTTGCGCCGTCTGCTCACGGATGTAATCAACCATGAAATCCCCCATCATTACGTCGTACATGCGAAGGTCAAGTGCATTCTTTGCTGCGAAGATGTCGTCTCCGCCGTTCAGTACGAAGCTGATAGCCGCGACACCGTACACTTTATTGTCCTCAAGTGGTTTGCCTCCGATGGATACCGACTTGAGACGGCCGTCTTTGACGACGCAGCGCACCCCTCCGACAATCTGGAAACGGCGGGTCCTGGCAAACTGCTCCAGTAAAGCCCTGATGTCGCGTCCGTACAGCTTGAGATAGCATACGCTGTTCTTGAACGGAAACATTGACAGGATGTCGTCGAGAAGGATATCACCCTTCACCAGGTCGGTACGCACGCCGCCGAAGTTGGCCACGCCAAAATCCACCTTCTCACCTGAAAGCCTTTCAGCGGTGAGCATGAGCTGGTCGACGTACAGGTCAGTAAGGGCGGATTCCGGGGCCTCCCTCACCATGGTCTCGGGGCAATATCCGATCACCTCCTTGACTGCGGCCATCTTGGGCTGGACATCCAGCATAAGACGGGCCACGGAGGCCGTCACGGTGCCTTCCTTGAATCTGCGGCCGTTGGGGGCCACGTATGTCTTGCCGTCGAAGCGGCCGAGGGCCTCGGTCACGTTATCGGCGGTGATAATGCGTGTGCCGGTACGGCTCTGGTCCATGGACATACGCGTCCAGCGGATGTCGAAGTCTCCGGCATAAGCGGCCGCGCTGATTGACGCGGCCGCTAAAACTACCATAATTCTATTGTCCATATTATCAATTTTGTCTGAACCACTTCCACAGATCCTTGAAAGTGGACTTCTTTCCGTACATCAGGATTCCCACCTTGTAAATCTTGGCGGAGAACCATGCTCCCGCGATAAACGTGGCGATGAGCAGCACTATCGATACGATCAATTCCCATGCAGCCACGCCGAATGGAATGCGTGCGAGCATCACGATCGGAGAGGTGAAGGGAAACATGGAGAACCAGAATGCGATCTGGCTGTCCGGAGCCTTGAATGTATACAGTGCGACAAAGAAGCCGATCATCAGAGGGATTGTCACCGGAATTTGAAGCTGCTGGGTGTCTTCAGTGCTCTCGGCGGACGAGCCGATGGCTGCGAACAGGGTGGAATACAGGAGGTATCCGAACACGAAGTATAGCAGGAACGCGATCCCGATCTGGCCGAAGTTGACGGATGAGAGGGTGCCTATGACGACGGATAGGTCGTCGTCCCCCACCTCCTCCGTAGCAGATAGCGCAGAAGGATCGAGTACGGCCATCGTATCGGTATCGATTCCGGGGACCGAGGTGCCCATTTCGGCCACCTTGGTCGTACCCTGCATCATCTCATTCACTTTGTCCTTGCCTATGAATCCCCAGACTAAGGCGAGGATGCCGAGGCTCAGGACAATCCACAGGAAGAACTGCGTGAGGGCGACAAGGGCCACGCCGATGATCTTGCCGAACATGAGCTCCGTGGCCTTGACGGACGATACAAGAACCTCGACGACACGGCTGGATTTCTCCTCGATCACACTGGTCATGACCATACCGCTGAACAGGGCGATGAACATGTAGATGCCCATACCGAGCAACATGGATATCGCCATGAATATTCCGGACTCGGATATGGTCTCCTTGCCGTCTTCCCCGAGCGTGAAAGAATACAGATGTATATCAGGTTTCACCGAGGCCATGATTTCCTCAAGATTCTCTATGTCGTAGGACTGGATCCTGTATGTCTCCACAGCGTCATTGATACGCCTCTCAAGGGATGAAGATGCATCCATGCCGAGAGGCTTTGCCGAGTATGTACGGGCTGTGACGCTCTTGTTCTCCGTATCAAGCGGGGAGATGGAGAGCAGGATGTCTGCGCCATAAGCCGACATAGAATTCTTCACTGCGTCAGGGTCTTCGGTCGAGAGGTCAATATAATGAAGCGATTCGCTGTCTTTTAGCGTAGGCATGACAATGCCTGACTTGTCCACCACTGCGACCGTCTTGCCCTCTTCTTTGGTGGCCATCATGATGATAGTGGGAAGGATGCACAGAAGCACAAAGAGGACAGGGACGACGAATGTGATTATGAGGAACGATTTCTTCTTTACCTTGTTGAGGTATTCGCGTGATATGATAATACCTAATTTACTGATATTCATGGCTTATTCCTCCGTTACAAGTTTGATGAAAATGTCGTTCATGCGGGGGATGAGTTCCTTGAAGGAACTTACCGCCACATTCTGCGCAAGCACTGCAGTGATGGCTGCATTTGTATTTGACTCGGGATTGATGGCGATCACGGCAGTGTGGCGTCCTGTGTTCTCCACATCCGAGGTGATGTCGAAGCAGCCTTCGACGCTGCTGAGGGTGCCGCCTGTGTAGATAAGTTCCACGCTGTTGTCACCGTATTTGCGTCGGATTTCATCCACGCCGCCGGAGATCACCACGTGGGATTTGTTGATCAGGGCGATGTTGTCGCAGAGTTCCTCCACACTCTCCATGTTGTGTGTGGAGAGTATGATGGTGGCGCCTTCGTCCTTGAGACGGAGTATTTCCTTGCGGATCAGTTCGGCATTGACGGGGTCAAAGCCGGAGAAAGGCTCATCCAGTATCATGAGTGACGGCTTGTGCACAACAGTCGTTATGAACTGGATCTTCTGGGCCATACCCTTGGAGAGTTCTTCCACTTTCTTGTTCCACCAGTCCTGGATGCCGAAACGGACGAACCATGACTTGAGTTCCCTTGAGGCTTCAGCGGCGCTCATGCCCTTGAGACGTGCGAGGTACATGACCTGGTCGCCGACTTTCATCTTGCGGTACAGTCCCCTCTCTTCCGGAAGATAGCCGATGCGGGCCACGTCCTCATCCGTGATGGGTCTGTCTTTGAATAACACTTCGCCGCCACCGGGGATGGTGATGCGGTTGATGATACGGATAAGGGTGGTCTTTCCCGCTCCGTTAGGTCCGAGCAGGCCGAAAATGCGGCCCTCCGGGATGTCAAGGCTTACTTTGTCAAGTGCAACCTTCTGCCCGAAGCTTTTGCTCACGTTTTTTATCTGGATGATTGACATATTAAGTGTTGAGTATTTTCGTTACGAGTTCGACGAGCAGCTCACCGGGTGTCGCGGCCCCGGCCTCGCCGCCTTTGCCTTTATAGTCGTATTCGTTGAG
>Ga0265298_10005668_pt1 | contig 15581 bp, 20 predicted proteins | sample AusTroGonzalo_MG_3_FD_193486 | JGI IMG/M metagenome (GOLD analysis project Ga0265298, IMG submission 193486) | Bovine rumen microbial communities from tropical cattle in Woodstock, Queensland, Australia - Gonzalo_01 | ecosystem: Host-associated > Mammals > Digestive system > Stomach > Rumen ... | reverse complement strand
CGACCGCCATTTTGACGAAATCGAAGTGGACGCAGCCGACCAAGTGTGGGCGGTATGGGGTACAGCGGTTCACGCCGTACTTGAAAAGCAGCCGGATAATAACTTTCACGAGGAAAGTTTTAAAGTGCCGGTCGGTAATGGATTTGTAACGGGACAGGTCGACAGCTACGACATGGAAAACGCGACAATTTACGATTGGAAAACGGCCAGCGTTTGGAAGGTTCAGTTTGCAGATTTTGACGATTGGAGACGGCAGGGCATGACATACGCGTGGCTGCTTAAGCAGAGCGGGCTTGACGTAAAAAAATGCGTATTTATTGCATTGCTTAAAGACCACAGCAAGAGCAAGGCGAAGAAAGACCCGAGCTACCCGCAAGAGCCGGTTTACCGCTATGAGTTCGATGTTACCGACGAGGAACTCCAGCAGACCGAGGCGCGAATTATTGCGAAAGTAGCGGAAATCGAAAACGCCTATAAATTGGGCGACGACGATATAGAGCCATGCTCGGCAGAAGAAAGGTGGGCGGACGATGAAAAGTGGGCGGTTATGAAAAACGGCAGAAAAACCGCAATTAAACTTTTTGACAATTCAGCAGACGCTGACGCAATGGCGGGCGAAATGGGTAACGCATACTACGTGGAGCACCGCCCGGCAATCAGCAGAAAGTGCGGCGATTATTGCGCATGTAAAGAGTTCTGTAATTTTTATAAAAACATGAGACACGACGGGGGCGAAGAATGAACGACATTAACCACACTATCGTTATCGGGCGCTTAGTGCGCGACGGGGATTTTGGATATATCACAAGCGGCACAGCGCGCTTAAATATCAGCATTGCGGTCAACGAAAGCCGCAAGGGACAAAACGGCTGGACTGACTACCCGAATTATTTTGACGTGACAATATGGGGCAAGACAGCGGAGAACTTGAAGCCGTATTTAATTAAGGGTAAGCAAGTAGCCATTGAGGGACACCTGCAGCAGCAGAGGTGGGAAAAGGACGGCCAAAAGTTCAGCAAGATCGTAATTATTGCGGACAATGTAGAACTTTGTGGCGGACGCGAGGGAAACGGACAGAGCGCACCTGCACCACAGCAGAGCGCCCCGCAACAGTACGCGCCACAGAATAACGCGCAGGAATACTCACAGCCAACACTTGGCGACGAGTTCCCGGAAGACATACCGTTTTAATTTTGGGGGTGCAGCATGAAAGAAAAGGCAATTGACATTTACGAGAGTTTGGCACGCCCGCCAAAAGACGCCCTGCGCGAAATACAGGCAGGAAAACTTAAAGGCAAAACGGATATAAACCCACAGTGGCGCTATAAAGCTATGACGGAAAAGTTCGGGCTTGTAGGAATCGGCTGGAAGTATGAGGTGCAGAAATTGTGGACGGAAGCCGGAGCAGGTAACGAAAAGCTGGCGTTTGCGCAGGTTGCCGTTTTTGTAAAAGACGGGGACGCATGGAGCGAGCCTATTGTGGGAATCGGCGGGTCAAAACTAGTACAGTTTGAAAAGGGCGCAGCCGTAAGCAATGACGAGGGCTACAAAATGGCCGTAACGGACGCGTTCAGCACAGCCCTTAAAATGATAGGCGTAGCGGCAGATATTTACGCCGACAAGTGGGACGGTTCGAAATACAAAGACGAACCACAGACACCACCACAACCACAGAGCGCACCACAGCAGCCACCTGCACCACCGAAAAAACAGCCCGCAAAGTTTGCGTTTGAGCCAAAGGGCGGAGAGACCACACCGGCAGAAAAGAAAGAGCTGGGCGGCCTGCTTTCCACAAAGTACCCGGACGGCGGCGCGGTATTCAGCAAGGCAGAAGCAAAGAAATATAGCGACATGCGCAAGGACTACACAGCGCGGGAAGTTATCGAAACTATACGGCGCGACCTTAACGCAAGGCTTAACCCGACGTCACAAATGCAGACAGCGGGCGACGTAATGAGAGCGCAGGCACAGCAGGCGCAGCAGTTACCGCCACAGGTTGAGGCAGTAAAAGAGGCGTTCAACGGCGAAGTGGTAACACCGCCACAACAGCCGGGCTTTGACGACATGCAGCCGGTGGATCAGAGCGAGCAAGGCTTTGACATCTACTAAGGGCGGGCGGATATGGTGCAATACGTTTTAAGGCGGGTAAACATCGCGGGCAGAATCGCGTTTGAACCGCCAGCAGACGACGGAGCAAATGCGAACATAAAGCACGAGCTGCGCAAATGCAGGGATAAACACAACGACTATGTTTTAGTAACCCTGCAGCCACCAAAGAAGCCACGCACAACCGGCGAGGGGTCACAAAACCACCACCTTAACGGGCATATAATGCAGATATGCAACGAGACGGGCAACAGCTACGACGTAATAAAATACTGCGTGAAAATGATAGCCGTTGAACAAATGGGTTACCCGTATAAAACAATTGCGGGGCACATTGTACCACAGCCGGAAAGCGAAAGCAGCACAGACGAGTGTGCGCTTTTAATCGAGGCGGCGCACATATTGGCGGCGCAGCTTTCAATAATTTTACAAGAATAGGCAGAAGCCGCCCCGTTCTGCAATTAGGATAAATCGGCGGGCGCGGCGGAAAGCCTTTAAGGGAGATACAACACTATGAAATATAACTTTAAAAATTGCCGCGTAGTAATCAACGCAGGAACAGAGGTTTTAAAAATCGACGGTATGGGAGCACCTGCACGCGAAACACCAGCACAGGAAATGGCGGGCGTAAACATTCAGCGCACATACGAGGACTACAGCGTTTTTATGGCGAACTTGGACGGCGTAAAGGTTGGCGACCGCGTAAGAGTTCCGGGCTTTAAAGTTCCAGCTGCAGAAATCGACGGCGAGGAAAAATTAAACTTTGACGAAATCGAAGTGGCGGGCGAATATGCGACGGTTTACAAAATCGAGGGCGAGCAGATAAGCCTTGTATTTGACCGGGCTTTATTTCAAAGCGCAATTGACAGAAACGACACAGGCGTGTGGGAAGACACACAGCTGGCGGCATATTTGCGGGGCGCATTTTTGGACGCATTGAGAAAAGAAACGTCAGCGGCCGACTGCGGGCTTTTACGCAAAGAAGAAATGTGGGGAGACAACGCGCTGCCATTTTTCAGAAACGGCAGAAACCGCGTTTGTTTCGATAAGGACGAAGACTGCAGTATATGGTATTGGACGGAGACCGTAGAAGACGCGAGTGCGGCCCGTTTCTGCTTTGCGGCCAACTACGGCGGTAGCTACTACTACAACGCTAGCTATGCCAGCAGTTGCGTTCGTCCCCGCTTCATAATCCTAAAATCCTAATCACGGGGCTGCATGCCCCGGGGCTTGAAAATGACAGAGACGGAAAAAGAACAACGCCGTTACGCGCTGGCGATAAGCGGCGGAGTTTGCGAGGTTTGCGGGCGGCCATTGAGGGACGGACAACCACAAGGGGCGCACCGCATAGGAAACACAAAGGCGAACCGGCAGAAATACGGCGACTTTGTAATAGACCACCCGTTTAATATCGGCATGACATGCTGCTTGAAATGTAACGGGGCGCTGGATATAAGCGGAAACCCCGCGGAGTGTATAAAGTTATGTAAAAAGATATACACCCGCGAGGGTTTGAAATACGAGGGGACGAAATGAGAGAAAGTTTTGTTTTTCACGCCGAATACATCGAGGACTTACCCGACGAATACAAGGCGCGATTTATTGAGTATACGGTCAACTACGGACTTACAGGCAAAAGCCCCGAAATTGAGGACGGCACGCTTGAAAGTACCGTGTGGAAAAAGATAGCGCGCAGAATTGACGCCGAGGCCGAGAAATACCGCATTACAAGCGAGCGCAGAAAAGAGGCGGCGCTTAAAAGATACGGCAAGATTTACGGCGAGCAGAAAACCGAAAAGCCTGCAGAAGCAAAGAGCGACGAGCCACCGAAAGAGCCAAAGAAAAACTTTGAGAAACCAACGGTGGAAGAAATCGCGGCATATTGCGCGGAGCGTAAAAACGAAGTGGACGCGCAGGCGTTCTTTGATTTTTACGAGAGCAAAGGCTGGAAAGTTGGAGCGGTAAAAATGCGCGATTGGCGCGCCAGCGTGCGCACATGGGAAAAGCGCGACGCAGAGGAAAAGAAAGCGCGCAGCCGTTCAAAAACGATATGGAACGACGGCACGACCGACGCGGACACAGAAGCATACGAAAACATGTTTTAAAAAATCGAGGGGTGCGAAATTATGGGGGAATTAGATTTTATTAAAAAACTGATAACGAATCCGTTTGACAATATGACGCCCGAGGAAATCGCGGCGCATGACGCAGAAATAAAACGGCAGGAAGCGGAGCAGGAAAAACGCGAGCGCATAGAACGCTATAAAAAAAGCGGTGTGCCGGAGCGCTATTTTTTAGAGAGCTTAGACACATACCAAGTTACAAACGAAATGCAGAAAACAGCAGCGCAGGCAATCGGCGAGTTTTTGCGCGAGATCAAGTGCGGGGCATTTAGAACGCTAGTTTTAATCGGCACGGCGGGCACAGGTAAAACACACCTAGCCTGCGGCACGGTTCGGGAATACGGCGGAAAATACGCGACAGCCCCGGACATTGTAGAGGAAATCCGACGCGCTAAGAGTTTCAGCGCAGACCAAACAGAAAAGCAGATTATAGACCACTACAGCCACGTGAAACTTTTAGTGGTTGATGAAATCGGGCGCGGAATTGCAGCCACAGACGAAAAATACATGCTGTATCAGATTATAAACGCGCGATACAACACGCGAAAGCCTACGGTTTTAATCAGCAATTTTACAAAAGCAGATTTTTTAAAGTACATCGGAGTGGCCGCTGCAGACAGGCTGGTCGAGAGCGGCGACATTGTAGAAATGAACGGCGAGAGTTTTAGAAAACTAAGGCGGCAGAATGAAGCAGGCGGAACTGCCGTTTGACTTGCCGTATTATGACACGCCGACGAATGACAACCAGCGGTTATTAAATCTGCAATTGAAGTACAAGGTCAACGGGGGCAAGTATTTAGGCGATATGTACAAGCTCCTGTATGAAATCGCGTACAAGAACATAAACAAACTAAGCGAGCAATCGCAGAAAATAAAAAACATGGACGCGGCGGAGCGCATGGAAAAGGCGCACAACGCGGCGACCTACATAGTGGAGCAATACCTTAAACGCCCGGGCTTTGCGATTAAAAACAGCATGACGGGTTATTTATTCAAGCGCGTACAGTTTGAGCTGTACGGCAAGAATACAAGGCATTGCGACAAAATGCTTATATTTTACGGGGACGTTCCAGCGAGTAAGGAAGCGAAAAAAAAGTTTTATTACATCGTAAAGGACAACGACACGGGCAAGAGCGAAACCTTTGAGAGTTTCGAGGAAATGCACCTAGACCCGCGGTATAAGACATTACGGAAAAAACGGTTTGTCGAGGGCATACGCTACGGCAAGACATGGAAAAATTATAGTTTTGATATTTTAGAGGTGAACGAATGAAAGGGGATTTATTCGACTTTCCAGAATACAAGATGACTAAGAAAATACGCCTAATAGAATTGTTTGGCGGAATCGGGTCACAGGCAATGGCGCTCCGCGACATCGGGGCGGACTTTGAGCATTATAAACTAATAGAGTTCGACAAATACGCCGTACAGTCATACAACGCCATACACGATACACGACACACGACACACGACATACGTGACATTCACGGCGCAGACTTGGAAATTAAAGAAAAAGAAAAGTATTGCTATTTAATGACCTATTCGTTCCCGTGTACTGATTTGAGCGTAGCGGGAAAAATGCAGGGAATGAGCAAAGAACAGTGGGAAAAGGGAGAAAGCACCCGAAGTGGGCTTTTATGGGAAGTAGAAAGAATATTAAAAGAACTGCCAAAAGACCAGCTGCCCGACGTTTTGCTTATGGAAAACGTCCCGCAAGTACACGCAGAACAGAACCTGCAGGACTTCCATAATTGGCAATCGTTTTTACGGGGTAAGGGTTATTTTAATTTTTGGGAAGATTTGAATGCCAAAAATTACGGAATACCACAGAACCGCGAGCGCTGCTTTATGGTGTCGATTTTATCCGACGAGTTCGTAGATTTTTATTTCCCGCCAAAAGAGGAATTAAAAAGCGTAATGAAAGATTTCTTAGAGGAAAAGGTCGACGAAAAATACTACATCACCAGCGAGAAAGCCGACAAGTTGATAGCGGAACTTATACAAACGGGCGTATTGCCAACAGAACAGAACAGAACAGAACAGAACAGAACAGAACAGCGTGCCGAACAATTGACCTTACGTCAAGTGGTACAAGAGAAATCAACGTTATGCCATGTATCACCGCAAGATATGACGCAGGAATCTGCAAACATAAACTCGAAAGAGGCGGTGTATTTGAACTACAAGCGAATAGCAAAGCGAAACGTTGAAGTTGCTACAACACTATGCGCAAGAGATTATAAAGGGTTTGGGACGGGCTTTAATGTAATGAATGGGGTTATAGAATGGCAGAAATAAAAATCATAGGCGAATTGGACGTAAAACGCGAACAAGACCGCCGAGTTTATGCGGGGGGGGGGCTTTGTCCTTGCCTAAGAGCAGAAAATCACGAGGTTAAAATCATGGAAGTTAGAATAATTGGCAATATGGATAATACAATCGACCATACGTTTGAATCAGCAAATAGAGTTTATGACAAAGACGGATTGTGTCCGACAATCCCTACTTGTGGGGGGGGCAATATTCAACCGAAAATTATCGAGAAACAGCAATTATGCGTAGCTATGAGAGGGCGCGGAATGGATAATAAACAGACATTAGAGCTGAACACGACCAGCTGCACTAATGCGTTGACTACAGTACAAAAAGACAATTTAGTCATAGAGCAAACAAAATGCGTTGGCGGACTGTCCGCCAACAAATGGGGCAACCAATACCACCAGCAAGACAGAGTATATAAAGGCGACATAGCGCTGGCACAACCCGCAAACATTCCCGAGGGAAGTTATAAATACTTAGTTTCCGAAGTAAAGATAAAGCAGGCAACAAAAGAGGGAACAATAAAGTGTAAGGTCGGCGGTTGCTACGACGCAAGCTATCCGAACAGCAAAACAAGACGCGGGCGCGTACAGAACGACGGCGACGTCGTTCCAACCATTACGGCAAGCAATAGCGAAAATATAAACGTAATTGAAACGGTTTATAGAATCCGAAAGTTAACCCCACGTGAGTGCTGGCGCTTAATGGGCTACACCGATGAGGACTTTGACAAGGCGCAGACGGCGGGCGTGAGCAATTCACAACTTTACAAGCAGGCAGGAAACGCAATTGTTAAACAAGTTTTAATGGCGATTTTTTCTCAATTGATTTATTAAGGAGTGTAAAAAATGCGCTTTATCTATGAAGATTGGGACTTGATACCAAACACGGTGCGCGGACGAATCGAAGTGGACTATGAACGCAACGGGGACACGCACACAATTAAGCTGATTAAGTTTGACGTGCGCTACCCGATTTATGGTATTGAGGTATTACAGCAAGGCACGCTCAAAATAAAGCAAGGCAGAAGTAAGCACGCAATTAAAACGGGTGCTGATTATTTTGTTTTATACCCATACCGAAACGGAAAGCCCTTTGTTTTTGAAAAAGAAAAATAAATAAAAATAAAACGTCATAACGCGCAAAAAAACGTTAAAAAAATGACTATAAGGGCGTAGAAAAAACAGAAAAGCGCGAGAAAACGGGGATAAAAAGAAACATGATTGTAGTAAATTGTACAGGAAGCGACACAATAGAACTGCACCAGCTTACAGAGTTTCAAGGCGAACTGAAAGAACGGAGCGCGGGGGACATTGAGAAGATAATCAAGAGCATACGCAAACACGGCTTTTCGTTCCCCTTTTTTGTATGGGCACACGCGGGCGAAAACGGCAATTATATAAATCACGTATTGGACGGACACGGCAGGCTTGAAGCATTGAAGAAGCTGCAGAGCGAGGGCGAGGAAATCCCGCCCCTGCCCTGCGTTTACGTATCGGCAGAAAATGAGGCAGAAGCCAAAGAGAAATTATTAAAACTTAATTCACAATACGGACACATGACAGCCGAAAGCGTAGCGCAGTTTTTGGACGGGCTACAGATTGACTTTGACGAATTGCAGCTGCCCGACGGCGTACTCGATTTAACCAAGTTAGAACCCGAGGAAACAAAGGACGACGACAACGCGCCCGACGTAAGACCCGACGAGGTGGCAGACAGCGAGCGCGGCCAGCTTTACCGATTGGGGCGTCATTACCTATTTTGTGGAGACAGTACGAACGCCGACGACATGCGCGAACTTATGGGCGACGTAAAGGCGGATTTAATCGTCACCGACCCGCCATATAACGTGGACTACGAAGGCAAGACCGCCGAGGCTTTGAAAATCGAAAAAGACAACATGAACGACGCGGAGTTTAAGGAGTTCCTTAAAAACGCATTTACCACCATGCTAGACCAGCTTAAGCGGGGGGGGGCGTTTTATATATGGCACGCAGACTTAAAGGGCGCTATTTTCAGAGAGGCGCTACAGGAAGCGGGCGGACAATTGCGTCAATGTTTGATATGGGTAAAAAACGTAATGACGCTCGGCCGGCAGGATTGGCAGTGGAGACACGAGCCTTGTTTATACGGCTGGAAAAACGGCGCAAATCATTATTGGGACGGACGGCGAGACCTTACGACCGTTTACGACGAAAAGCCGAATTACAAAAAAATGAGCAAAGAGGAACTGCTGCAGGAAATCACAAAACTGCGCGGGGACAATCTGCCGAATACGATTATTTACGAAGACAAACCGGCACGCAACGAGGAACACCCGACAATGAAGCCGGTCAAACTATTTCAGCGACTTATCAAAAACAGCAGCAAGGAAGACGACGCGGTTTTAGACCCGTTCGGCGGTTCGGGCACTACGATAATAGCGTGCGAGAAATTGGGGCGCACGGCCTACGTTATGGAACTAGACCCTCACTATTGCGACGTAATCAGACGACGCTGGACGCAATGGGCGGCGGAAAATGACGTGGACGCAGGAAGCGGCGCGCTTGAATAAATACAATATTTACGAAACACAAAGGGTGGACAATGGGACGAAAACGAATACTTAAAAAAAAGGAATTACTCGAGGCAATACACGGGTCGCGCGGTATTATTTCCACCATTGCGGCGCGTTTGCATTGCGAGTGGCACACCGTAGACAACGCTATAAAACTATACCCGGAATGTATGCAGGCACTAGCCGACGAAAACGAAACAATGCTGGACTTTGTAGAGGGAAAAGCGGCCGAACGCATAAAGGACGGTGACGGCGCTATGATCCGTTTCTACTTAGCAACCAAAGGCAAGAAACGCGGTTACACCTACGAGGACAAGCTGGAAGACGACGACACGGCAGAGGATAACACATTAAACGTAATTTGCGACGGGGAAGAAGTAGACCCGATAGACCCAAAGACGGCGGACGGTGACGAATGAATATAAACACCGCCGAGCTTTTCGCGCCGGTATATAATCGGGCGTTCAAGTCTATAATGAATCACACAAAAGAGCGCTGGACTTTCCCGGGCGGACGCGCGAGCTGTAAGAGTTCATTTATCAGTATTTGCGTAGTTATTTTAATCGTATTGTTTCCCAGCTATAACGCCGTAATCGTACGCAAGCATAAAAACACATTGCGTTATTCAGTATTTGAGCAGATTGTGTGGGCTATAGATAAACTACACCTACGCAGGAGCAACGGCAAGAAAGCGGGCTTTAAAATCCCGAAAAGCAAGACAGCGGCGCTGCCTATTGTATACATACGCAAAAACGGCAAAGAGCAAAATATTTTGTTTGTAGGATTGGACGACGCGGAAAAAAGCAAGTCTATGAAAATATCAAACGGCTATATTGCAATTTTGTGGATTGAGGAAAAGACCGAGGTCGAACCGGCAGACCTGCAAAACCTTAAAATATCAGCATTGCGCGGCGGCGATACATTCTACATGTTCGAGAGCTACAACCCGCCGAGCGCTACCCGCCATTGGTGCAACACAGAGGCGCGACAGGAAGACCCGCACCGCATGGTGGTACATACGACGTATTTAGACATACCGAGGGAATGGCTGGGCGAATCTATCCTGCACGACATTGAGCAGACAAAGAAAACTAACAAGCGTGCATACGAAAATATTTACTTAGGCATTGCAACGGGAACAGGCAAAAACGTCTTTGAAAACGTGCGGCTTGAAGAAATCACCGACGAGACAATAGACACATGGGACACAACACTGCAGGGCATAGATTGGGGCTATTTTCCCGATCCGTACGCATACGGGTCAATGCACTACGACGCGCGCACAAATACGCTTTATATATGGGACGAGCTTTACCTTTGGAAACATGGCAATTATGAGGCGTTCGAGGCTACACGCGAGCACATGGAAGCGCACAATATGAGCATATTTGAAGACAGGCAGACGGCCGACAGCGCAGAGCCAAAGAGCGTGGCGGACTATCGAAAATGGGGCGGAGACACACGTGGGGCGATTAAAGGCAAAGGCAGCCGCGACGCGGGCTTTAAGTGGTTGCAGGGATTGGCGGCTATTATCGTCGACCCTGTACGAGCACCACACGCGGCGGACGAGTTCACGCTGTACGAGTACGACATAGACAAGCGCACGGGCGAAATATTGAGCGGCTACCCCGAGGGGCAACCCGACCACTACTTAGCGCTTACACGATACGCGACTGAAAAAGAATGGAGACGTGCGGGCGCATAAAAGTGCTAAAAAAATGACTATAAAGGCAGAGGACAAAAAACAATGTTTGAAAAGATAAGGGGCTTTTTTATGAACATCTTAAACTATTTCCATACGTACAAGATTGAGGACTTAACCGGCGTAGAGACAAACATAACGGCGGAAATGTACCGTAAAATTACGCTATGGGCGGACATGATGAGCGGACACGCGCCGTGGAACGCAGAGGCGAAACCATGCGGACTATTGCCACAGATTGCGGGGCGATTGAATTATTTTGTTACGCGCGAAATCGGGCTGGACGTAGAAAACGAGGCAATTAAAAAGCCTATGGAACACCTTAACAAAAACATTGACAAGGTGGTCGAGTTTATCACGCTTTTAGGCGGCGGACTGCTCCGCCCTATTTATGCGCAGAATAAGCTGCAATATGAAATCATACCGTTAGGAAACTACCTGCCGACACAGTACGACTTTGACGGCACATTGACAGGCGCAATTATTCTTAAACAGATTGTGACAGCAAAAAAGAATTATTTATTATGTGAAATCCACAACTACGACGGCGAAAACCATAACGTCAAAATGAGATTGTACGAAAACGAGAGCGGCACGTTCCGGGGCGTACCATTGACCGCGTGCGAACAGACCGCCGAGCTTACGCCGGAATATAGCTGGAATAAATGCGGCAAGCCGATGATTATAGAGTTTAGAAGCCACGCCACAAATAAAATTGACGGTTCAAACGTGCCGGTCGCATTGATTGACGACGCTATAGACTTAATCGAAAAGGCAGACAAACAGTTTAGCCGCATGGATTGGGAACAGGAAGCGGGTGAAAAGCGAATCTTTGCAGATCGCGACATGTTCACAAAGCACACCAGCAGAAACGGCGACACGGACACCGTGGTGCTGGATAAATCATTAAATAAACTTATTCAGAAAATCGACGGGGACGGCAGCGCCAACGGCGAGAAAATACACGAGTACAGCCCGGAACTGCGCACAGAGGCACAAAACGCATATTTACAACAGGTTTTCAGACGTATTGAATTGACGCTAAACATCGGCAAGGGAACGGTGAGCGACGCCGAGGCAGTACAGCAGACCGCGACACAGTACAGCGGCGGACGACAGGAACTTTACGCAATCGTTGACAAAATCGAGGACGAAATAGCGGCGAAGTATGAGGAAGTTGCCGAGGTTTTCGCATACATGGCCGAGGCGTACGGAATCAAGGGAGCACCTGCAGCAAGCCACAAGACCGAGGAACTTTACACAATCAAGTGGAACGACGACCAAACACGCAAAGACATACAGCTGGCAAAACAGACAGCCCTGCAGGAAATCAACGCGGGTGTTTTGAATAAATGGGAATACAGGCGCGACTTTTACGGCGAGGACGAAGCGCAGGCAAAGGCGAACGTGCCGCCCGACCCGATAGCACCCAGCCCGTTTGACTTAGCATAGGAGTAAAAAGACATGAGCACAAAGAACAGAAATAAAGCGGTTGCGCGACACATGACGAACGAAGAAAAAAAGGCCGTAATTGCAGTAAAACAGGCGGTGAACGGCCAGCCATTGCACAAGCGTATTAAATACGCGTTCAAGATTATCTGCGGGCGGTGGTAAATGCTTTCCCCGAGATATTTAGAGGGATTGTCGGACGAAATTGTCGAGATATACGCGCAGCTTGAAGCGGACATATTGCAGGATATGGCGCGACGAATTGCGCGGCTGGGCAAGGTAACAGAATCGACGGCATGGCAGGCGCAGTTATTGGCGGAATCCGGCGCACTACGCAAAGACGTAAACCGACTAATTAAGAAATACGACAAGCCCGTCCGCGACGAAATAAAGGCCGTTTACAATGACGCCATGATTAAGGCAGCGCGCGCCGATAATATGATTTTTAAGGACGCGCTGGGGCATGGCGTAAGCGACCAAAACGCGCAGCTTATGCTTTCCAGCATACAGAAAACATACAGCGATTTATCACGTCTCACCATAACGACCGCATACACGACAGAGCGTAAGTTTGTAATGCAGGCGAACGCGGCATATATGCAGGTGGCAAGCGGGGCGTTTGATTATGATACAGCCATGAAAAACGCCTGCGACAATTTAGCCAAAGACGGCGTCACAATGGTACAGTACAGGAACGGCACGCCGGTACAATTGACGATTGAGAGCGCCGTCCGCATGAACATTTTAACGGGCGTAAATCAGACCGCGGCAAATATGACGCTTAATAATTGCGAGGAACTAGACTGTGACCTTGTAGAAGTAAGCGCGCATATTGGAGCACGCCCGAGCCATGAGGAGTGGCAAGGCCGTATTTTTTCACTAAGCGGGAAGAATCCAAAATATAGACCGTTCAGCGACTGCAGACAGGGCGAGCCGGACGGAATCTGCGGCATAAATTGCCGACATTCATTTTATCCGTACTTTGAGGGAATGGAACGCCATTACACGCAAGACGACTTAGACGAAATGAGCAAGCAGACCGTGGAATATAACGGGCAGAAAATGACGCGATACGACGCAGAGGAAAAACTGCGGGGCATTGAGCGCAATATCAGAAAATACAAACGGCAGGCATTGACCGAGAGCGCGGGCGGCGTAGACAATACAAAGGCGCGCCAAAAAATCGGCGAATGGCAGGCAAAGGCACGAGAGTTTACGAAACAAACGGGAATAGAGCGCGACCACGTACGCGAGTTCATCGGCACAAAGGACGGCAGGCAACCGACAGCGCTTAGAACGGTACACGCGGCCGACACATACAAAGACATACCGCAGAAAGTGACACGAAAAGTCATTGAAAAAACCGAGCAATTAAAAGCGGGCTTGATTGATAACCCGATAAGCGAGGCACGCAAGGAAGCCGAGGCGCTTAAAATACCAGCGCGCACGGTTTACGCGCACACTAAGGAAATGACAGAAAAAGAGATTATAAAGCACATAGCAGGCGCAGACCTTACAAGCGGCAGCTGCTCCAGCGCGGCAAACGCCTATATTGCGAACAAAGCGGGCTTTGACGTTCGGGACTTTCGCGGCGGGCGGTCAATGGAGCTATTCAGCCATAAAAGCACATCGGTGGAAATGGCGCACTTTAAGGGCGTAGTTTCTAAGGTCGTAGAGAATTACAACGATTTTACAGCCTTTGACGAATTGAAGCCGTTTATAAAAACGGGTAAAGAGTATAAGCTGGGAATCGGCTGCCATGCGGCAATTGTACGCAGATTGAACGACGGCACGCTGCAATATTTAGAGCTGCAGAGCGCGGACGTAAACGGTTTTAAAAACTTTACCCGGGAAACATTGGCGCGCAGGTTCGGCTGCGAGTATTCACGCGGCTATAAATTGCCGGCGTATTTAATCGAGGTTGAGAGTTTGGGAAAAAGCAAAGAGTTTATAGAGCTTATGCAATACACCAACACGGCCAAGACATTACAGCGCATAGGCGCGGGAGGTTATGCAAAATGACGTTTCACAAATACGACGAGGGCGACAAAATCGAGTGGGCAAGCGCCACAGAGAGCGAGGGAAAAATATTATTTACTTTCGACGGCGGAAAAACGGTTTTTAATTTTTGGACGGACTACCCCGCCAAGCTGACGCCGGAGCAGGTAGAAATATTCAAACGCGAAAACCCGACGCTGGCAGAGCTTAAACCGACCAAGTAAAAACGGCCTACAACGCGCCTACGTTTGCGCGTGTGCGACTTTGTAGCAAAAATCGACAAATTACCCGACCGACGCCAAAAGACGCGCCGTGTGCGAAAATAGCCCCGCAAATACGCGGGGTTTTTTATTATCCGATAAAGCGCAAAAAACCACTAAAAAAATGACTATAAGGGCATGAGTAGAATTATTGACGACACAACTTACGCGGAAATTGTAAAGATTTTAGCGACAGACCCGAAAGTGGCGGTTTTCCAAAAATTGCTACTTTCGCCAAAAGTTGAGGAAGCGGACGCAGAGACGGCCGTGGAAGAAAAAACAAGTGAGGTGGAAAAATGAGCTATGGACGAGTAACACCCCGGGCGCGTATTGGCACAACGGGCGTTAGCGAAGAAATGGACGTCGGCGCTGGCGAGGGCGTGTGGATAAGCCCGCCGGACAGAGTAGCAGCAATTACGGTGGCCGTACATATTCCAGCAGGAGCAAGCGTGACTTTCACAATTGAAACATCATGCAACAGAGCGGAAACAATCGGCGAGGACGGCACGGGCGGTTATTGGGACAATCCGTTTGGAGAGGGCACAATATTGCACGAAAACACCGTTTTAATGCTGGCGAACGCAGTAACAGGAATCCGCGTTAATTGTTTGACCGCGAGCGGATCAAGCAAAATAAACGTATGCTTTGTGGGGTAATCTATGAAATATTACGGGCTGATTATCCCGTCCGTATTTCCTACGGGCGTATTTATACAGAGCATGGAGCAGACCGCAAGCAGCGACGAGAGCGAGGGAGTAAACACATGGACTGCCACGTTCACGAACCAGCAGACGGCGAGCTTTAACGTAAAAAACGGAAAGCAGGGAACGGGCGCGGTTGTAGAAACATCGGGCATGTTCGGCTTTTACATCGACGGCACGACAGGCAATTTAATGCTTTCATACAGCGGCAGCAACGCGCCGAACCTTTCGCTTAATTCAAACGGCGAATTGATTTATACATACTAGGAGATTTGAAAAAATGGGAACAGTAAACTTAGGACAGGTGGCCGCCCTTATTCAGAGCGTAAGCGCAGAGGCGCTGGCAGAGGGCGCAGCACCAACAGT
>Ga0265298_10005667_pt1 | contig 15583 bp, 11 predicted proteins | sample AusTroGonzalo_MG_3_FD_193486 | JGI IMG/M metagenome (GOLD analysis project Ga0265298, IMG submission 193486) | Bovine rumen microbial communities from tropical cattle in Woodstock, Queensland, Australia - Gonzalo_01 | ecosystem: Host-associated > Mammals > Digestive system > Stomach > Rumen ... | reverse complement strand
CGAGGGCTTCTCTGAATTCCTGGGCGACGTGGTCGCCAAAGAAGCCGATATGCCGAAGCTCTCCGCCCAGTTCCAGACCGTGAAAGACGTCCTCGGCGTGCTGCTCGACAACGACGTTCTGGAAGTTATTTCTATAGAAAGGAACCAGGGCGAACAGATGAGCGATTACGATGACGAAGAGGAATCCTTCGGCGGCGCCAGCGCCAAGAAGGAGGAAAAGGTCGCCAAGTACGAAGGCATCCCTGTCTACTTCCAGTTCGCCATCCGTCCGGACAAAATTTACAACGTTCTTTCCCAGCTGCGCGACAAGCCCTTCTTCTATATAGTGAGAAGCATAAGGACCGACCTTCAGCCGGATCCCGTCGGAACGGTCGAAGATCCCTCCGACATCTTAGAGCGCGTTACGGTCGACATGACCGTGGAAATGATCAAGATCAACAAGCCCGCTGAGGCCGCTAAATAAATCAAGAGGATTGGTAGATAATGAAAGCTTTAAATGAACATTGGGAAAAATTGCTTTTCGTAGTGATCCTTCTGATCGTTTTGGTAGTGGTAGGCAAGGCCTTCACAAGCCAGAACGACGTCGACACCTTTGAAGCCCGCGGCGAAGCAAAGGATGTCAAGGAAAGCGCTTTGGTCGGCATTCCGGGTTTGGTCGAGATCGTCAAGGCCTCGGCGCCCAAAATGGTCAGGAACGTCTTCACCCATGACTGGCTCCAGAGAAGCACGGCCAACCAGGCCGCTCTGACGAGAAAGTGGGGGATCACCTGCGACGAGACCGGCCAGATGATCACCTATCGTCCCGACGCCGACAACGACGGCATGCCCAACGAATGGGAGCAGAAATACGGCCTTGATTGGACGAACCCCGCTGACGCTGAGGAAGACCCCGACAAAGACACCTTCACCAACATTCAGGAATACACCCTCTCCCAGGAACTCGGCGTCGAAGTGCTCCCCAAGGATCCCACCAGCCCCAACGTCGTGGCCCAGGACTGGCGCATCGGCAAGATCTATAATCCCGAACGCGACCTGCAGCTCGGCGGTTTCACCAAAGGCGCTACCCTCCGCTTCAAATACAAAGGAAAATTCCTGCCCAAGCTTGATCTGGACGCCACCCAGTTTGAAGCCGAAGAAGGCAAGATCTTCTATATAGAGAAAGTGGAAGAGCTCACCAAGCCCGACAGAAAGGGCGTCGAGAAATTTGCCGATTACAAAGTCACTTTGAAAGACGGCACGACCGGCGAAGAGTTCTTCTGCACCAGAGATGACAAGAGTTTGGAAGCTTACGGCGTGGTCGAGTTCGTCAGCAAAGACGACGCCAACAAGAAAGTTCTTTGCAAAGTCGGCGAAGAGATCGACCTGCCGATGATCAAAAAGAGCGGCAAAGTGTCCAACATAGACGTTGAAAACAAGACTGTCACTGTCAATGCCAACGAGATTGACTATACAGTCACAGCTGAATAAAATAAATAATCAAGATATAACAACTGATGGAGTTAACGAGCATGAAAAACACAAAAGCCCTGACAGTAGTTGCAGTCTCCCTGGCTGCGATCCTGCTTCTGGCGCAGAACGTGATGGCTGAAGCTGCCGTAGACCAGGCCATGAGACAAACGGCTGCTCTTCGCGCCCAGGAATTGGCCCGCGAATTGCAGATCGAACGTCAGGAACAGCGGCAGATGGCTGATCTTTTGTTCCAGCAGGCGCTTCCCTTAATCGAACAGGGTGAGTACCGCAAGGCGCACACGCTTCTGTCCGAAGCTCTAAAGCGTTGCCCGAACCACGTCGAATCTAAAGTTAAGATCGAGCAGGTCAACGGCGCGCTTTATGACTACTACACCTCTGTTGCCAACGACAGACTTCAGATGCGCGACTACGAATCCGCGATCAACTTCTACCGCCAGGCTCTTGAGCACAAACAGGGCGACGAAGCTCTGAAGGGCATCCAGAAAGCCCGCAAGCTTCTTGAGACCGCCGCCAGCCAGCAGCTCTCCAAGATCGTCAACACCGACCTCTCCGAAGAAGAGCAGGTCTACCAGATGATCAAGCAGGCTGAAGAGAAAGTTGTTTACGGTCAGTACGAAGAAGCCAAAAGCATCCTGAAGCAGGCCATCAAGCTTGAAAGCGAAGATCCCCGTCCCCGCCGCATGCTGAGAGACGTGATCGCCAAGCAGAACAAGCTCATCAAGAGCGATCAGGAACTCGAACGTTCCCAGATCATGCTCGAAGTGCTCCGCAAGATCTCCCCGGAATCTTCCGAAGATACTGAAGAAGTAGGCAGCGAAGCCACCGACGCACCGGGCGAGTCCGCCCGCAAGGCTATGTGGGCCAAACTGATGACCAAGATCCCGGCTGTCAACCTTGACAACAACTCTGTCTCCGAAGCGGTCCAGTTCCTTATTGAAGAAGGCAACATTCCGATCGTCCTGGACGCCGCCGGCGTCAACGACAAGATCTCCCTGGACGCCGAAGGCCCGACGATCTTGACCGTCATTGAATACATCTGCGACACCGCGAATCTGAACTACACCGTGACCGGCCCGGCCGTCATCATCTCCAAAGGCGAAGGCCAGATGGAGACCAGGATCTGGACGGTCTCTCCCGGCGTGGTTTCCAAAGCCTCTGAGATCGAGACCGACGACAGCGGCTCCGACGCGTTCGGCGGCATCTTCGATACCGACACCGGCAGCGATGAAGACTTCACCGCTATGGAGACCGAGCCCGAACTGGTCCGCGCCCTGAAAGATTATATCGGCGCCGAAGTTGAAGGCAGCTCCATCTTCCTGGAACCCGTTTCCGGCACCTTGGTCGCCCGCAACACCGTCAAGAACTTGGAACTCATCGACAGCTACCTGAAGAACCTCGACGAAAGCGGCGATCAGGTCCAGGTCGAGATCCAGGCCAGATTTGTTCAGATCAGCGATGAGGACCTCAACGAGATCAGCTTCGGTATGAAGCTCAAGAGCCCCTGGAAAGTCGTCAGCGCCCACAACAAGAATGGCAACGCTCTCGTGGCCAACCCGACCGACTTCACCGGCGCTCTCCGCCGCTATACCAAAGGTTCCCGCAACAGCCGTTATGCCGATCGTCTCTCTTCTGTTATGAACATGGTCGGTTTCGGCGGCATTGGCAAGAACCAGGTCTCCGACGAAGTCATCGGCTTCTTCACCAATGCTCTGACCGATCCTGAAGTTGGTTTGATCTTCAACGCGATCGACAACAAGACCAACGCTGACATCCTTTCCGCTCCTTCAGTTACCACCGTCAGCGGCCAGCCCAGGGTCACCATCAAGCAGATCACCGAGGTCATGTACCCCGAAGATTACACGGTCTACAAACCGGCTATCATTTACAGCCAATCCCAGTCTTTCAGCTTGATCGACCCGACTGCCGGCGCTCCCAACGTCAGCGCCATGCCCGGTTACGCCACGGTTGAAAGTACTCTTAAAGAAGATATAGGTATCGAACTTCAGGTCTCCCCGATCGTGGCCGATGACAAACGCACGGTCAGCATGGACATCACCTGCAAGACCTCTGCCGAGATCGAGCCCCGCACCGTCAGCGTTTACGTCGGAAACGAAGCGCTCAACGTCGACCCCATCGAACTCGACATCCCGCGCTTCAAGTTCTCCGAAGTCAAGACTCAGGTCGTGGTCGCCGACGGCGAGACCGTGGTCTTGGGCGGCATGGTCTCTGAAGTTCTCCGCAAGTACAAGGACAAAGTCCCCTTCCTGGGCGACCTCCCCTTGATCGGCCGCTTCTTCAGAGCTGAAGGCAGCTACAACGATAAGAAGCATCTTCTGATATTCGTCAAGACCAACATCATTACTCCGACGGGCGAGCTTTATCGCGACCGCGTCGCCAGCAAGCTGGCTTCCTCCCTCGAGCAGGAACGCGCCGACTATGAAGAAGGCGAGCAGGTCTCCGAAGCTGAAGAAGGCGAAGAAGAGAGCAGTGAAGTTGAAGATTCCGGCGAATCCGAGGAAATTTCCGAAGTAAGCGAAACTTCCGAAGAGGAAGAGACCGAAAGCGCTTCTGAGGATGAAACCGAGGAATCCACCGAGGAATCCACTGAGGAATAACTTAAATGGCAACTAAAAAAGATATAGACTTTGGAGGTCTTATGAACAAAAATATGCTGAAAATGAGCCTTATCATCGGGCTGGTCATGCTGGCGGTCTCCCCGCTTCTGGCTGACGATGAGCAGACGTTTGAGCAGAAGGAACAGCAGCTTTTGAACGCCGCTGAGCCTGAAGTCCAGACCGAAGCCAAGGCCGAGACCATCGAAATCCCCAAGGAAGTCGGTGAAGAAGACGGTTTTTGGACCAAAATCAAAAATGCCTTCGCCACCAAAGAAGAGAAGCCCGACCTTGACAACAAGACCGAGCAGGAGATCCAGGTTTTGATGTTCGAAGGCCGCACTTACTATCGTAAGGGCGAATACCAGAAGGCTCTCAACACCTTCGCGGAAGTCACCAAGCGCGACCCCTACAATCCGCTGGCCCGCCGCTACATGAGCAGCTGCAATGAAAAGCTTCTCCGTATCGAGGAGGACAACGTCGACCTGACCGCTCTCCAGCGCATCCAGGACGTTGAAAAGAGCATGCTGATCCTGACCGAAAAGCAGAAGGACCGCGACGAAGCCGTCTCCAACGCCGGCATCTCCACCGTCACCGACGAGAAGATGAACCGCGTCATCAAAGAGCTCAGCTTCATCGATGAACCGATGGTGAACGTTCTTGAGACCATCCGCGAGGAAGCGAATCTGAATCTGGTCATGCAGCCGGCCGCCGCCAACTCCATCCAGAACGCGACGCTGACGCTTTCCCTTCAGAACATTTCCGTGGCTGACGCCCTTGACATGATCTGCAAGCTCAGGAAACTGAACTACAACGCGGACGGCGAATCCATCACGATCACGACTCAGGATTCAGCCCGCATCATCAGCAGAACTTTCCGTCTGTCCCGCGGTCTCGATTCCATCGAGGTCCTGAACAAAGAATCTCTGCGCACCCCGACCGACAAGGCCAAAGAGCTTCTGCGCCGCATCGGCGTGACGGAAGTGAAAGACGCCTCCGTCGTGTACGACGCCAGAACCAACCAGCTGATCGTTCGTAACACCGCCGAGAACCTGGCCCTCATCGAGAAGTTCCTCAAGAACTTCGACAAGACGCCGTCTCAGGTCGAGATCGAAGCCCGCTTCGTGACTGTCAGCAACGACAACATGAACGAACTCGTTTTCCGTCATTTCCTGACTCACAACTATCGTTGGAACCGCAAGGACAAATACGGCGACAAGTATTATCTTGAAGCCCCCAACAAAGAGCGCGAAATGACCTCCGGCCTCCGTTACATCCGCTCCTTCATGGATGACGATGCTTACGATCCGGTGAATTCCGCTTACAGGATGCCCTCCACTGTCGACACCGGCAGCGACTACGGCGATTATATGAGCGTTGCCCATCTGCGTCCCAATCAGCCTGCTTACGGCGCCGCTACCATCAGCGACATACAGTCCATGTACTCCAGCCTGGAACAGTCCACCGGCACCGCCAACGAGTACAAGCGCAAAGCTCAGGCTTCCTACCAGGCCATGCAGAATTTCTATCGTCAGAACCAGAGCATCTTGGACAACAGCAGCGCCCCGAACAGGACCTTCTATCTTGAACAGCTCGGCAACCTGAGATCCAACTACACCTCCAACGCTGAGAAATACGTTAGCGCCCTCGGCTCCATCGCTGGCAGCCAGGCTGACATCGCCAACGCGAAAGTCCAGGACACCGCCATCGATGACGGTCTCGGCAAAGTCTTCGACATCAGCGGCGTTCTTGGCCCCGCGCAGTACCGCAGCGTTATCTACGCTCTTGCCAACCAGGAAGGCGTAGAAACGATCTTCGCTCCGAAAGTGACGGTCGTTTCCGGCAACCGCGCCGAACTGAAGGAAGTCATCAGGGTCCGCTACAACAAGACCATCGAAGAAGCTGAAGACCAGGACGTCGACGTTGGTGACGCCCAGTCCGTGATCTACGACTACGCCGTTACGCCGAAAGACTGGGAAACCAGGGAATACGGCACGAAGCTGGTCGTGACCCCGTCCGTGCAGACCGATGAGCGCACGATCGAACTGGAAGTCAACCCCGAGGTCTCCGACCTTCTCGGCTTCCGCAGATTCGTGTCCTCCCGTAACAACGTTTACGAACTGCCCCAGTTCTTCGTCCAGAACCTGAAGACGACCGTCTTGGTCAACGACGGCGACACTCTGGTCATGGGCGGCCTTATGAAGAACGACCTCATCCGCACCAAAGACCGCACGCCCATTCTGGCTGACCTCCCCTGGATCGGTCGTTTCTGGCGCGGCGAATCTGAAGTCGCCAAGAAGTCCAACCTTCTGATCTTCATCAACGCCAAGCTCGTCGATCCCAGCGGCACGCCGCGCCGCGGCGCCACCGTCAAGACGGCTCCCACTGCTTCCCGCTAAGTAGAAGCGATATCGGGCCGCTCGCATGAGCGGCCCGATTTTTAATCCCTCCCCCTAATTTTCCCTCCCCCCAATTTTCCCTTCTTTTTTCAGCGCCTTTTTGCGCTGCCCCGATCATGACAAAAACCCTTTTGGCCGTCGACGGCATGGCTTATGTTTTCCGAGCTTTTTACGCCGTGCCCTATATGTGCAGCCGTTCCGGAATCCCCACAAACGCCGTTTACGGTTTTCATAAATTATTGCAAAGCCTCGTTGGCGAAATAGAGCCGGATCATCTCGTCGTGGCGTTCGACGTCGCCGAGCCGACTTTCCGCGACGAAGTCTTCAGCGACTACAAAGCTAACCGTCCCGAGGCTCCGGAGGAACTGATCTCACAGATCGACCTGGTCAAGGAATACTTGAGGGCCATGCGGATACCCATCCTTGAGTGCCCGGGCTTCGAAGCGGACGACGTTTTGGCGACGGTCGCCGTAAAGGCGAAGGGAGCCGGCATAAAGTCGCTCATAGCCACCGGCGACAAAGATCTCTGCCAATTAGTGGACGACGACATTTTTATCGTCAGAAGCAGCATGCGCGAAGTCGAGATACTCGACAGGGGAGGCGTAAAAAGGCATTATGGAGTCTGGCCGGAACAGATAGTGGATTATCTTACGATCGTCGGAGATTCCGCGGACAATGTTCCCGGCGTCAAAGGCATCGGCCAGAAAGGCGCGCGCGACCTACTTGAAGCTTACGGCACCTTGGACAATGTCTACGCCTCCATGGACAAGCTTTCTCCCGCCAACCAAAGGAAACTTCTGGAAGCCAAGGATCATATCGAGGACACCCGCTTTCTGATCAAGATAAGGTGCGACGCTCCGGTAAACATTGAGCTCAAGGATACCGTCCGCTGCGACTGCGACTGCGGGCTTGTCAATGAGTTTTGCCAAAAATACGACTTCCAATCTCTGCGCGCGCCGGAAGTGAAAAAGAGCGTGGCGCCGTCTGAACCGCAGCAACAGGAGCTTTTCTAATGAAGAGAATAGGAATTACCGGCGGAATAGGCTGCGGCAAGAGCTTCGCCCTGGAAGTTATCAGGGAAGCTGGATACAAGATCATTGACGCCGACGACTTCACAAAAGAACTCTGGCAGGACGAGGCGGTCGTAAAAAAGATCGGGGAGAAATTCAGGGACTACGGTTTTCTTGAAAACGAATTTACTCCTCAGGCCGTGAGAGCTGTAGCAAAGAGAGCTTTTGAAAACATGCAGGTCATAAACGCGCTTGAGACGGTTTTGCAGCCTTTGATCCTGGAAAAACTTAATTTCTGGCTGAAGGAAAGGGAGGAAGAAGGGGAGAAGACCGTCTTCATAGTCGTGCCTTTGCTTTTCGAGTGCGGCCTGCAATATCTTTTTGACGAGACCGTCACCATAAACGTCGACAACGAGATCAGGGAGCGCAGGCTGCAGTTGTCGCGCCCTCTTTCCGCTACCGGCATCAATTTGCGTTTCAACCGCCAGTGGGCCAACTGGGCCCGCTCACGCTACGCCACCCATACCATAGAAAACAACGGAACAAAAGAAGAATTCAAGGAAGCTTTAAAATCTTTCTTAAGAGAAAAAATATGAACGGATATTACAAAGTATTGACCGGAGCTCCCGGACGCCCCAAACGCTACGCAACAAAAGAAGAGATCCCGAAGGAATTGACAGACAAGTACGAAGTCGTTTTCGTTCCCGAGGACGAGAAGAAAAGCAAATGGGAGGAGGCTGTAAAAAAGCATCCCATTGAATTCACCGAGGGCGAACCGATAGCGGGCGAGAAACCGGGCGACGAAATGGTCGAAAGGCCGGCCAAGAAGAAAAGAGGACGCAAGCCCAAAGCTCTGAACGTAGTCGAAGAAGTGCCCTTCAATCCGCTTGACCCGACCGCGGAGTTTACGGAAGGCGAAACCATAGAGAACGAGACCCCCTCCGAGGTGACTGTCGGGCGCCCCATCCCCATCGTCGAAGCCAAGGAGACTACTTACAGCAGGCGCCACGGCCACCGACACCCGAAAGGCAAAAAAGAGGATGAGGGCGAAGCCCAGGCACAGGAGCAGGAGCAGGCTGCCGAAAAAGAGCCCGAGACACCTGCCGAGTGCACTCCGGACGACGTCAATGTCGAGAGCGACCTGGTCAACATTTCCTTCCTTCTCAGGCAGACGAACGAAGAGCTGAGGAAGCTGGCGGCCGCCAACGGAGTGAGGCGCGTGCCGGAACTCAGGCGTCAGGATCTAATCTATGAGATAATGAGGACGGAATACGCGAAATTCGGCTTCCGTTTCGGCAAGGGCGTATTGGATATCCAAAAATTCAACAACTACGGCTTCTTGAGGCGCAGCGAGCGAAATTACCGCATCTGCGACGACGACGTCTATGTTTCGCCGACTCAGATCAGGCGTTTCCATCTTCAGAGAGGCGACACGATCTACGGCGTTTTCAGAAGGCCGAGGAACAATGAGAAAAGCGGCGCCGTGATCAAGGTCGCGGCGGTGAACTTAGATTCTCCCGACTCCAAGGCGAACAAAACTCCCTTCGACGACCTTACCCCGCAGTTCAGCGCCGAGCGTTTCCTTATGGAATACAGGCCGGACGGGATCTCAACGCGCATAATGGACCTCATCTCCCCGATAGGCAAGGGCCAGCGCGGGCTTATCGTCGCGCCGCCCAGAGCCGGAAAGACGCTTCTCCTAAGGGATATCGCCAACGCCATATCGTATAACAACCCCGGCGCTGAGCTCATCATGCTTCTCATAGACGAAAGGCCCGAGGAAGTGACCGACATGCAGCGTTCCGTCAGGGGCGAAGTCATAAGCTCGACTTTCGACGAATCAGGCGACCGTCATCTGGCGGTCGCGGAGATGGTCCTGGAGAAAGCCAAGCGCCTCGTCGAGCACGGCAAGGACGTCATTATTCTTCTGGACAGCCTGACGAGGCTGGCCAGGGCTTACAACAGCGGCCACAATTTGAGCGGCAAGACATTGTCCGGCGGCATGGACGCCAGCGCCCTGCAGAAGCCCAAACGCTTCTTCGGCTCGGCCAGAAGCTGCGAAGGCGGCGGCAGTCTGACGATCATCGCCACGGCCCTCATAGAGACCGGCAGCCGCATGGACGACCTTATCTACGAGGAATTCAAGGGCACCGGCAACATGGAGTGCGTCCTTGACCGCCGCATCAGCGAAAAGCGCGTTTTCCCAGCCATCGACATCGACCGCTCCGGCACAAGGAAGGAAGAGCTGCTCTTCGACGCCGAGGAACTGAAGAAAGTCTGGCTTCTGCGCAACATGCTCTCCGGTCTTTCCCCGCTCCAGAAGATCGAGCGCCTCATAGATCAGGTCAAGCTCACTTCCTCCAACGCGGAACTCTTAATGATGCTTAGGGAGCGCTGACCATGAGCAAAACGATGAAAAGCATCCTCAGCACCATTGCCCTGATCCTTCTGGCGCTGCTTCTGAAGTCCAACACGATCGAGCTTTTCAAGATCCCAACCGGCAGTATGGAGCCGACCTTGTATGGCGCCAAAGAAATGGGCCGCGGTTTCGGCGACCACATCTTCGTTCTGCGCTGCGCCTACGGCTTCAACTGCAAAATCAAGGTCCCCCTCATCGACTATACGCTGCCTTTGCCGGACGGTTACTGGATGCTTCCCTTTATGCATCTTCCTAAAGTGGGGGACGTGGTCGTTTTCGAGCATCCCGCCAACCGCAACATCGACTACATCAAGCGCTGTGCCGGAACGCCCGGAGACACCGTCATGATAAAGGACGGGCACCTTTATGTGAACGACCAGATCGTGACCAACCGACCGGCGACCGCGACGTACGTCAGGTACACTTGCGACGGCATCTTCAGCAGGCAGCTTCAGACGATCGCCAACGCTCTTTTGGATGTCGAGAGAAAGACAGGAAACAAAGAGATCTACGACGCCCTTTACATTGACGGCGTGCCTTTCCGCTCGATAAAGCCGGTGGAAGGCGAACGCAATTACGTTATGGTGGGGAATAGGAAAGTCCATGTCATAAAGGACGAAGTGACGCCTACCGTGAAAGTCCCGGAAAACTGCTTCTTCATGCTGGGAGACAACTCAGCCCACTCCGCCGACAGCCGCTACTGGGGATTCGCCCACCGCGACACGCTCAAAGGCCGCGCTCTCTGCGTCTATCTTCCCATTAAAAGAATAAGAGCCATCAGGTGATGAAAATGAAAACACCCTTACTCGCAACGCTCGTTTTGGCCGCGCTGATCCTGACCGGCTGCGGCGTCACTTCCGAAGTCATCTTCCCGGTCACGGGAGCAACCATCACCAAGCAGGAGACCGTAAGGGTCGCCATCAAGAGCAAGGTCAATTCCGTCACCGTCAACATCAACGGCGCCGGCTCTTATTACGACCAGACCAGCGGGACTTACATGGGCCGCTTCGCCAAGGTGGCGAACGCAAAGATCACGGTCCAGAACGGCTTCCTTGCCATAAACGGACAGATCGGCCAGGGCAAGTACCGCTCTTCCCGCATAATGATGATCCCGGAGGAGGGTGCTCTCGTAAACGTCGACGGCGTCAATTACCGCGGGCAGATGGAATTCATCTCCAACGGATCGAATCTGACCGTAGTCAATCATCTCGGCTTGGAAGAGTACCTCTGCGGCGTAGTGCCCAAAGAGACGTTCGCCTCCTGGCCAGCTGAAGCTCTGAAGGCTCAGGCAATATGCTCCCGTTCTTACACCATCGCCAAGTGCGAGGAGAATTACCAGAAGGACTTCGATATTACTTCCCCGGGCGACCAGCTCTACGGCGGCGCCAGCGCGGAAGCGGCCTCGACCACGAAGGCTGTGTACGACACCGCGGGCAATTACCTTGAATACAACGGCAAACCGCTGCTTACTTTCTTCCACACCTGCTGCGGAGGTGCGACGGAAGACGGCGAAAAGATCTTCACTTACGTCAGATTCTACCCGAGCGGAGTCACCAGCCCTTATTGCAAAGGCTGCAAGCATTACGTCTGGGAATACTCGATCAGCGCCGCTGACCTGGCCGCGAAATTGAGAGCGGCGGGCTACAAACCCGGCAACGCCGCGCCCCTTCAGATCACAAAGCGCTTCAATTCCGGCAGAGTGGCCGAAATTAAGATCGGCAGCGCTGTCCTGAACGGCGAGCAGCTGAGGAAGGCCGTGGGCTACGATGTCATCAAATCCACGCGTTTTTCCGTCTCGCTGTCCGGCAGCGTCTACACTTTCAAAGGCAACGGCTGGGGACACGGCGTCGGCATGTGCCAGTGGTGCACCAAAGGCATGGCCGACCAGGGGATAAACCACGAGAAGATGCTGGAGCATTTTTACCACGGCGCCAAGCTTAGATGACGGAAAAACAGGAAACATATCCCTGGTGGGATCTGAGGGCCTACGAATACGATCTGCCCAAGGAGCTCATCGCCCAGCAGCCGGCTCCCGAAAGGGACCGCAGCCGGCTCATCCGCTATTCCAAAGCCAAAAGTACGATCACAGAGGGCATCTTCAAAGACATCGTCTCCTATTTCAAAGCGGGCGACGTCCTCGTCCTGAACAACTGCAAAGTGATTCCGGCCAGGCTCTACGTCAAAAGGGCCGATACCGGGACGAAGATAGAGCTCCTCCTGACCAAAGAGGAGGGCGAGGGCGAATTCGTCGCCACCGTTCGCCCGGGGCACTCCTGCAAAGCGGGCGTAAAACTTGTCTGCGGCGAATTGAAGGGCGAATTCACGGAAATACTCCCGGACGGCCAGCGCAGGGTGCGCTTTGAGGCCTCCAGCGCCGCCGTAAACGCGTTTTTGGAAAAAGAGGGGACAGTTCCCCTTCCTCCATATATAGAGCGTCCGAAAGGCCCATCAGAGGCTTCCGACAGGGAACGCTACCAGACAGTCTACGCCAAGAGCGGCCGGGCCGTGGCGGCCCCCACCGCCGGGCTCCATTTCACGCCCGAAATACTCAAAGCCCTGGAAGAGCTGGGCGTGACGCTTCTGGAGGTCACCCTGAACGTGGGATTGGGCACTTTCAAACCGGTGAAAGTGAACGACATCCGCCAGCATGAGATGCATGAGGAGACCTTCACCTTCACCCCCGAACAGGCCGAGCTTTTGAACAAAGCCAGGAGCGAGGGCAGAAGGATAATCGCGGTTGGCACGACATCGCTCAGGGTCTTGGAATCCTGCCTGGACGAGGAGGGGAAATTCCGCTCCGGACTTCTCGCCACGAGCATCTTCATCCATCCGCCCCTGAAAGTTCGCTCCATCGACGCGCTGATCACGAATTTCCATCTGCCGAAATCCACGCTCCTCATGCTGGTGGCGGCCTTGATAGGCGACGCTTGGAAGGAGATCTACCAGCTGGCAGTCAAGGAACGCTACCGCTTCTTCTCCTACGGCGACTGCATGCTTCTGGAGGATCTGAGATGACGATTGACCGCACGGCCCTCCTTTACAGCGAAGAAAAGACCGCCGCCTTCCGCGAAAAGAAGATCGTTCTCATCGGCCTTGGCGGCGTCGGCCTCTACGCGCTTGAAAATCTGGCGCGGGCCGGGATAAAGAGATTCGTCCTGATTGACGGCGACGTCTTCGAACCCTCGAACCTGAACCGCCAGCTTTACGCGACACTAGACACTCTCGGCCAAAAAAAGGCCGAAGCCGCGAAAGCGAGGATCGCGAGCATCGATCCCGCCATCGAGGCGGAGGCCGTTCCGGAATTCCTCTCAAGGGACAACATCGACGCCATCATTCCGAAGGACGCCGATTTCATAATCGACGCCGTCGACGACATTCCGGCGAAGGCGGAGATCATCCTCTTCGCCCTTAGGAACGGCATTCCCGTCGTCTCCTCCATGGGGACGGCGAGAAGAACGGACCCCTCCAAAATGACCGTGACGACCCTCGGCAAGACGTCCGCTTGCCCTCTTGCCCGAAAATTGAGAAAATTACTTAGGGAAGAGCCCGCCTCAAAGGCTGTTCCCGTAGTTATGTCGAAAGAAACGCCCTGCGAGGTGGAAAAAGGATGTCCGCTTCCGAGTTCCGGAATGGTTCCCGCCGCCGCAGGCATAAATTTAGCCGCATTTGTAATCAACACCTTTTGTAAAGAACTATGAAAAAGCTTCTCTTTCTCATCACTGTTTCTCTTATCCTTACTGCCTGCTTCGGCAAGAAAGCCCCAAAACCGACCGCCGAGGCTTTGAACTTCGCCGTCATCAAGACGGAGAACGGAAAAGCTAAATTGGAAATGCTAAAAGGAAAACCCGACACTGAAGATCCCGAAGACATGCTTTTTGTCAAGGTCAATCCGGGAACCGTGACGGTCGGCACTTTGAGCTCCGCGAACGATGAAAGCTATTTCATCATGACGAAGCCCGTGACCCAAAAGCAGCTCTCGAATCTGATTGGGGAAGCGGCCGGCGAAACCACGGCCATTTCCGTGCCTTTCGACAGCATAGGCAAAGTCCTCGACAAGCTCTCCAAAGAGAACCCAGACGTCAAATTCTCGCTGCCTTCCGCCAAACAGTGGGACTTCGCTTTCCTGTCCGGCAAGATCAACGAGAACGAGCAGCCGATCTGCTGGGAGTGGGCGACCATGAACGGCAGCAGCGCCTACACCTGGCGCGGCAGGATCTGGCACATTATGGAGCTGTATGAGGAAGCGGAGAAGGAAAGGAGCACTGATGTTATTCAGAGCGACCTGAGCTTTCGCATTGCGTTCCGCGAGAAAAAGTCCGCGAAATAATCTCCACTGAGTCTTTAGACAAAAAAGAACACATCCCTCGTTCACGGACTACGCGCGCTTTGCCTTGATTGGCGTCCTCCGTGAGTTCACTTGGGGATGTGTTCTTTTTTGTCCTAAGAGATTTTGTGCCGACTTCGCGACTTTTTTACTGTTCGGGTTTGGCGAAGGCTCTGTCAATGACTTCCTGCGGGACCTTCTCGGTGAAGGCGCTGACGATGGGCACCACCGCGAAGGGGACGATGATGGAGATCATGGAGCAAAGGGTGGAGGGCAGTTTCGTCAGGGCGATAAGTATCATCTGCAGACCAAGGCCGCAGATAATGCCGGCCAATGCGCCCGCTTTGGTAGTGCCTTTCCAGTAAAGGCCCAGGAGATAGGGAGCGATGAAGGCTCCGCCCACGGCGCCCCAGGAGAGGCTCATAAGGTCGACGATGAACTTGCTGTCGGAGTGGGCGATCACATAAGAGAGCAGAAGGAAGATGGCGCTCATGATGCGCATGAGGGTGACCGTTGTGCCTTCGGAAGCTTCTTTGTTGACGATGCCTTTGTAGAAGTCGATGGTGACGGTGGAGGAGGAGACCAGCACGAGGCTGGAAAGCGTGCTCATGGAAGCGGAGAGGATGAGCAGCAGAAAGAGCGCCATCAGAGGAGCGGGCAGCCAGTCCTTCAGCATGATGGGGACCAGGGTGTCGTAAACGCCCTTGGCGTCGGGAAGACCAGCCTTGAAGTAAAGGTGGGTCATGGCGCCGGTGAAATAGGCGGCGCAGCCGATGATCATGGCGAAGATGGTGGTGATGATCGTGGCCTTGAAGATCACCTTCTCGTTCTTGATGGCGTAGTATTTCTGGATCATCTGGGGAAGGCCCCAGGGGGCAAACGAGGTCATCATCACGGCGGAAGCCAGCGTTATCCAGCCGAAGGTGGAGACGGGAGTGTGCTCAATTCTGGCGGCGGTGATGTTCTGGAAAACGTGAGCCCAGCCTCCGCCCTTGTTGGCCAGAAGGCACATGATCAGAATGGAACCGGCCAGCATGATCATGCCCTGGATGAAGTCGGTCAAAGTCATGGCAAGGTAACCGCCCAGCATAAGGTAGATGGCTGCCACGCCTGTCATGAGCCACAAAGCGACTTCATAGGGGATGTTGAAGTTTTCCACGAAGAGATATCCCAGCCCTTTGTAAACGGAAGCGGAATAGGGGACGAGGAAAATGAAAATGATTATGGCCGCGAGCGGTTTCAGGTAAGGCGCCGCGTAGCGTTCGCAGAAGAAGCCCGGCATGGTCATGGCGCCCAGGTTCTGCGTCATGCGGCGCGTCCTCTTCGCCAGGACGATCCAGGCTAAAAGC
>Ga0265298_10005665_pt1 | contig 15585 bp, 7 predicted proteins | sample AusTroGonzalo_MG_3_FD_193486 | JGI IMG/M metagenome (GOLD analysis project Ga0265298, IMG submission 193486) | Bovine rumen microbial communities from tropical cattle in Woodstock, Queensland, Australia - Gonzalo_01 | ecosystem: Host-associated > Mammals > Digestive system > Stomach > Rumen ... | reverse complement strand
CCTTCTTGCCCTGCGGGGCGGTGATGGCGACGATCTGGCCGTCGGCGGCGGGGAGGAGTTCCTCCATGCCGTACCAGGTCTGGACGTAGCCGCAAGGCTTGCCGGCCGCGACCTTGGTGCCGACCGCCGGGGCGGTGGACTTGTCGTTCACATCGACCTGCCAGAGCATCTGGCCGGCCGCGGGCGCCTGGACAGGCGTGGCCTTGGGATATTTCGCGAGCAGCGCATCCAGGTCGAACTCAGGCATTTCCACGACCGCACGCTTGACGACGATCGGGGCGCCGGCCTTCTCGCGGAAGGCTTCGAGATCCTTGTTGAAACGCTCTTTGGCGATGCCGCTCTTGTAGTCGCGGTACTGACGCTCGTGCATGGCCATTTCGAAGAGTTCTTCGTCGTCCTCGCCGAAATCCCAGCCTTCTTCCTTCATCATCTCGCGGAACTTCGGGAGCTCGTCGGGATACTCGTCCTGCGGGTTGCCGGTGTAGAACTCCATGCCCTTCTCCTTCGCGAGATCGATGATCTCCGGGGCGAGCGGACCGGGCAGGGTACCCATCTTGCCGAGGATCATGCCCCAGGTGTCCTTGTCGATCGTGGAGAAGCGCGGCTTGTTCTGCGCCATCGCGAGGAGGTTCATCAGAGCCGTGTTCTTGACATACTGGCTGAACGGGGTCACGAGGGGTGGGTAGCCCAGGCGCGGCCACACGTATTCGACTTCGTTGAAGAGCTGGACCATCAGCGAATCGAGGCTGCTCTCCGGCTTGCCGTTGGCGCGCTCGGAGGCGTTGATCGCAGCCTTGAAGCCGGTCAGGTCCGCCATCATCGAACCCATCATGCCGCCCGGCAGGCCGCAACCGACGAGCAGGGAGGTCATCTGGGAGTTGGTCGGGTTGATCCAGTAGCCGAGGAAGTCGTCGATGAATTCCTGGGTGAGGCTGCGGACCTCCATATAGGCGTCCATGTTGATATCTTTCACGAGGAAGCCGTCCGCCTTCATCATCTGCTGGATGGTGATCACGTCCGGGTGGACCTTACCCCAGGAGAGGGGCTCGACGGCCACGTCGAGGTAGTCGGCGCCGGCGCGGGCGACCTCCAGCATGGAGGCGGGGGAGAAGCCCGGGCCGCTGTGGCCGTGGTACTGGACCTTGATCTGCGGGTGGCGCTTCTTGATGCCGGAGACGATGAGACCGAGCTCCGTCGGACGGCCGACGCCGGCCATGTCCTTGAGGCAGATCTCGTCTGCGCCGTACTCTACGAGCTGGTCCACCAGCTTGAGATAATATTCCACCGTGTGTACGGGGGAGTGGGTGATGGAGAGGGCGGCCTGGGAAATCATGCCGGCCTTCTTCGCGTATTCGACGGAGAGTTTGAGGTTGCGCGGGTCGTTGAGGCCGCAGAAGGAGCGGGAGATGTCGGTGCCCTGCTTCTTCTTGACCTTGAACATCAGTTCGCGCACGTCCGCAGGCACGGGGTACATGCGGAGGGCGTTCAGACCGCGCTCCAGCATATGGGTCTGGATACCGGCCTTGTGGAAGGGCGCCGTCCACTTGCGGACGGAGATGTTCGGGTTCTCGCCATAGAGGAGGTTCACCTGCTCGAAGGCGCCGCCGTTGGTTTCCACACGGTCGAAGCAACCCATTTCAATGATGGGCGGGGCCACCCGCACCAGCTGGTCCACACGCGGCTGATATTTGCCGGAGGACTGCCACATGTCCCTGTAAACGAGGGAGAATTTTATCTCTTTTGCCATAATTCGGTAGTGATTCGGAAAAGCAATCTCGCAAAGATAGTGATTTTTCTTTCTTTCCCGCTTGCGTGTCTAAAATATTTTTGTACCTTTGCATTCCCTTCTGAATATGGTGCGATTAGTTCAGTTGGTAGAGCACCAGATTGTGGTTCTGGGTGTCGTGGGTTCGAGCCCCACATCGCACCCCAAAACAAAAGCCTCCCGAGACCGGGAGGCTTTTTAGGTTATATATTGATAGGTCGGTTAGTCTTTGATGTCCTTGACGCAGCGGATGGATTGGGTGGTCTGTTTGTCCTTTTCGGTCATCAGGACTTTCTGGGGGGAGGTGCCGAAGGCGTAGGATATGGACATGTTGTTGCCGGTACGCCGGGTGTCGTAGAGGTCGCCGAGCAGGCCGTAGGACCAGTAGGTGCGCGTGAAATTGTAGTTGAGGTGGAATTTGTTGTCGCTGCTCGGGATGAAGTCGCGGAGGACGGAGGCCTCGCGGATGTTGCAGAGGCGATAGCCCGGCGGGCAATAAGGATTCGCCTCGATGTTCTTGTCGATGTTCTCGTTCATCTTGTTGCAGGAGATGGAGGCGAAAGTCGGGGCATCCTTGACCGGTGCGGCCTGGAACTTCTTGTAAAGACACGCCTGTTCGCCGTGCTCGTCATGCATCACCAGCTCGCGGTTGGTGTAGTAGCGCAAGGATTTCTCGTTCAGACGCGAGCAATCGAATTCATAATATACATTGGCGTCATAGCTGCCGGTATAGTTGCGGACGCCGTCGCGGATACGCGTGACGATAATATAGTTTTCAGGTTCCACCGCCTGTTGCCCGGAAGGTGGTACGACCGGTGCGTAGGTAATGTCTTTTTCCTGGCCGTTCGCGTCTGTGTAAGAACCCAGGTTGCGCAGGCAGCGCGTGCCGTAGCGGTCCATACCACCGGCATAGCTGTAACTCATGCTGATGGTCGAACCGGTCAGGCACTGCTCCGCCCAGATGGTTCGCGGCTCCGTGTTGCTGTTGCTGCCGTAACAAGTGCTGGCCAGTACATGCTGACGCCAGTCGTACTTGTCAACGCTCTCCTGCTGCTGGCGGGTCCGCTGGTAGAGGCGAGCGTCGCCTTCGAGGCCGTAGTCGCCCATAAACAAGCCGATCAGCTGGTTGGTTGCGCCCATATACCAGCGCACTTCGTCTTCATCGATGATGCCGTTACCGTTGTTGTCGCGGTTGCGGGACATGCAGCTGTAGCGCAAGTAGCGGTACTCGCTGCGCATGAGCGGAACTTCATTGTCGGCTGTCAGGTCCATGTAGCGGCTCCAGTAGTCGACTTCCAGATTGGGCTTGCCCATGTAGCTCGTCTTGCCGTCCGATGAAAGCAATTCCCACTCCTTGAGCGTATTGCTTCGACCGTTGGTCAAGCTGTTGTTACCACGGTTCACCGAAGCGCCAGAAGACCAGTACTTGTGCGTGGCGGCTTCCTCCTCGTCGTCCGTATGTTCGCAGCCCCAGGCAGATTGCAGGGTCGGGTGTGAGATGTTGTAGATGGTCTGGATGGACTTCTGTTGGATGGTGAAAGAAGAACCGATGATCTCGCTTTCCCCGTCAGCCGAAGAACGGGAGTCGGAAAGGATGTACATGTAGCGGATTCCCTTGTTGACAAAACTCTTCCAGAGGTCCGATTCGTAATTCTTCGTGATCGGGTTGACTTCGTAATAATACTCGTTCACGAAGGCGGTCACCGGGATGTACGGGCCGTCGTCGTCGGTCAGGGCATGCGAGAAGTCGCTGGTGGCCTTCACCTCCGGATTGGGATCCTTCCAGAGCCGGGTCTGGGTCTTGAGATAATCGACCAAACCGCTGATATTCATCGTTTTGCCGTCGGCGTTCGGCTTGCCCTCCATCGGCTTGTAAATCGCGCGTCCGTTGTCGTAGAAATGACCTTCATAGGGCTCCTCCTCGTTCTCTTCCCAGTTTACGCGGAATTCCACCCACTCGAAGTCGATGCCGGCGGTGTTGTCCTTGACCACGCCGTTGGCGTCGACGGTCACCTCCGGCGAAGCCCCGGACGGGTTGAAAGGGGTCTGCACCTTCCAGGTCACTTTCTCGGGGTCGATGAAGTTCGCGTGGAACTTGATGATGTGCGAAGAATAATGCGCATCGCAGGGGAAGACCTCCTCCATCGCGACCGTCACGCGGCCGGTTGCAGCCGGCTCGTCCTCCACCCAGTCAGAAGCCTGTGCGCCGCCGTGCTCATTGTTGCTTACTTCCACCTTGATGTCCCTGACATCTTTGATCGAGATGTCGTAGGTGTAGGTGTGGTTGCGGAAAATGTTGAAGTCCTGGTAACGCTCATCGCTGAAATCACCCAGATGGATGACGTATTTTACCTCGGCGCTCAGGGTCGCGCCGTCGGTCTCAGCCGTATTCGCGCTGGGTTGGTAAGTCTCGTTGTACATCGTCACCTGGCCGGTGATGATGACGTAAGTGCCGCGGTCGGGCGCGAACTTGAAATCGCCCACGGCCAGGTCGGCGAAAGCCTCCCGGTCGGCGGCGAAATTCTTCACCTGCCGCTCACGGTCTTCGTAGGTCCAGTCACCAGTGTGGGTCTTCGGCGCTTTGCGGTTCTCCATCATGTAGAAGGAAAAGCCGTGGCTGATCACACGTACCCCGGGATCCGAGGAATTGATCGGCTCCTTGCCTTTATAGTATTCCGGCTGATTGTTCGCGTCTACCGTCAGCGCCTGGGTCTCGAAATTCATTTCGGACAGGTTGAAGTAGTCGCTGGCTGCGTCTCCCGTGGCATCGTCCAGGCTACTTTGCGAATAGTTGGGCTTGCCGTTCCCGTCGACCGAGTAGTGCCCGCGCTCCAGAATCCACGCGCTCTTGGGGATGTTAATCACCTGCCACTTGAGCGGTACGAAATCGGAGATATTGCTGCCCGGAGCTACGCGGACGTTGAACTTGATCTTGGCGTCCAGCCGCTGCAGGATGATGTTCGGATGGTTGGCTTCACTGCCGCCGATGTTGAATCCCGTGACCTGGCCTGTCATCGGGAAATAGCCGCTTCGCGACACGATCAGCTGGTTCAGCGTAGCCCGTTGATTGATGAGGTCTTCGTATGTCTGGACCGTGCCCAGCTGCTCCGGCGAGATGTTCACCATCTCCGCATCGATGTTGCAGATGAGCACAATCGTACAGTTGTTCCGGGCGATGGTCTTGAGGTGGACCGAGCCCGTCGTCTGATGGTTGCTGCCGGAGTAGTTGCTGACCGTCCAGTAGTCAGAGGTCTGCGACGCGCCCATGCTGGTGGCATCGAAATATTTACCGTAAATCTTTCCCCCGCCCGAGTCGAAGATGAACACGTACATGTTGAAGATCGTGCTCTCCTGATCCGGGCGCAGGGTGGCTTTGGTCGAAACTAGCCCCTGCTCCGGAGCTCCGAAGTCGAGCACCAGGTCGATGGGCTCGCCTTCGGGCGCGCCCTCGCCCCAGTTCTCCTTGACGCAGGACGTGGTGACGCTCAAGCAGCAGGCCAGCAGGAAGAATATGCGGAAGATCTTTCTCATTCGAACATGTGTTTGGGGTTATGTCCTCCTTCCCAGTACGCGTTGTCCAGAGAGAAGGTGAACTCGCCGGTCTCGGACTCGAAGTAAACATTCATCACGGCCGTCAGCTTCTGGCCCCGGATCATGCGGGTGAGGGTGGAGACGCGGGAGGATTCGCGATCGATCAGCTTGAGCACCGTGCCCACCGGGTGGATCTCGTAGAAGGCCCACATGCGGTTGCCGATGTTGGCGTTGCTGTCGAACTTTAGCGCGAGATCTTTGTAAAAGAGAGACTTCGAATTGCCATCGATGAAACGGCATAGGGAGCCGGCGAATTCCTGCGAAATCGGATACTCGGTAGGGATGTGACCCTCTACTAGATTTACGCCGTTGACATTGGAACTAAAGTAAAACAGATCCTTGGTCCCGTTATAAAGATGATACTTGTCGCTCGTGCTTTCTTTGGAGAGCGTGAGCTGGTAGTATGTGCTAACGTCCTTGTCGTTAAGGATAGCTTCGGCTTTGCTGCGGAAGCTGTCCTCGAAATTATAGGTGGCAGTATAGAACACAATGCGTTGATCGTTGGCCGTGTTCTTGTATCCAAGGAAACCGCCGTTGCTCGTATTCGGCGTGACCATCAGCACGTTCATGGACGCTCCACGAGGCAGGTCCCGGATGTCCGAATAAGGAACGCGGCGCACGGAGGCGCTGGTCAGGTCCTTGGACAGGGGTGTTCCGGAAGCTTCCGAATTGTCGGTAAGGTAGTGCTGCCCGGATTCGTCCTGCACGGCACTGCCGTCCGGATTTGCAAAGCGGACCTTGGCGAACATCCGATAGTCCTGACCAAGGCGGTTCTCGAAGAGCAGCTTGCTATAGACCGTAGCTTGTTGGCGGGCCGGGATGTTGGCCGGGCCGGAGAAAGCGGGCAGGGCCCGATAGGTGTTGCCGTCCGGGAGGATGGGATTCCCGTCTGCATCTTTCCGCCCGATCAGGTAGCTGTCCGAAGCGTTGAAGTCATTGAAATGCAGGTCGGTCAGCTGGATGGGGTAGGGCGTGTGGTTGTCAAGGACCACCTCGAACTTCACCACCGGGCGGTACAGGTCGATACGGCCGATGTAAGGGTCCACGCCCACATACAGCTCGTCGTGGCCGGTCAGCAGCATGCAATGGGTAGGAAATACCGGAGCGTCGCTGCCCTCCAGGGTGGCGAACTGACGGTCCGGGAAGTTGGCCCCTTCGACGAGCTTGTCGAGGATGTCATCGATATTCGTCAGGGAAGACAAATCCTCCCGTTGCCAGTCCATTTCGTCGATGTTGGCATAGGCATACACCTGATAGTAGCCGACCTTCAGGTTGATGAAGTAGATCCAGTCGGAGTCCGTGGACTCGACGTCTTTTTCGTCCTGGTTCGGCGGCACATTGCCCTGAGCTTCCGTGCAAGGATACTGCTTGAATACCGAAGCCTTGATCGATCCGCTGCCGTCGGCTACGACCACGAGGACGTTGTGGAAGAGGTCTCCGTCCGCGGGGTCGGGCTCGCCGACCTTGGTCGCGGCACCGGAGCCGATCTGGAGTGCCAGTGTGCCATACTCTTCCGCATCAGCGACCTCAGGCAGGCGCTGGCAGGCGCCGGCCGACAGCAGCGCTGCCAGCAGCAGGAAGGGGAGGATATGAACAAAGCGCTTCATCATCGTCAGAAGGATATGTCGTCTACGCCCAGATAGTACTCGTCCCAGGGAGTGACCTGAACTTCAATGTAGGCCTTACTGGGTTGAATCTGGACCAAATATGTATACATTTTGCCGGGCTCCCATTTGATAGGTACCGGGTTCGGGCTGTCGGGATTCTCTTCCTCCGGCAGGTAGAGGTGCGTGTAGACCGGCGTCTCGTCATTGCCCACGTGGATGGAGAACTGCAGGGTCGGGTGGATCTCGCCGTCGCTCAGCAGTTGCTGCGGGATGACGAAGTGCCACTGCTCGATCGGGGTAGGCGTCTCCGCGTCCCGCACATACTCGGTGGGGATCTCGATCCAGTCCGCCTGGCTGGTAGCCTGCCACTTGTAGATGCCGGAAGATTTGGCTTCGGCTGGCGTCCAGCTGATATGGTATTCTTCGGCCCCGGAACCCGGATCGACCCAGTTGGCCACCAGACGGCCCACGGCGCTGAGGTTCTGCAACTCGAAGCTGTCGACGAAGTAGTCGCTTTCGCTGCCTGCCGCTTTACGGAAAAGGAAACGGACTGCCGCGCACGCGTGGTGGAAGGTCAAGGGCACCGTTCCGGTGCCGCCGCCGGCGTCCATGTTGCGCTTGGCGGAGGCGACCATGAGGTCGTAGTCTTCGGCGAGCATGGAGTAAGTGGCGACGAGCTTGCCGCCGCTGGTACCATACTCGACGCGAGCGTAGGATGGATAGACGGAGCCGAAGGTGTAGGAACCTTGCGAACGCCAGTAGCGGAGGGGTGAGTAGGCCCAGGCGTAGGGCTCCAGCGCATCGCCCGTCTCATGACAGGTCAGCTCCACGCCGCGGAAGATGTCGGTCGTGGCGCCTGCAGTAGAGGTCCAGGAACCGTACACGGAAATCGTGCTTCCTTCGTGGATGAGGTCTGACTCGTAGCTGGGGAGGGAGGAGGCCGGCGCGGGATCGCCCTTGACCCCGGCCGGAGCGGCGCTGAAGCGGATAGCCCCTTCTTCGGATACGGGACGGTCCATCCGCTCACAACCCACCAGAACGGTGAGCAGCAGGGCGGCCAGGAGACCGGCGCGGTATGTGGCAGATCGCTTCATCATGGACGCATCGGGTCTATCGGGGTTAAACTCCATTCGTTTCCTTCCGCCCAGTCGGACCAGTTCACGGAGAAATGCATCGTTTCGCGCAGGAAGTACACATACACAATCCAGCTGCGCCCCCGGGCGAAGTCGCCGGGCGCGTGCATCGTGAAGGTAGCTTCCTGCTGGCGCGTCTCGTCACCGTCTTCGTAGGTGTATGTGACCTTGCCGGAGAGTTGTTTGTCGGTCTCGCGCAAGTAGCAACGACCCGCTTCCGTGAGTACCTTCTTGCTGCTGATGCCGTCGTTGATCAGGGCCTCGTACTGGCGGAGATACGCCTCCCTGAGGTCCGGGTCTGCGGGCGGATTGAAGACGTACTCCTCCGGGGCGGCGTAGCGACGAATGCTCGTCGGAACGTCGAAGTTGATGGCGGCCTCGCGGTAGCCGCTTACTTTACATGGATTGCCGGAATCATTGAACAGGTATTCCGCATTGCAAATGTTCTTGCCGTTTTCGAGGAAGTGTCCGTCGCCATCCACGCCGTTCAGGCTCAGGCCGGTGATCTGCAGGTTCTTGATCATCGGACCGGCCTCGTCGCGGAGCTGGCAGAAGACGAAGCGGAACTTGGCGACGGCCTTGCGGACCTTCACCACGTCGACGCGCATGACCGGGTAGGATCCCGTCATGGACAGGTTCTTCTCTACACCGGTGTAAAGCAGGCCGCTACTGGGGACGGTCTTGCACTTGGGCTTCCCGTCCGTGTCGACACCGAAGGTGTTGCCGCTCATCGTCAGGCCGTCCAGGGTGCTGCGGGAGGTGCTCCCGTTCAAGCTTTCTTGGCCGACTGTCGAGGGGTTGCCGATTACATAAATGTCCACTTTGGGTTTGGCCTGGGCAACGGCCCGGTCCAGCGGGATATGGTAGCGATTCTCATATTGGGTCAGCGGGTCGTTCGTGTTGCTGGGCGTGACATAGCCGAGCAGTTTGCCCGCAGGGTTGTCCTCGTTGACCGTTTCGCTCAGGAATACCCAGATGCGCAGGTCCTTGATGGCGTCTTCGTCCCCCTGGGCCGGCACGGGGCCTTCCTCTGCCTTCGTCGTGGCCGGCGTATCAATATCCAGCCAGATGATGAGCTGGGGCTCGTCATCCTGCGCCTTCCGGCAGGCCGCCGCCAGCAGGGCGGTGGTCAGCACCAGGAGGAATATGCGTGCGAGCCTCTTCATATCACTGGATGACAATCGGGACATTGGTGGGGGTGGACAGATTCCAGCCGAACTCGGCCTGCACGCCTAGCTGGAGCTGGGGCTCGGTCAGGTCGGGGATGACATCGTAGGCGGCTGCGAGGGATTTGAAGGAGGCCTTGACCTCCGTGACGTGGCCGCGCACGAAGACGCTGCCAAGGTTTTCGCCGGAATTGTCAACCTTCTCGCTGAACTTGAGAATGCCGGCCAGGTAAAAGTGCTGCCCGGGCGGAATAACGCAACCGTTGGCGCCGATGACGGTAGTGTAGTTGGTCTTGTTGAGGAACTCCAGAGCGAAGCGCACGTCGGCACCGGGGCGGGTCGGCAGGACCAGCGTGCTCAGCGTTGCGCTGTTCGTGCTTTGCGACAGCCAGGCGCGGGCGTTGCCGTTGGCGTCATTCACCTCGGCGTCGTAGATGTATCGCATTTCGGCGTTGACATCCGCCGTGGCGGTGAAATCATAGCACTGCGGATACTGGTCGGCAACGATGATGCCGGTCAGGGGGAACTTGGTATTACCTACGTCGATGGGCTCCCCGGCGAAATCTCTCACTGTTTGCTTGCCACCGACTTTTTGGGTCGTGGCCTTCTGGCATTTCAGCTCCAGCAGCGCGACGCCGTATTGCAACGGGTCGCGTACGGCGGCGGCTTTCGAGCGGGCATCGACGCCCGCGTCGGAATAGAGGCTTTGAAGGTTCGGCCAGGAGTACGAAGAAGTATACTTCTGCTCTATATCCTCCTGGGCTGTCGAGACCAGCGGGCTGTTGACATAGTACCAGAGGCTGGGCGGATAGCAGATCTCGTCGGAGGGGATGTAACCCGGACCGGTGAAATGGTCAATGTTGAACAGGGTGCGGAAAGTGCGTTTGGTGCTGCCTTCCTGATACTGGATGGGAATCGTTCCGGCAGGCAGGCCGTGCACGACAGGACCGTTGACTTTTACGCGGATGGTTGTGGTGGACGACCGGGTCACGGTATTCTGGTCGGCTGACTTGGTGTCGTCGTAGATGGCTTTGAGAACGGCCTTGGCCAGTTCGTAGACGTAAGGATAAGCCGCGCCGTTTTTTGGCAGATAGTAGTAGTCTGCACTCTGGCTGGCGTCCGTCGCGAGGGGATAAAGTGCCTGGTAAAGGGCAGTCAGTTTGGCGTTCAAGACCTCGCCGGAGATGGGGAAATAGATACCTTTGTTTGTGAAGGCTTCCAGCGCCTCGGTCAGTCCCTTGTGGTTGTTGTAGCTGGCCGGGTCATTGAATGTGTAAGTGGGCGTGCCGCTTCTGGAGGCTTTTGCCTTCAGGATATTGTTGAGATAATTGAGCATGTTGTTCTTCCAGGCGATTGCTTCGCCCTTGGGAGAATGCTCATCGTTGTCGGAGATGGGATCCGGAGAGAACAGGATGTCTTTTGTGTTCTCGATCTGGTCGAAATCCGGGGCAATCAGCGAACCGTTGCGTTGCTGATATACGACGGAACCGGGAGTGCCTATGCTGACATCCGGCGCCTTGCCGTAGACCAGCACGGCGTCGGTGTCGGGTCGGAGATAAACCCGGTCATAGTAGTGTGCGAAATTGTTGTAGATTAGGCCGGCATTGGCGTAGGCCTCGTTCATGAACGAGCCGTCCAGCCCGACCTGAGGCAGGGACAAGCGTAAATCCCAAAGCGCGTCGTTGGCGCCGACTGGTGTGTCGGGATCGCCGGTCCGGAACGGAAGGATGTAGACCCGTTCGATGCCCCGGAAACTCTCCGGGGTTCCGCTGCGCTGTGTGACGCTTTCCGCCATCTTGGTGCCCTGCTGCAGGGAACCGCCCACGGACAGCGCCAGGGAGACGCCCACCTCGTCGCCCGGGCCAGGCGAGACAGGCTGCTTGGTGCACCCGAAGGGGAGCATCAGCAGGGCCGCGAGGCAGGGAATGAGGATGTGCGTCTGTTTCATGTTCAGAATTCGATGGGAATGGCCATGCCTTCGTGCCAGTCGAGCGTCACATTGGCGCCGACGGAGTGATCATTCGATACGACGCCGCCGTTGGCATGGACCGTGCCTTTGACTGCCTTCAGCTGGGCGGGATGAAGAGGATTATAGGAGCCGAGGATGGTTTTCGTGACGGTGCCGTCGGCCAGGGTGACATACACTTCCCACTGCCAGAGGATCTCGTCCGAGCGTTTGTCCTGATCGGGGTCGTCGATGTCGATGACCACCTTGGTGGCCGGCTCGACGTCGCGGGACGGGAAGTGGATGGAGGTAAAGCAGCGCTCGGTGCTGCCCGGCTCGGCAGGCAGCATTTCGGTGCGGACGACCTGCTTCGTAGAGAAAGTATAGCTGCTGTCTGCGACATTGAAGCCGTCGGCGAAGCCGGACAGGAAGACCTTGAGGTCCTTGACATCCGGGGCGTCCGCCAGGTCCAGAATGAGGGCCGTGGCGGCGTTGACCATGAAGAGGCTCACGTCGAAATGCTGGTCCACGCCCGTGAGCACATCCATGCGCTTGCGGGCCGTGAAGATACCGGCCTTGTGGATGCTGACGGTGTCCTTGACCTCCGGATGTTGGACCAGCCGGGCTGTGTGGCACTGGTCGCCATCCTCCAGCGTGACGGAAGGCTCTGCCTCCAGGTTGGCCACGCAGGTGTGCAGGTAGGGCCGACCCGGCAGGAAGAGCGAGTAGCTGGATTCGCTCGCGTCCATCACCACGCCGAAGTGCTCCAGGCGCGCCATCGGCTCCTCAGTGTCGTAGAACGACAGGTCCACGTCGTGGGCCAGGTCGGTAAAGACCTCGCTGAGGTGGCTCTGAAGTTCTGTCGCCACCTGAAGGTCGGCTTCCAGGTCCAGGACAGTCTGGATCTCTGTGCGCAGGTTGGTCACGAGCTGGAGTTCGTAATCGAGGTTGAAGTCTTCGCCGCAATCAGACACATCCTCGTCCACGAGGCGGCAGGCCGGGAAGGCTGCCACCCCGAGGACGCAGATTGTTGCTAAAAGGATATGTCTGAAAAGGGACATTTCGTTAAGTGTAAACTAGTTGATCTTACCCATTTCTACCTCGAAGGAGAGGCCGGTTTCCCATTGGATATCGACGGAGACACCCAGCGAGACCTGGTTGGAGCGCAGGTCCGGAACGGACATGTAAGCGTGCTTCAGGGCGTCCTCATGGAGGATGAGTGTGGCCGTCGTCATGTAGTCCTGCATGAACACGCGGGGCACCTCGACCGTGGCGCCAGTCTGCGGGTCGAACGGGGGATAGTAGTAAAAACCTGTCTTGCTGCGCTCACCCAACGTGCCGTTGAGGGCTTCGTAACTGGCTGCGTGGGTCGCAATAAGATTCTGGAGGTTCAATTTCCCGACCAGGTAGAAGATGGCGTCTTTGCGCACCAGGTTGGTTTCGCCCCAGAAGTCCTGTCCGGTTTTGTTCTGTAGCTCGAGGGCGATGTAGACATCTGCCTGGCCCGCAGCATTTTCGAGCGCGTTATAGTTGTCCCAGCACAAGGTGTAGACATTGCTTTCAGTGGCAGAAGTGTTGTCGGCATCTTTGATGCGGAAGCGGTCCGTCAGGGCGACTCTGTCGTAGATCATTTTCCCGAAATCGTCGTCAAATTCCAGGCCAACATATTTTTGGGTCGTAGTGTTGTAGGTGACGTTGGAATAATCGACAGTCGGGAGGCCCGAGACAGGGAGCGTCTGGGTGCATTTCGGCATGCGGGTATAGTCCCAGGTCACGGCTTCCGGTTGGCCACCGACCACGATGCCCGTGACGGTCAGGCCGGTATTGATTTCCGGACCGATGACCGTGATTTCGTTGTCCTGCTCGCTGGGGTGAATCAAGGAGTTGTTGTCCAACAACTTTCCGCTTGTCTTGACATCGTCGCCATAGACGACGTGCGATTTGAGCAAGGCGGAACCGTAGTTGATGTGGTCCACCATGGCCACGCTTCGGGTTTCCGAAGTCACGGCGCCGAATTTGGTCCAATCGGATCCCCACATGGTCGTGCTGGGATTTTCATCCCGCCATTTCGCCACGGTCTGCGGGAAGTCCTGGGTGGTATGGGCTTCTTTGGAAATGCGGAGCGGGGAGTTGCCGTAATACATCAGCTCCGCCGGGTAGCAGTAGTTGAAAATGTTGAAGGTCGCGTCGTCGTTTCCAAAAGCATAGGCCGGAATGTCTTCTTTGTAAATGAAGCGGTCCGCATGGAAAAGATATCTCCCGTCCGGAAGTGCCGGGAGCAACTGCGCTTTCAGTTCCGCATCAATATATGCAGCGCCCATCGGGAAGCCGATGTTCATCGGGAAGCCTTGCGTTCCGTCCAGCTTGTCGCCCGTGCCCTGGAAATAAGCGTTGGAAAGGTAGGTCGCGATGCCGGATGCATTGTAAGCATCCAAGGCGGACTGAACATCTTTGACATTATTGTAAAGAGCAGTTCTAATGGTCGCCGCGTTGGCGAAATACATATCGTCTTTTTCGCCGGTCGTATACAGGGCCATACGGGTGTGAATCTCCTCGGCGAGTTTCTGAGCGATGACCTCACCCCAGGTGGTCGGTTTGGCATCGAGCACTTTGTGGAGGATAAAGTCCAGATCGCGCAGCGTGCGCAGGATGCCGGCCGCCGAACCGGCGCGGAGTTCGTGGTAGGTGATTTGTCCCAAATCATGATTGCTGGGATCTTTCCAGGTCGTTATCTGGCTGATGGTGAGTAGCTTGTAGTAAGCCTCTCCCAGCGTCTCCAGCAGCGGAACGAATTGCAGGATGTGCCCCTCTCCGTCGGTGCCGGTATACGGATCACAGGTGTTGCGTACAGACTCTGGGGTTGTATTGGGATCGCCGTCGATTTTCGCGTAATACATTTCCCCCAACATCTTCCAGGCACAGTTGCCGATTCGAAGTTTATAGGTATAAGTGGAGGTCGGGTCGTCTCCGCGGCGTTGGTATTCCTGCCCTTGCGTGTAATCTTGACCGGACGGATCCTCGTAAATGCCTTCGCCGCCGGAGCTCATGCCGGAGATCTTCTGGTAGAGCAGGTCATTCGGCTCATAGGGGAGCCAGATCTTATACTGTTTGTTTGCGATGCCGGTTGCCTGATAGTTGTTGTCGTTTGATTTCTCTTTGCCGTCAGTTGTCCAGTACGCGGTTTCATCCACCAGCCCGGCAATAGTCAGGCTATTCAGGACGCCCATGAGCGCATACGTACCTGCCGTGTAAGGGAGTTTGTTGTCGGGATTGACGCGGGGTGTCAGGGCGAACTTGAGCGAGGCCAGGTTGGCCGGATCGCCGGTAGCGGTAATGCTGCCCTGGTAGTCGGGGCCCTTGGTGTTCAGCGCCTTGCCGTAGAGCATGACGGCATTGGTCTCCAACGGGAACGACAATTCCATGACGCGGCTCTGGCTGGTGCTCGTCACATCGTTGGCGTCCAGAAGTCGACCGAAGTTGTAGTCTTCCGTGGCCTTGCCGGCCCGTGCCGGATTGAAATAGAATTTTCCGTAAATATTATCCGGGGTGGAAGGTACATACGGAGCACCGTCGAAAGACGGCGTGTTGCCGGCTCCCAGATTGTAGGTGAGGATGTGGACATCCTGCATGCCGAGGAAGTTGTTCCCGCCGGCCTGGGTATCTTCGGCGGTCATTTTTGTGCCGTCGCCGGACTTGGGGTTGATGTTCAGCACGAACTTTGTGACAACGGAGTTCGAGTCCGGATCATACGTCGGGTTGACGTTGAGCGGTTCCCGTACGCAGCCCGTGGTCAGGGCGGCGAGGGTTGCTGCTCCGAGGAGCAAGCTTGTGAAGGATTTAGTTAATCTCATAAGCTGATGGTTTTATTTTAGTTAGTTATTATTTTTTTCTTCATAGAAGATTCTGACAAACACGGCGCTGCGCTGTTCGAAGAGGAAGCTCTGCTGCAGCTTTTGGTAAATGGTGCCTCCGGCTGCCCGCTTGAGGTAGGCCTCGCGTTCGTCGAGGTCCTGGAGGCTGTCGAGGATGTTGGCGATCTGCTTGTATTCGGCGTCGGTCAGGCCGCTGGTGCCTGCCAGATGACGCTCGTCCAGCTCGTCGATGAACTCGGTCCAGGCCTCACCGCCGACGACAAGCTCGAAGAGCTCGTTCGGCAGGCTGGTGACCCGGCTGCGGATGTAGTCCTTGACGGCCGTGGCGCGCTGGAGGGCAAGGCGCTCGTTGCCCCAGCGGCCGCCGTCGATGGAGGCGAAGCCGATGATCTGGATCTTGACGGGGACGATGGTCTCGTCGGCGAGCATCTCGCGGGTCACGTCCAGGATGGTGTTGAGGTGGGGCATGTTGTCATACACGCCCGTGCGGGTCTCGACTTCGCGCA
>Ga0265298_10005664_pt1 | contig 15586 bp, 16 predicted proteins | sample AusTroGonzalo_MG_3_FD_193486 | JGI IMG/M metagenome (GOLD analysis project Ga0265298, IMG submission 193486) | Bovine rumen microbial communities from tropical cattle in Woodstock, Queensland, Australia - Gonzalo_01 | ecosystem: Host-associated > Mammals > Digestive system > Stomach > Rumen ... | reverse complement strand
CGACCGAACCAACATGGTTTACCATGCTCAGCTTGACACAAAGGTATTTCAATTACGCCCAGACAGGCAACACATTTGACGTCCTTGCCTATGCAGACGTCGCAAAAGATATTGTGAAACAAGGAGAAACGCTCCCCAACATCACGACAGCCAGCCTATTGTCCGAAGAAATATTCCAAATCGGCATCAACAAGCTGAACTACCTTTTCGGAATGAACCCCTGGGATGTCTCCCTCGTTTACGGAGTCGGCGACAAGAACGACGCCCATCCGCACCACAGAGCAGCAAACCCCGAAGGGAGTCCCTCTCCCGGCCTTGAATACAAGTACAGGTGTCCCACCGGCGCAGTTTTGGGAGGCGTGAGGCAAGGCGAGGAAAACAAATGGGCCCCGACAATCATGAGCTGGGAAGATTACAGTATCTCAGAAACCTGCCTCTTTGGTTCTGCACTTCTCATGTCCGCCCTCACCATCGCAAGTAACGGCGGAAGCGACTACTACGAAAAGAAGTGCGACAATTGTAATGACGGCAAGGCCCCGATTACCGGAAGCGTCTACCCATTGGTCTACCTTTACCATTGGTACGATGTAGACGCATTCAACATCCGCATCGATAACGCTACTTTAGAAGACCTGGACAGCGTTAAAGTCTACGTATATTTTGAAGCCACCAAAGAAGACTTTGATTCCTGCAACATCATCTTCGATTTGGATATATGCGAAAGACTCAACATCGCCGGATTCCACGAATTGTGCGATGCAAGAGACGAACTTAGAAACTTCATTAAAAACAATCCTCCCTATATAATCGAAGACACATTCGACAAAGACAAAAAAACATACACCTGGGCACAGGAAATTCCTATAGAATCCCTTGATTACGGGACCCAGATCCGACTAGATATAACGGCCACCTCAGGCACGCGCATTGACGGGAAATGCGAAACGCTCCTCAATCCCCCCAAGGCCCAAATCTACGGTTGGAGTTTTGCCCCCCACGACGAAACTAAAGACGCGCCCGCCTACGACGGCGCCCCCATATGGGACAAGAACCAAGGCGACATCCAGAACGCCCCCAAAGACCCTTATGTTGTTATCCGCAACAAGGAGGGCGATCTCCTATGGGGCTATGGTCCGGGAAAAACAACCGACGACCGTACACACATTGCCAGGGTAGCCGAAGTCAGCCACAAGGCCCGCATGCAGCTAAACGACAAGAGGCTCTTTGTCATGACGACCGCACAGGGAACAAAGACGCTGAAACTCTTTGACCTCCTCGGCAACCAACTGATGGAATCGACATTCGAAGGCACACGCGCCGAAATAGCCCTCGAAAGGCTCCCCCGTCGCGGAACCATTATCGCAAAACTTACGTCCAACGGCAAACCGCTTGCCGTCCAGACGTTCAAAGTGAAATAAGTCTTAATCTATTCTCTCTCATAATCTAACCCGCTATTTACATCTAGTATAGCGGGTTTCTTCTTTACCATCAATTACCGCCCCTCCGTAGGCACCATATGCCGCCTTTTCATCTATTTTCTATACTATAACTATGGATTTGCTAGAATTTTTAAAACCGATGCCGGTCGTGGGCATTCTCCGCGACATCCCCCAGGGCGCCGAAGAAGCCTGCGTAAAAACTGCCGCCCAGTGCGGCCTCAAGGCCATCGAAGTCACGATGAACACGGCGAATGCCGCTGAAATCATCGCCGCGCTCAAGACGGCAGCCAAGCCGCTCGACATTACCGTGGGTGCAGGCACCGTCCGTCACGGGCACGACCTGGAAAAGGCGCTTGCCGCTGGAGCAGAATTCATTGTCACCCCGAACACGCGCAACGAGATCATCCGGCTTTCCTGCACCGCAGGCGTCCCCATTATCCCGGGCGCCCTCACACCGACCGAAGTGCAAAAGGCCTTTGACCTCGGAGCCTCGGCCGTGAAGATTTTCCCGGTGAACTGCGTGGGCGGGCCCGAATACATCAAGGCGCTACGCGGCCCGTTCCGCGACATCCCGCTGATGGCCTGCGGCGGCGTAAATCCAGAAAACGCCCAAGCCTACTTCAAGGCCGGCGCGAACCTCGTCTCGTTCGGGGCAAGCATCTTCGACCCGAAACTGATGGCCGCGGGCGACTGGAAAACCATTGCGGAAAAGCTAAACAAGCTGCTTGACGCGATAAAGTAGTTCCAGGCTATCTCGATTAAAAACTAATGGCGGGCCGAGACCCGCCATAATTGTTCCTATAAGGCCGGACCTTACTTTCTCCCGGCGTGCATCTGCTTCTTGCACTCGTACATGGAAGCATCCGCACTGTGCAGCATGTCGTCCATGTCCTTGTAGTCGTCGGAAGAATGGGCGATGCCATAGGCGAAGGTCACGGACTGGTCCACGATGGTTATGCCCGCCACGGCCTTCTGCATACGTTCCGCGCAGGTCAGCGCACCTTGCCTGTCGGTATCGGGGCAAAGCACCATGAACTCGTCGCCGCCCATGCGGAACAGTACGTCGGAATCGCGCAAAAGCTTCTTGACAACGCCGACCACGCTACGCAGCAGCAGGTCGCCCGCCTGGTGACCGTACTTGTCGTTGACCAGCTTGAGTCCGTTGAGGTCGAAGTACACCAGCGAGAATGTCGTGCCGTAACGCTTGCTGCGAGAGAACCATTCCCGGAGCGTGTACATGGCGTGGCGGCGGTTGTAGCACTTGGTCAGGTCGTCGGTCAGCGAAATGTCGCGCAGGAACCTGAGCGTCCTCGACAGGCGGATATGCACGTTGACACGCGCAAGCAGGATGTCGGCAATAGCGGACTTGCTGATGAAATCCGAGGCGCCGGAATGGAAGCCCTTCGTCACGCTGTCGGAATCTTCGCGGCTCGTCAGGAAAATAATCGGAAGGTCGTCCAGCGCATACATCTGGCGGATACGCAGACACACCTCGAAACCGTTCAGGCTCGGCATGTTGATGTCAAGCAAGACAAGGTCCACCCGTTCATGTTCAAGTCGTTCAAGAGCCTCTTCGCCCGAAGTACAAGTCACGACACTGTATCCGACATGCGACAGAAGTTCGCTAGTCTTATCCAACATCTCGACATTGTCGTCGACAATTAGAATTCTTTCCTCAACCATGTTTCCCTCTCTGCAGTACATAACGAATCGTCACGCAGCACAACTAATCTAATATTCTTTTGAAAAAAAAGACACCCCCATACAAAAGGAAATCTGGACAGCCTTTTTTTTCGCACAAAAAAGCCAATTTTCCCATACAATGTAACATCTTTATAACAAAGTCAGCAATGCTGACCATTCCTAGAGGAATTCTAGGCGGGGAACCTGGGGGACCATCCCCCTGCGGAAGGCATACTCGAAGAACAACTTGAGCGACTCCTTGCGCTGGTCCGTGAAGCGGTAGTCCAGCGCATTGTAGTACTCGTCCACCACGGGCCGCGGAAGGTTCACCGGGAACCGGGCCAGCCAGCGGTCGAGCGCGGCGGCCTTGTCCTTGCGGAAACTCTCGATGCTCCCCTGGGTGAGTTCCATGTAGCGCTCCACGGTCGGTCGCCCTTCCGGGACAAGCGCCGACTTGGAAATGACCCACGCCCCGAACACGAACGGGATACCCTGCCATGCCTGCCACAGCGTACCGAGGTCGTAGCCGAAAGCAAAGCGGCGACGTTCGTTTTCTTCGAGCGCCTGGTCGCCAATCAAAAGGCACGCGTCGTCATCCGGGTTTACGGGACCGCCGCCAACATAGTCCGGTTTCAGGGAGAAACGGTCCTCCAGGAGTATCCGCAGCAGCGCAACGGACGTTTCGCTCTGGGCCGTCATGCGAACAGAACGCCCCGAAAGATCTTCGATGGGGAACCTCGAAAAAAGCTTCACCGAGCGAACTTCGAAACCGCACGACGTACAAAGATCGCCCGAAAGGACGAACGCCCCCGGTTTTTGCGCAAATGTGATGGAAGATGCCGGAGACAGGTGGATTCGCCCTTCCTTGAGCCCCGCACAGTGGGCGCTAGGCGGTCCGTCCACGAATTCGACACCGGACAGGCAGGCGTCATCCTTCAAAAATTCGTGAAAGAACGGCGCACAGACTAAAAAAGGAATACGACCCACAAAAATGTTCATGCAAAAAAATTAATTTTTCTTCGGTTGCCATGGGAGGCTAGCCACTAAACAAACGTTTAAAGATAGTGATTAAGGTATAATGGCTGTATTTCACGTGAAGAAAACCTCTGTCGGGGATGACCAGAACAGTTTGGTATTCAAGGGAAAAATTGTCGAGGGGCCGATCAACAAAGGCATGACCCTCGAGATCCCCGTCACCCAAGAGGCCGTCATCAAGATGAAGATTTTTGATGTCGTCCAGTTCGACAAGCAGAAAGACGAAGAAAAGAAGATCGGCCTTGTCGTCGACTTCTACAGTCTTCCCGATGACATGGAAGTCATCATGGGACTGAACATCGCCGATGAAGACCTGAAGGTCATCAGCGAATAAAAAATTTTCGGGAAAGGGATGTTATGAAAAGAGAGCGACTGCGCGGAGTGAATTTGGGCGGCTGGTTTAGCCAGGTCGACTGCATCGAAGAAAAGGATCCGGCAGGTTTCCCCGGAATTCTCGAGCACATCCGCACGTTCCTCTCGCCCGAAGACTTCAAGAGAATCCGCAAGGCGGGGTTCAACCACGTACGCCTGCCCGTGGACTACTTTAACCTGTTCGAAACGGACACTCTCAAACCCAAAGACGAGATTTTCGCCCTGCTCGACAAGGCCCTCAAGGAAATCCAGGCAGCAGATCTCGATGTCATCCTCGACCTGCACAAGTGCCCCGGCCACGATTTCCACTTGGGATGCTCCACCGAACAGCCGTTTTTCGCAAGCGCCGACGCCCGCAAGGACACCGCCACGGTATGGGCCTACATGGCCGAACGCTACAGCAGCGAACCGCGCGTGATGATGGAAATCCTGAACGAGCCTGCAGCCTCGGACTCGCTGATTTGGGACAAGGTAAAGGACGAAATCTTCTGGACCATCCGCAAACATGCTCCCAAGAATACCATCGTGGTGGGCAGCAACAAGTGGAACAGCGCACGCGAATTCAAGTACCTGACCCCGCTGGACGACGACAACGCCATCTACAGCTTCCACACCTATACCCCGGTAACGTTCACCCACCAAGGCGCCGCCTGGATTAACGACCCGTTCTTCCATATCGAGCGCCCCTGGCCCGGCGACTACGCCGCACCCGAACAGGGCGGCACTACGCGACTGGACGTGGAATTCGGCAAGTGGGACAAGGCCCGTCTGCAGGCAAGCATTCAGAATGCGCTCGACTTCCGTGCAAAATACGACCTGCCCGTCGCCTGCAACGAGTTCGGCGTGTACGTTCAGGTCCCGCGCATCTACCAAATGGCCTGGATGCGGGACTTCATGGAAATTCTCCGCGACGCCGACGTGGGCTATAGCTACTGGAACTACAAGAACCTGGACTTCGGCATCGTCTCCAAGGGAGAATCGTTGCACAACAGCCTTCCGCAATACGACAACCCGGAAAGGCTCGACAAGGAAATGCTGGAGCTGCTAGCGAAAGGCTAGATCCTAGCCCCTAGATCCTCATCCCTAACTACAATTCCACCAAGATTCCGGCCTGCAGGTAGACATACCCCCTGCCGCTATCTTCTAGGAACTGGTACCCGCCCATCAGCAAAATAGAGGAATAGTCCCCGTTTTTGATGTCGAAACCGCCGCCGGCACGCCAAATCATCTGGTGGTCATGACCGAATGCATAGCCGATATCGCCGGTCGCCACGGGCAGAACCTGTCCACCTATGGGCAAGCGGACCCAGGCCGACGCCATCACGGGAATGTAGGCGACGTTGTTCAGCTCGTTGTAACCACTGCCAATGCCAAAGAACACCATCTGGTCGATGGGATACCATACATGCGCAATCACGTTCAGGTTGAACGACGTAATATGGCTCACTGCGTTCACGACGCCCCCCTGGACGTCCATGGTGAACGCTTCCGCCTTCGTCGCCGAAAACGACATGGCACAGACAAACAGGATTGCAAGCAGGCGTCTCATATCAGCTCCTATGCGTCATCGTCACCGCGGGCTTCACGGGCCCAGCCGCCACTCTTTTCTTTTTTGAACGAAAGGAAGAAGCCCTTCAACATCGCCACGTTCATCGTCATGAAGTAATACGCATGGGGCACCATGCGCGACACGGCCACAATGACGCAGAGAACCGTCACGCCAAAGAACACCTGGTAGAACAGTCCCTTCGGCAACAGGATCGCGTTGCACAGCGCAAGCAAGATGAAAATATGGGGAGAGAACCAGCGCACGACCTTGTGGCAGAAGAACAGGTACGCCCGCAGCGGACGGAGCGGGTTCAACAGCGGGAGGTACGAAATCAAGTAGTTGAAGTTGGCACGGCCGATGCGGACCTTGCGGCGGTATTCACCGGAAGATTCCTTCGACGTCTGTTCCGTACCGATGGCGCTACCGACAAACGTGCTGTAGTAGCCCTTCTGCAAAATCTTTGTCGTGATGTAGAAGTCGTCCATGACGCTCTTCTTCACCGGGAGTTCCGTATAAAGTTCCCTGCGGATGGCATAGAGAGCGCCGTTACCGCCGATGAGCAAGTCCAACGCCCCCTCGAACTTCTTCATCTCGGATTCCAGGTCCCAGTAAGAACTTTCGCCCTTGCCCAGCACGCTGCCGCTACGGTCCGAAAGGATAAGGTGTCCACAAACGCAGCCCATCTTCTTGTCGACAAACGGACCCACGAGCTTGCGCACCGCGTTAGGGAAAAACATCGTATTCGCATCGCTGAACACAAGGATGTCGCCAGTAGCATAACCGTTCAGCCGGTTCAGCATGGCAGCCTTGCCCGCATTCTTCGGAGCCTTCACGAGGGTAATCCCGCGGTCGGCGTAGCTGGCGACAATTTCCGCCGTCCTGTCAGCCGAACCGTCGTCGCCAATGAGGACCTGAAGCTTGTCCTTGGGATAGTCGATGCTCAGGATGTTGAGAATCTTGCGTTCGATAACGGCTTCCTCGTTATAGGCCGACACCAGAATGGTAACCGTCGGCAAGAAGTTCTGCCCCGCAGGCAGAGACTTGTGCTTGCGCTTGAACAGTTCGCTCACGAACGGGAGCGTTATCGGGAAGAGCGCATAGCAAAGCGCCAGGAGGGACAGCGAGACCCAGAACCCAATCTTCGCGACGAAATATACCTGTTCTATTACCGAGCTATCCATTCTTTTTCTTTTGTCAAAAACTGGTCCAGCAAATATTTCATGTCCCCGGCATCCAGCGACTGCGTGAGGGTCAGGATGCTCATGCCCTTCGGAGCGATCAGCACGTACGACGGCACGGCAGACAACTCCCATACGTCAAAATAGCATCGTTCTGCTGTTTTGGCTTGACCGTCACACACAATCGAGTCCTGGGATTCGGCGTTCAGCTTCACGGGGATGAACCGGGAATTCAAAAGGGTCGCCACGCTGGGGTCCGAGTAAACATTTTTCTCCATGATCTGGCAAGGGATGCACCAGTCGGCATAGACCGAGACAAACATGAGCTTCGATTCCTTGGCGGCCTTCTTGAGACCCTCCGTATACGAAAGCCAGTGGACTTCCTTGTCTTTTTTCAGGGGGACCGCAAAGGACAGGCTGACCCCCAGGAGGAGCAACGCGACAATTCTCATCATTGAGCCCCCTTCGGCTGGCCCGGCGGAACACTGGGAGTATTCCCAATCAGAGAATCGATGCGGTTTATCACGGCCTGCTGGAACGGCACCCAGCTGGAGGCATCGTCCAGGACCTTGTCGATTGCAGCCGAGTACGATTCCAGCGTGTAGCCATGCTGTTCAATAATGCTCTTGCGGGCGAGCCTCGCCTCCGGGGTCTCGGTCCCGAGGGACTGTTCCATGGCACGGATATCGACATACGTGGCGACGAGTTTCGAATCGACCGAAGGGCCAGTCTTGTCGCAGGCGGCAAGCACAAGTGCGCATAGCGCCGACAGGAGCACCGCCGCAAAAGCCCGACCCGCCTTATGTCGCAAGAACCGAACCACAGCCTATACCTGCGCCTTCCGGCTACTTCGCCTCTTCGAGCGCATTCTCGAAAAGTCCGTCGATATATTCGCGCTTGTTGAATTCCACGAGCTGGTCAATCTGCTCGCCCATGCCGACCCAGCGGATGGGAATCTGTAGCGAGCTCGTGATGGAAAGGACCGAACCGCCACGCGCCGTGCCGTCGAGCTTGGTCACCACGAGGCCGGTCAGCGGGAAACTCTGGTTGAAAATCTTCGTCTGGTTGATAGTGTTCTGCCCGGTGTTGCCGTCGATGACAAGCCACATGTCCTGCGGGAAATCCGGATTCACCTTCTTCATCACGCGGACAATCTTCTTGAGTTCCTCCATCAAGTAGTCCTTGTTGTGGAGGCGCCCCGCCGTATCGACGATGAGGATGTCGCAGCCACGGGCCACGGCGGCCTGGCATGCATCGTAGGCGACCGCTGCAGGGTCGCTGCCTTCCTGGTGCTTCACGAACTCGGCTCCGCTACGCTGCGCCCATGTTTCGAGCTGGTCTATGGCCGCGGCACGGAAGGTATCGCAGGCGGCAATCATCACCTTCTTGCCCTCGCCAATCCAACGGGCGGCAAGCTTGCCGATGGTGGTCGTCTTGCCGGCGCCGTTCACGCCGATGACAAGCACCACGTGCGGTTTGCCCTTGAGTTCGAACGGTGGCGGATCCTTGAGGAGGCGTTCGGCCTCGTTGCGCATGATGTCGAGCACCTGCTCCGTCGTAAGCGACTTGCCGAGGGCGTTCTCACGGAGGGCGTCCGTCAAAAGGAACGCAGCCTCAACGCCCACGTCAGCCTTGATCAAGTGTTCTTCGAGCTCTTCCAAGGTGTCGTCGGTAATCTTACCTGCACCGACAATGCCCTTGAGTTCGCCCACCAAGGCGTCACGGGTCTTGGACAGTCCCTTCTTTATCGCAGAAAACAATCCCATCAGATAAGACTCTCAACTTTGTCCACAAGACCGTAGGCCTTCGCCTCTTCCGCCGACATGAAGTTATCGCGTTCCGTATCGCGGTCGATTTCTTCGATGGTGTGTCCGGTCGTCTCGGCCAGGATCTTGCCCGTGATTCCACGGATGCGCAGCATCTCTTCGGCCTGGATCTGGATGTCGCTTGCCGGGGCGACGATTTCGCCGTGGATGAGCGGCTGGTGGATCATGATGCGGGCGTTCGGCCATGCGGCACGCTTGCCCTTGGCACCGGCAGTCAGGAGCACGGCGCCCATGGAGGCCGCCTGGCCGCAGCACACCGTGACCACGTCGCTCTTGATGGCGTTCATGCAGTCATAAATGGCAAGACCGCTGCTGATGACGCCACCCGGGCTGTTGATGAAAAGCACGATATCGTCGTTGCTCAGGGAATCCAGGTACAAAAGCTGCTGCACGACCTTCGCCGCACTCTCGTCATCGACGGCGCCCCACAAAAAAACACGACGCTTCGAAGACAAGTACTCCTCGGCCTTCTTCAAGAAATCCGGAGTCTGCTTCTCGTTTTTGTCTTTGCAATCTGCCATAGGTATTCCTTTTCTGTTCAGCGACAAGTTAGCAATTTCACGGGCGTCGGGCCGGACCGCAGTTCCGTCAGAGTACCATTTTTAGTATCTTTGCGGCATGCAAAGAGAGGACGTCAGCAAAGCGCCAAGAAGGAACCTCGTCGGGCTCGTAAGCCCGCACATCCTGTCGGCGGCGGAAGCCGAGCCGATCAGTCCAATGACGCTGGACCTCCAGGCCTGCGACATGCTCGAAATCCGCTATGACTGGTTCGAGAAAACACTATGGCCAAGCCTTTCCGCCCGCGTCCGCAAGATTGCCCCGGATTCAAAGCAAATCGGGACTATCCGCCTCGCCCGCGACGGGGGTTCGTTCCCCGACGACAGCGTAGTGGAACGCCTGCCGCTGTGGCAGTCCATCCTCACCGCCACGGAAGTCCCGGAATGGCTCGACCTCGAACGCGACTGTCTCCACGACTACAACGCGCTGACCGAACTCGCCGCGCCCCGCGACACTCGCATCATCGTCTCGGAGCACAACTTCGCCCGCATTCCTACAGCCCTCGAGCTCAAGAAGTTCGCTCAAGATGTCCAGCGGGTCAAGGCAACGGGACTCAAGATTGCCGCCATGAGCAACGGCCCGCTCGACTGCCAGAGGCTTTACCAGTTCGCAAGCAAGAACGCAAAAAATTTCGATTTGTTCGCCGCATTCGGAATGGGAAAGACAGGCAAGCCGTCCCGGATATGGTCGCTCCACGAAGGCGCCAACCTCACCTACGGGTCCATAGAAGTCAGTGCCGCCCCCGGGCAGATTGACGTGTTGACCATGAGAAAGGCGCTGGACTCCTTCGACAGTTTCCTCTCGGAATCTGACGTTTCGGCTTTTTTGAACAAATTTGAGTAATTTTACCTACTTTCATGCTACAATTTTGGCACATTTGAGTATTTTCTCGTAAAAACCTCGTCAAAAAGCATTTTTTTTGCTAAAATATCAAATTGAACAATATAAGAGGTTTCACCATATGAGACTTTCCGAAAGATTTGTTGACAACTGCATCCTGATAAACTCTGCCAGCCAGACCAAGGAAGCTATCCTGAACGAGCTGGTGGACACGCTCTGCAGTGCCTACAAACTGGAACACAGGGATGAAATATTCGAAGCCGTCTGGAACCGCGAGAAGAGCCGTTCCACCGGTATCGGATGCGGGCTCGCCGTGCCGCACGCAAAGATCGACTACGTCGACCGTATGTGCATGGTAGCCGCCACCGTCGAGAAGGGTCTGGATTTCGAGTCCTTCGACGGCGAACCGGTCTACCTGATCATTCTCATCGTAAGCCCGGGCAACACCGTGGGACCGCACCTCAAGGCGCTCTCCTCCGTAAGCCGCCTGCTGGCCGACGGAACCGTGCGCAAGGACCTCATCGAGTCGAAGACCCCGTCCGAGTTCCTCACCATCCTCCGCGCCGCCGAAGATAAGTTTTTGTAGGGATCAGGATCTAGGGGCTAGGATCTAGGGGTCAGTCAATTTAGGCATAGAAAACCCCTAGTCTCTAAATTCTAGCCTCTAACCCCTATAAAGTCCCCTTGACATCGCAAATATTCTTTTATATATTTGCACCCACCTCGGACGGTTAGCTCAGTTGGTTTAGAGCGCTGCTTTCACACGGCAGAGGTCACTGGTTCAAATCCAGTACCGTCCACTCAAAAACGCGAAGGCTGTCAACAATGGCGGCCTTTGTTTTTTTTCTACATAAAATTATTGCTATTTTCCCGCACAAAGCAACGCAACCGCAGCGAGAGGCATCTAAAAGGCATGAATATGAACAAAGCGATACTCCTTGGGCTCCTGATTCCGGCAACCGCAGTCTTCGCCGGTAACGCATGGACGCTCGACGCATGCCTCAAGCAGGCCAAGGAAAAGAGCCTCTCCCTGGAAACGGCCAAGCTCCGCGAGCAGAAGGCGGACATCAGCGTCAAGCAGGCGAAGTCCAGCAAATCCCCGACCGTGAGCGCAAACATCCAGAACACCCTGTACGACCACCCCTTCGTCGACGACGGCGACCACTACCGCCTGAACCTCGGCATTTCAGGATCGTACACCATCTGGGACGGCGGGGCGTCCAGCCTGAACGTCGAGGCAACCCAGCTTTCGAAGGAAGCCGCATCGCTTTCCACCAAGCAGACCGAACGTTCCGTGCAGGAGAGCGTCCTGAACGCCTACATGTCGCTGCTTGCCGCCATGGAAAACCTGCGCACGGCGAACGCATCCGTGGAACTTTCCCAGGCTGAATTCGAGCATTACGGCAAGCTCTACGAAGCGGGCTCCATCACCAAGAAAGAACTCACCCAGAGCCAGTCCAACGTCCTGCAAAAACAGGTAGCGCAACTCTCGGCACAGCTCTCCGTCAACAGCGCAAAGACGACCCTCCGCCAGCTGCTGGAACTGGGCGATACCGAAGATTTCGAGATATCGGCTCCGGAAAGCAACATCAACAGCCCCGACTCCCTCCCGCCGTTGCCGACAATCGGCGAACTGCAAAAGAGCGCCAAGGAATCGCATCCGGGCCTCAAGTCCGACAGCGTGAGCATCCGCGCCGCCAAGAAGAACACGGCCGTCGCCGGCAAGGCAAGCTCCGTCACCGTGACACTGGGGGCAAACTCCAGCACGGGCCTCCAGGCCTGGGAGTCCGACCGCTACGGCCGCCAGCTCAAGAAGGGATGGCAGAATTCCATAACGCTCGGCATCAACATCCCCATCATCGACGGCGGGGCTACCGACAACAAGGTCCTGCAGGCGCAGGTCAGCGAGGCCGAGGCCCAGATCAGCATGCAGGAAACGGAAAAGAACATCGAAAACAACATCGAGAAGCTGCATATCAACGCCGTCAGCGCCGACATGCAGTGGAAGGCAGCCGCTCTGCAGGTCGTAGCCGAGGCCGAAGCCCTGCAGGTCGCCGAGGAACAGCGCAACGCGGGCGCCCTCACCTACACCGACTACCTCACGCAAAAGAACAACCTCGAAAAGGCGCAGATCACGCAGACCAACGCCAAGTACACGAGCCTGCTCGCCCGCAAGCTCCTGGAACTGTACCAGGGGAAACTGGACTAGCTCCCAAGCAATTCATTTTGAAAATCATCCCTGTTTCGGCGGTGCAACACCGCCGTTTTTTTATGAAATAGGGCAAGATGCACTGGAATTCCGAGAGCCTGGGAAACGCCATTTTTAAGCCAATTTCGGCGATTTTGAAAAATTTTTGAACTTTTTTCCGTCAAAGCGCCTGCAAAGGCCCACTTTGGCACGGTGTTTGCATATACCCTAGCGAAAACAAAAATGGATTTCCGACGAACGCCGGGGTCCGCCAAACCAAAGAGGTATTACCATGCTCAACACCCAGATCCTTCCCACTGCTTTCTATGGCCTCCAGAACTTTCTCGACAACTTGAACGCCGCCAACGCACAGGGCGAATGCACCTACACGCCCAAGGCTGACTACTACGAAGTCAAGGACGGCTTCATGCTCGAAGTGGAACTCCCGGGCGTCAAGAAAGAAGACCTCGACATCCAGATCGAGAAGAACATCCTTACCGTCAAGGCGACCCGTGCCCGCAAAGACGAAAAGTTCACCTACGAGCGCAGCTTCCGCCTGGCCGACGATATCGACACCGAGAACATCAAGGTCTCCCTCGAAAACGGCGTCCTAGCCTTCGCCCTCGCGAAAAAGCAGCAGGCCGCCGCCAGGAAACTATCAATCGGCTAAAGTTTTTTTCATACGATCATCCTCCAATCCCCAAGGGCGCCCCATCCGGGCGCCTTTTTCGTAAAAAAAAGTTCGTTTTTAGTCCAAAAACCGCATTTTTGAGTGGATTTCCTAGCCGTGGACAATTTATCCATGGCATTTTCTGACCCCTCATTATAACATCTGCAAACAGGTATATATTCGGAATGGACGTTGTATGTCAATACATGTATGGGTAAAAAAAGGAGAGTACATGAAAAACCAATTTTCCAAAATCTTACCTGTTTTGCTGGCAGGAACACTTAGTGCAGGTGCTTGGGCATATAACCTGAGCGGAACCGTCAAGGACGAGGCCGGAACCCCCATCAAGGATGCCGCAGTCTCGCTCGTAAAGCACAAACAATCGACATTGACCGATGCACAGGGCCATTTCTCGTTCTCCGACAACGGTAGCATCATCGGGCTCACGGCGACCAAGAGCGCCGGATTCATCAGCATCAAGGATGGCGTTCTCCAGTTCGCACAGAGCAGCAGCGCCCCCGCCCAGATTCGAATTTTTGACGTGATGGGCAACCAGGTCATCCGTAAGGATCTCACCGGCTCGGGCTCCATCGACCTCCGCCACGAGGTGGGCTCGCAGGGCACCTATTTCGCCCGCGTCCGCGTCGGCAATGCAGAACAGACCGTCAGGTTTACCGCAGAAGGCACCTACAACAGCACCATTTCCGGCAAGTCCGGCAGTGCCCTGTTCAAGTTCGCCAACCAGAATGCGGACGACCTCCAGGTCGTGGCAACCGGATTCGACACGCTCGGCATCCACCTGACCAACCTCGACACCGTGCTTGCTCTCACGCTCAAGAAGGCTGGCACCACCCCCGTAGCGACTTCCAGTTCCTCCGGAACCAATCCCGCGTCTTCTCCCGCTTCCTCTTCTGAAGTCTCTTCGGGCGAACAGACCTTCGCCTTCGGCTACGCTCTCAAGAACGCTCCGCGCAAGAGCGCCGGCTGCGGCAAGAATTCCACACTGAATTCGACCGGTTCCGTGGAAAACGGCAAGAAGTACCAGATAAATGTCGGTGGCAAGAACCGTACGTTCTTCATCACCACGCCCAACAATTACGACAACACCAAGGCTCACAAGCTCCTCATCGCGAACCACTGCATGGGTTCCAAGGCCGAAGACTTCGTGCACCACAATCCGGACTACGACCACCCGACTCCGTACTATGGCCAGCAGAAACTGGACAAGAACGGCGACTACATCTTCGTCGCCCCGCAGGGTAACGACAACGGTACATGGAACGGCAAGGAAGACCACCAGTTTGTCGACGAGATGATTACCGCGATGTTCGACAACTACTGCATCGACACCACCCGCGTGTTCGCCACGGGCTTCAGCTTCGGCGCCATGTTCACGAACTCCCTCGCCCAGGACTTGCAGGAAAGGCTCCGTGCTGTCGCAGTCTATGCAACTGCCGACTACAACATCTGGCTCCCGAGTGCAGGATCGGGTCGCTATGACGCCAAGGATTTGCCGATTGCATGGATGGGCGTCCACGGCAAGAACGACCAGACATGCAACTACAACACAGCCAAGACGAGCGCCCTTCCGAGAATCCTGAAGAGGAACGGCAAGGCCGGTGCAGACGGCAAGTTCACGGACGCAAGCAGCGAGAAGCCGACTGAAGTCCAGGGCAACACCGGACACGTCTGCTACGACTTCACTACTGTCGACGAGCGCTTCCCGGTCAAGTGGTGCAGCTGGCCCGGAGCTCACCAATGGACAGCCCACGACACCGGCAACATGGGTGTCGGCTATGGCTGGGAAGACACCTGGGTTCCCGACGAAGTCCACAAGTTCTTCGAACAGTTCTAGAATTTAACTCTCCAACCCCAACAACCTAAAGTTCCCTTCTGTTCAAAACAGGGGGAACTTTTCCTTTATTTGTGTTTTTTGTTCATAAAAAGGCATTTGGGAAAATTTAATTTACCATGCCTAATCCAACCATTTGGAAATTATATTAGTATTAATGGCAATAGCCATAATTGACAGCGATTAACGGCTTGGAGAAGGAGATAGATGATGAAAAGAGCAATCTTTTCCGTATTTCCAATTGTGCTGGCGACGGCATTCACTGCGGCATCCGCGTTCACGCTGACCGGAACCGTAACCGACGAGGCGGGGACACCGGTCCCGAACGCGCTCGTCAAGCTCCTGATCAAGGGAGACTCGACCACTACCGGCCAAGACGGCAAATTCTCAATCCAG
>Ga0265298_10005663_pt1 | contig 15588 bp, 33 predicted proteins | sample AusTroGonzalo_MG_3_FD_193486 | JGI IMG/M metagenome (GOLD analysis project Ga0265298, IMG submission 193486) | Bovine rumen microbial communities from tropical cattle in Woodstock, Queensland, Australia - Gonzalo_01 | ecosystem: Host-associated > Mammals > Digestive system > Stomach > Rumen ... | reverse complement strand
CGTCTCTTGGCGGCATAGACCTGTCAGACCTTAACGGTGAGGCGCAGCGGATCTGCAAAGAGCGCGGCATAGACCCCAATAAGCTCACAGAGCAGATAAAATCTACCCTTGCAAACATGAAGTGAAATACTCAGGCCGGAGTAAAAATATATTAAAAGGGGTGTAATCAATGGGCAATCTTGGCGATTGGATTGGCGTATTCCTTATCATCGCGGTGCTTTTCGGCGGAACCGGATTCTTTGGCGGTGGCCGCGAACAGGTGCAGGACGCTATCAACAATCAGACGATGCAGATGGGCATTCGTGACGTATTGCTGTCATCTGCGAACAATAACTATGAAACCGCTATGCTGGTTTCCAACCAGACCCGCGACCTTATGGCGCAGAATTACACGAATCAGATCAATGTGGTTCAGGGATTCAACGCCATCACTCAGGCGCTGGCCGGCATCAGCACACAGCTCGGTACGTGCTGCTGTGACATTAAATCTACGCTGCTTCAGGACAAATACGATGCGGCGATCCGGGAGAATGCCCGTCTGCTGGCCGACAAATCGAATGCAGACCAGAGCGCTTATCTCCTGTCCGTGATGGGCAAATGGATTGCCAATCCTGCCTCTACCTGACGGCAGACAGCGGCGAGGGAGGGGTAATCCCCTCCCGTTTTTTATAAAAGGAGGACAATATGAAAATAATCCAAAAACTGTCTGAGCTTATTTCAGAAGAACTGGATGACGCCGAAAACTACGTCATGCTGGCCAACGAATATAAAGCGAAAAATCTTCCGGTGGCGCAGTTGTTCTCCAGGCTGTCAAACGAGGAAATGAACCACATGACTCTGCTGCACAACATGGTCGAAACTGTTATCCAGGATTATCGTAAGACAAACGGCGACCCGCCGGAAATGATGATGGCCGTGTATGACTATCTGCATCAAAAGCAGATCAAACACGCGGCGGAAGTCAAATCATTGCAGGCGATGTTTTCCGAATAGCATATACGGGCGGGGTAAGGTCTCCGTCCGTTAGCATTTTTGCGTTAGCATTTTGCGTAGAAAAACGTGAATATCGGTGGTAAAACGTGAACAGGAACGGCAATATTTTACCACGCCAAAAACGGCTGTAAGTATTGAAAAATAAAGAAAAACCTGTAATCTCAATGACTACAGGCTTTCTTTTCAATGGCGGAGTGGGTGGGATTCGAACCCAACCGAAAAAACCTATGCTGATTGAAAATACACTATATTTTAGCCGTTAGCGTTTTATCGTTAGCATTTTTGCCTTGGAAGAACTGTTTAATGTCCTCTGTGTATTTGGCAATATCCTTTTTTGCCAGATGGGTGTATATGGTCATAACTGTGCGATAATCTGACCATCCGCCTAATTGTTGAGTGACTTTTTCCGGGACATTGAGAGAGTAACAAAGAGACGCGAAGCTGTGACGGAGGCCGTGAATACCTACGACCGGAATGCCTGCGGATTCGCATATTTCTTTGGCGTGTTTATATAGCGTTGCGCCGTGAACCGTAGTCAAATACCCTTCTTTTGCTGTGACGGCCTGGAGCGCCGTCTTTAGTTCCGGAATCATAATAGGAACATACCGCTGCGAATCTGCGGTCTTGTTTGTCGGCTTTGCAACGCGCTGATTATTTTTGTCGGTAACAACGGCTCCGCTGATGTGAATAAGGTCTTTATCGAGGTCTATTTTATCCCATGTGAGACCCAAGATTTCCGAAAATCGAAGTCCGGACAGCGCCAGCAGGAGGGGAATAGCAAAGCTATCATTCTTAACCGCTGACACAAACTTGGTGATTTGCTCCGGCTCCAAAAACGCATGTTCTTTCGGAACAATAACAACAGGCTCTATGTCCGGCAGAATTATTCCGGCATCTTTTGCGGCACTTTTGAAAAAACTCCATACGTTTTTTGCCGTTTTTGGTTGAAGCCCTTGCAGATCCTCGTCATATACTTTCTGCCAGTTTTTTACGGATTCTATTGGCTTATCCATTACCGCTTGAAACCGATTCTCAGTAATAGATTGATATGACCGGATAGTTGACGGCGACCGCCCGGCTTTTTCTTTTTTTGCGATATATCGTTCGCAGATCACGCGGAGCGTAAGCTCTTTTGGTTTCCTCCTGGCTTTCGGTTTCCCGGCCAGATAAGAAGCCTTTATCTGGTATGCCTCCAGCTCACACGCCGTCTCTGTGTCCTTTGTGACAGAATAGCTTTCGCCTCCGAGGCGCATTTGTATATTGTATGCTCCGCTCGGTAGCCGTCTTGCTTTTGGGATTTTCATATGCTCTCCAAAAAAGAATCAATGATTATGACTATATAACGCACGAAAAACGGTTTTATTGATTGTTTCTTTGACTACTGCGATATACTATTAAATTGTCCCAAGCAGGTCGGGGCCGGTTGAGATGCTTGGCGGCTGGTCTGCCGGTCCCGGATTTCATTAGTTTATAACCATTATCGAAAGGTTGAAACAAATGGAAGACAAATTCGACGCTTTGAGAAAATTGCTGAACAGCTTTTCTGCGGACGATAAAGACAAGATATTGGAAATCCTGCGGCTTTTGCTGGAGATCACTCGCCCTTTAACGCCTGAATAATCTTTATCGCCTGCTCAATGTCTTTAGCTGTCGCGTTTTTGGTAACGCTGAACAGCATCCGCAGATGCGGGTCATCTCGCGCCCTCTCCAGGAGAGCGGTTAATTCTGGATCATCATTGACATACTCCTGCCCGTCACCATCCCCGGTGGCGGGTTTTTCTTTTTCTCCGAGCAGGAATGCCGTGGTGGTTCCAAGATAGTCCGCTATGCGTTCAAGCGTTTTGATTTTAGGGTCTGTTTTGCCGGTGTTCCATTGTGAATAGGCGGCAGAGGTTATTCCGCAATCCCTGTAAAACTGGCTTTTTGAAATGCCTTTTTCTTTTAATAAGCTGTTAATCCTCGCTACGACGGGGCTGCCCACAATATCGCTCCTTATGTAGAATCTCGACAAACGCTAAGTATAAATTTGTATAATCCTACAAATAACGAGAAAACGCTAAGTTACACTTGACATAATCTAAGCTGGGCGTTATACTAAGCACAGCTTAACAAGCAAAGCAAAACTTAGCCCCCGTTAAGCGGACGATACAAAATATGGTTTGTTGGCGCAACTATAATATATTGTCCGCTTAACAAAGTCAAGCGAAACTTAGCAAAAGAAAGTCGATTTGTGGATTTAGCATACTAAGTAGCGCTAAATTCGGCGGTTTTAACGGAAAGGGGTGAGAAATTGAGAATTAAAGAAGCGCGAATCCAGGCGGGGCTGTCCGTGTCTGACGTAATGAGAGAAATGAATGTTTCGGACGCGGCGGTCTACATGTGGGAGAGCGGCAAGGCAAGCCCTAAACTGGCAAATCTTCAGAAATTGGCGAAGCTGTACGGCTGCTCTGTGGACGATCTGATCGGGGACGAATGAAAGGGGAGATAAACATGGCGAACGCAATCATCGGATTTGCGACCCTGGTTATGGCGTTCTGCGCCGGCGTGAGGATTTTCTGATGCCGCGCGTAAATCTGTGGAAAGAAGAAATCCCGTTTGTCAAGGTGAGACGGCTTCTGCTCAGTTATGAAATGAATGGGCCGAAAATGGGGAACGCTCTCGGAAAGTCGGCGAAGACGGGAAAAGCAAAACTGGATCACCCGGAAACCTTGACGCTTGGTGAGCTGTGGAAAATCAGCAAGAAAGTCGGGATTCCGGTTGATGAACTGAGGGAGGCAATAACCAGATGAAGCAGGCTCCATGCAAGCCGGACGGCCATGACTGTGAAAACAGATTTGTGGGCTGTTCAAGAACGTGTCCTGCTTTCCAGGAATGGACGCGGTACAGAGAAAAAATAAAGGCCGAGCGCTTGAAAGAGATCGACCGCTACCGGCCAACGGGAAGGAGGTTTGTACCGAGGTGTATATTCCCCCAATCATCGCGGGAGTAATTATCACTTTGCTGGCAGAGGCAATTGGGCTGTTCGCCTACGCCATTGTGCTCAAAAGGAAGGAGGACAACGATGGGGAGAAAAAATAACCGGATCCCCGTGCAGAGGAAAAACTACAAAAGCTACAACGAAAAGATAGCCGAGTACGAAACGCTCAAGCAGGACGTTGTGGCACAGCTCCGGCAGAGGCCCCCGGAAGAGATTGACCGGGCGCTGGCAGATTTGAGAAGGAGGCTCGGTGTCTGATGGCCAAGATGATCTGCAATGATTGCGGCTGTGTTTTTGACGAGGAAGATGCTTTCGTCTGTGAAGAGACGCTGGATGTGATCGACGGTCGACCCTACAAAGAGACCGTGTGCTGCTGCCCCGAATGCAACGGGGAATACGAAGCCGCCAGCGAATGCGACGAGTGCAGAGAATATTTCCACTTTGATGACCTTATCGGCGGTCTTTACTGCAAAGAATGCATGGCAGATTTCCTCGCCGACAACGATCTGGTCAGGGCCTTTGCGGCAGATGATCCTGGCGGTTTCGCGGAATTTGTTTATCAGAAAAAGGAGGCAGATAAAAAGAATGCTTAAATGCGAGGGCTATCAGATGTTCCGTGGCATTGCGACCGTTAATTTCGACAACGGGAAATCTCAGACCCTTGAGGGGACCTGGATGTGGCACCCGGAAAAACGGATGTGGTTTCTCAACGGGTGCAAGAACTACCCTTACGGGACCAGCTTTTACCCGGAAAACGTCGTCATCCCGACTGACGCATGAGAAAAGCCCCATATCTCCGGTGGCTCAGAGATACGGGGCAAGGGGTAACAAAACGATCATTACCGCTGTGCATTGTATCACAGCTTTGGAGGAAAAATCAATGTTTGACAAAAAATTTATTGGACTGATCCTGACGTTCGCGGCGGGACAGGGAGTTCAGCTACTTATCCTCAATCTGTGCCTGAGCATTACCTATTCCAGCAACGTGTTTATTTTCTGTCTTGTGGCGGGGATCATTACCATCGTTTTGCTTATGGCCGGAGCGTTCTTCCTGCTTATCAGCTCTTTTAGCGACGCCGGCGAACACGAAGAGGACATAGGTGCCAGGCCGCACAAGTCCTACGACGAACTGAAAGCCGAGGCCATGCTCAATGCGGCGAAAGATGACGCCGACGAGGATGATTTCTCTGACGTTATCGCCACGATCTTTACTGCGGAGGAAACCGCCAATGTATGAAGACGAGCTGGAATGGGAACCGATTTACGTTCCGAACACCGATTTGCAGTATTACAACTTTCCCGGTGTCTGCCGCTACAACCTTGGTGTCGCCTGCAACGATAAGGAAGTCTGCTACCATTGCGGCTGGAATCCGGCGATAGAGAGGATCCGCAAGGCGAAAAACAGGGAGGCGCTCCGTGAGCAATAAGAGCAAAAAGCGGCACCCCAACCGGGAGATCAGCATAAGTAAAGCAATCAGCGACGCTCTGGTGATCTTCATATGGGCATTTGTCAGCGAGTTCTCCCCGGACGAGGAAATGGTGGAGCGTGTAAAGCGGCAAGTAGAGTCCGTGCGGGACAGCGTGATATGCGGGTCGCTTACGATACCACAGCTCCGCAAGGCGCTCCTGGAAGACTACGGATGGGAGGTGGCGCGGTGAATAGTGCAGAAGTGCTTTCCGCCTACGAACGCCGGCAGCGTCTCAAAGTGGGATCTCTCAACGGATTCTTTTATATCGGATATGTTGGGGATTATCTGGACCGGATGGCCGAGATTTCCGGCGACATTTACCGATATTTTAGCAAGAGAAAAGTGTCAAACGCCCGGCAGTATGAGTTCCTTGTCAAACATTCGCCGGAAAGATTGTGGGAGATCAGCCAGCGCAAAATCTCCTATGAATATGCCGAGGCGAGGGTAAAGAACTTTGTTCCGCTTGGCAAGCGGTTGGTGAAAGATATTTATCGCTCCGAAAACGATTGGGACGGCGATTGCGTAATCATGATCGTCGAGGGCGAGGAAATGGGCAAGTTCTGGACCTGGCAGGACGCTGAACCCGGCAGCGCCGGCGTCGGGGCGACCGGAAGCGGAGGAGCAATATGTTCAGATTCATAATCGCAGTCCTGTGCGTTGCGGCGTTTATCGTTGCGGTAATGGCCTGCTACGCAGCGGCGTCTCAGGACGATGAATGGTGGGGGAATAAAGAATGACAGCACACGTTATCATCGCGATCTTGTTCGTTGTTGTCCTGTGGGTAATCGGTGGCTGCCCGGCGGGAGGCGGTTTCGACTGATGAAAAACAAGTTTTGGATGGACGGCAAAGATTTCCGCGATTACCTGTACAAGCAGATCAAGTATGCCGGCGAATCGCCGCTTGTTGAGATTGCAGTAAGCCTGCACGATATTGCGGTACAGCTTGCGGAACTGAACAACCATCTGCCGCCCCTGGAGGATTCGGAATGAGCAACGAGAATCTGATTAAACAACTGCGAACCGCCAGCATCCAAGCGGACGAGATGCGCCTTAGAGACTTTGGGTATCTCATGAAGCAAGCCGCCGATGAGATTGAACGTCTGAAGCGGGAAGTCGCACGGGATGTGTTGCAGAAAGAATGGGGTGGCACATGAGCATCTTAATCAAGGGCATGAAGATGCCGCGTAATTGTTTTGTATGTCCGCTGTCTGTAGTGGTGGGAGAGCGGCTGGTTTGCGAGGTTACAAGGGATGAGGTTCTCAGATGGAAGATTGATTTTAACTGCCCTCTCATCGAACTCCCGCCACATGGACGGCTGATTGATGCGGATGCTCTCATGCAAGAGTTTGATAAATCGCAGAAATCAGCGGATTTTCACGGAAGAGGATTTTCTGATGCGTTCTACATGGGAAACGAAATATGCGCTGAATGGTGGGCTGTTGAACGCAAAGTAGAGGACGCTCCGACCATCATCGAAGCAGACACACCCGTTATGTTCTATCCGCAAGTCCAAGGAATTACGCCAACAGTTATACTGGAAGAAGAGAGGGACGAATGACGTACATCTGCGACAACTGCGAAAAGTATCCATGTACAGAAGACAAAACAAAGCTGATGACGCTTTGCCCTGCGTTTTCCGAAAAGCCGAAACCCATGACCAACGCCGACCGCATCCGTTCCATGACAGACGATGAACTTACAAGGTTCTTTGCAGAAAACTGCGGTTGTGGTGACTGGTGTATGCACCACAGAAGTGGGGCGTGTGCGAGCAAGCCCGAAAATGAGTGCTGTCTTGATGTTTGGCACAAATGGTTGAAAGAAGAGGCGAAAAATGGCTGAACTTGAGTGGCTTGAGTGGAATGTATATATAGGTGATTTTAACTCGGGGGAGATACAGCAGTACAACGTCTTCCACCACGGCGGGTTCATGGATGACCTAAGACGGGAAGCGAAGAAGCACAAGGACTCCGAGCGGGAGGACTTTGAGGAAAGGATGCGCCGCCTGCTCATGTACTACTTCTGGTCCAAGTGTGAGTGGGAGGTAGTCATCGACCATTGGCCCCAGAGCGAGAACAAGGAGAGGTGGAAAGCGAGGAAGGTAGACGTATACGAACAGGTGTGGATGAACTGGATACCCTTCTGTGACTATGTGTGGGCCAGGCGGTCCGTGCTGAGGCGGCGGATCAGGAAGGAGAAAGAATGAGCACATCTCTTTATCGCTGGACCGAAGACTGTGACGGCCATGACTGCATTGGCGACTGCGACTTCTGCGATAAGAACCAGGACGATGACGTTGAGGAAATCGACGTAACCGAAACGCCGTATGCAGGATTCCTGGAAAGCAGTATCAAAACGATCCTCGCGCTCAAACCGGACGTTATGACTCTTGTAGCAATCCGGAAGTCTGACGGCGTAAATCTCACAGCCTACTATAACACAGAAACGCAGGATATACCGCTGTTCCTGGGCAGCCTGCTTGGCGACTTTATCATGGACACCATCGAGGCCAACGCGGAAGAAATACGTAACATGGTCATGGATGCCGGGAATGACGGTGTTGATGACGAAAATGACGATATTGAAAAGGAGGAATAACATCGACGAGATATGGAAGCCGGTAGCTGGCTTTGAAGGAAGATACGATGTAAGTAACACTGGGGAAGTGTTCAGCAGGCTTACCAACAAAATACTGAAACACAATATCACGCCCAGCGGATACCATTCTGTTGAGCTGTTCCGAGAGACCGGAAAATCCAGCAGGATGCTTATTCACAGAATCGTAGCTACGGCATTTTTGCCGAATCCGTTTGGATATCCTCAGATCAACCACATTGACGAGAACAAAGCAAATAACAATGTAGCCAATCTTGAGTGGTGCTCCGCCAAATACAACATGAATTATGGCGAAATGGCAAAAAAGCGACACTCCCTCATTGATTACACGCCGATGTGGAGAAAAGAATTGGCGAGAAAAAATGGGAAATCAGCTTGCAAGCCAGTCATACAGTATTCAAAATCCGGTGATTTCATAGCCCGATTTGAGTCAGCGAAAGAAGCGGCGAGGGAAACGGGTATTAACGCTTCGCACATTGGAGAATGCTGCCAAGGGCATAAGGTGAAAAGTGCCGGAGGATATGTTTGGAAATATGAAAGGAGTGAAGACTTACGGGCGTCCCGTGCTTAATCATTGGCGAGACCGGAAGCGGCAAAACCTATTCCATCAAAAACTTCAACCCCGCCGAGGTCGGGATTTTCAGCGTGGAAAAAGGTCGGCTCCCGTTCAAGGGCGATTTCAAGGTTGTCAAACGGGCGACCTATAAGGACATTAACAAGATCTTCGCAGATCCAAAGCTGAAGCGATATGTCATTGATGACAGCCAGTTCCTCATGGTCAACGACATGTTTGACCGCGCGAAGGAATCCGGGTATCAGAAATATACCGACCTGGCGCTGGCGTTCCGCAACCTTGTCCACGCCGTCAACATGCAGCTCCCGGACGATGTGATTGTCTATTTCCTGCACCATACGGAGACGGACAGCAACACCGGCAAACTCAAGGCCAAAACTGTTGGCCGGATGCTCGACCAGTATCTTACCCTTGAGGGGTGCTTCGATATTGTCCTGCTGACCCAGGTTGAAAGCGGCCAGCACTATTTTGTGACGCAGAGCGACGGCTATAACACCGCGAAATCTCCGGAGGGCATGTTCCCGGATCTTAAAATACCTAATGACCTTGCTGCCGTAGATAAGGCCATAAGAGAGTTCTGGGGGCTGTAATGAAACACTACGGCGACATCACCAAAATAAGCGGTTACGATGTTCCTGTTGTGGACGTTATCACCGGCGGTTCTCCGTGCCAAGATTTGTCTGTTGCAGGAAAAAGGGCCGGGCTTGCCGGAGAAAGATCCGGCCTGTTCATGGATCAAATAAGAATTGTAAAGGAGATGAGATTCCGTGACAAATCAGCTGGAAGGACAGCTGGACTTTGTAGATGTAGGTATATGGTCTGGGAAAATGTGCCCGGAGCCTTCAGTTCGGGAACCCCAAGAGGCGCCGACTTCCAAGCGGTCCTCGAAGAAATCGTCAAAGTCGTCCGGGCGGAAGCTCCCGCTGTTCCTATCCCTGACGGGGGATGGCCTTACGCGGGATGCCTCAGCGGAGTGGGTGACGACGGATGCCCGTTTTCCATCGCCTGGAGATTACACGACGCACAGTTTTGGGGAGTCCCCCAGAGACGAAAACGCATCGCGCTTGTCGCAGATTTTGGAGGCCTGTCCGCTCCAGAAATACTCTTTGAGCGCCAGGGCCTGCGAGGGGATCCTGCGGAGAGCGGAGCGGCGGGGAAAGGAGCTGCCGCCCGAGCTGAAGACGGCGCTGGAAGCGCAATCAGCTTCCAAGAGCGAGCTGGGAAACCAGGGGGGGCAAAGGGATCCTGATCCAAGGTGAGCATGTCGGAGCGTTGTCAACGCTGAACAATCAAAGCGTGCTTACTACGGAGCCAGTTGTCCTGCAGAACAATCAGAACAACGCCTCCATAGATCAGGCCAGAGTTTGCTTCACGCTGCCCGCCGCGATGGGCATGGGCGGGGGCTATGTTCCGATGATAGCAAACACACTGACGAATCGATATGACGGATCACCGAATCCCGCGAAGCAGCAGGGCGCGAACATCGTAACGCAGGCCATCTCCGTGGACGAAAAGATGGGGCAAACCTACATCGGACACGATATAGGGAACACCCTCGGAGCGCGGGATTACAAGCAGCCGCAGGCCGTTGTCGCGTCATACGGCATCGACCACGCGATAACCACGGGCGGCAACAGCACAGCACAGGGCCCGTGCATTTATGAGGATATGGAGGGAACGCTCAAAGCGTCCGGTCCTCACGCCGTGTTTGACGCCCGCAGCATTGGAAACGGACAGCTCAATCAGATGACCATGGCAGAACAGGCGAACACGCTGGATACCATGCATGACCAGCAGGCTGCCCTCACATACGGACTTGACCGCGCATCGTTCAACCAGGGCGAAAACGCCAAGTACGATTTCAGCATTGAGGAAGAACTCATCGGAGCGCAGACGGCGAGAGGACCGGGAGCCGTGTTCAACAGCGTGGTGCGCCGCCTCACGCCTCTTGAATGCGAGAGGCTGCAGGGATTCCCCGACGGCTGGACGGACATCGGAGACTGGACGGACAGCAAGGGCAAGCTCCACAAGGCTGCAGACGGCCCGCGCTACAAGGCCCTGGGCAATTCGATAGCCGTGGGATACGCCAACGGGCAGAGCGGGTTCTGGTGCTGGATGGCACGCAGGATCTGCGCCCAGTACGAGCGGCAGATCACGATGGCGAGCCTGTTCGACGGGATCGGGGGATTCCCGCTGGCGTTCCAAGCCGCCGGAGCGATCCCCGTGTGGGCATCCGAAATTGAAGAATTTCCTATAGCTGTTACAAAAATTCGATTCCCAGATAAGGAGGAATAATGCCATCATTTGATTCTGGAGTGGCCCATTATATCCAGGGCCGGGCGATCGTCACAGTTTTCTTTCCGGTCGATGAACGCGGAAACGCCGGCTTGTCGTGCTCACATTGCTACTATTTCAGCGAATCGTCCAAGCGCTGCCTCGTCAACAACGAAAAGCCGGAATATCCCGGAAAATATGTCGGATCTGCGTGTCCCATGCTGAACGACGATGAATTTATCAAAGAAATCAAAACTATCATTGAAAAGGAGAACAAAGAATGAAAAAGTTTGAAGGTTACGAAGCCAAGCGCAGCGGCAACGCCCGTGAAACCCTCCCCGCCGGCGGTTACGTCTGCAAGATTTTCAAGGCGGAAGAAGAAACCTATTCCTGGGGCAGCGTCCTGGTCCTGTCCATCGACGTTACCGAGGGCGAGTACGCTGGGATCTGGACCCGCGACTACAAGAACAACACCAACGAGGACAAAAAGTGGCGCGGCACCATGCGGCTCACCGTCCCCAAGGACGACGGCTCCGAGAAGGACGCCTGGACCAAGAACTCCTTCAACAACGCCATGTGGGCCATTGAGGCGTCCAACCCCGGCTACGTCTGGAATTGGGACGAGCGCTCCCTGAAAGACAAGCTGGTCGGCGTGATCTACCGCGACCGCGAGTGGGAAATGAACGGCAATACCGGCTGGACCACGGAGGCCGGCGGTCTGACCTCCGTAGATGACATTCGCAACAACACGTTCAAGGCCCTCAAGCCCAAGCCGATCAAGAACAAGCCTGCCGCTGCGGCTCCTGCGTTTACCGATCTCGCGTCTGATGATGACGGGGAACTGCCGTTCTGAATGGATGAAAATAGGTCTTATTGACGTAGATGGTCATAACTTTCCTAACCTCGCCCTGATGCGGATCAGCGCTTATTACAAAGCTCGTGGCGATACCGTGGAGTGGTGGTGGGGCATGGATCATTACGATGTGGTCTACATGAGCAAGATCTTTTCGGACGCATACAGCCCGGATATCCCAGAACCATTGAATGCCGATGAAGTAATCAAAGGCGGGACCGGATACTGTATCAGCTTGGGTGAGGATGGCAAAGAATACTTCGATCAAAGCAAAAACGTATTGCTCCCGTCGGAAATAGAACACAGTTTCCCTGACTACTCCATCTATCCGCAGTACAACTTCGCCGTCAGCATGACCAGCAGGGGATGTCCCCGTGGGTGCTCCTTCTGTCATGTGGCGGCCAAAGAGGGACGCTGCGCCGTCAAGGTCGCCGATGTGTCCGATTTCTGGCGGGGGGGCAGAAGGAAATCGTCGTTCTCGATCCGAACATAACGGCCTGTCGTGATAAACGGGATCTCATGCGTCAGTACCGAGATACGGGTGCGTACATTGATTTCTCGCAGGGTCTGGACATCCGTATGCTCAACGATGCCGATATCGATGACCTCAACCACATGAAAATCAAGCGTCTGCACTTCGCATGGGACAATCCGAACGACGATCTATACGACAAGTTCCGGGTGTTCGCCGAAAAGTACAAACGGAAACACCGCAGTTATAAGACCGTATATGTGCTGACCAACTACAATAGCACGATGGCGCAGAATTTGGAGCGAATCTCCAAACTGAAAGAACTCCAGTACGATCCATACGTTATGGTCTACGACAAGCCCCACGCGCCGAGGGAGATACGTCTTCTGCAACGGTGGTGCAACAACAAATATATCATGCAGGCCTGCCCACGTTTCGAAGACTTCGACCCCCACAAGGCGTAAATTCGACTTGCACATCGACTTGCACACTTACTTGACCGTAAGTTGATTGCCGTCAATCTGCACAAAAACGACGGGGGATGTGGCCAATACGTCCCCCGCCATAGCGACAAAGGCAGGTGAATATTTATTCATCCATCAGAAATCGAAAGTTCCCTATCGGGTATAGTTTATATAGTGGACAGCAGAGAGCAGGACACGCCGGCACTCAGGAGAAGAATGGCGCAGATCGGAAATTGTGTAAGAGAAAAGTTAGACGCCGGAGATTATTCTGCAAAGGTGCCAATGCCGAATGATACGTATTATTACGTACCGGCGGCAATCGAGCGCAAAATGTCAGCAACGGAGCTGGCCGGGTGCTACTGCCAGTCGCGGAAGCGATTCACGGCGGAGTTTGAGAGGGCAAAAGCAAGCGGCACCAAGCTGTACATGCTTGTTGAGGGCGAGAATTGGGAATCCATCTACGCGGGACATTATCGCTCAAAGATGGACCCTAAAGCCCTTGTGGCGTCAATCCTGGCGTGGCTTGCTCGATATGATTGCCAGCTTATATTTTGCGAGAGCAGAACGACAGGAAAGCTGATCCGCGATATTCTGTACCGAGAAGCGAAAGAGGCGTTGACAAGGATGGTGGACAGCGGATGACAAAAGGGTTCTTGCTGATGGACAGCTTCATAGAAGCGATAGATCAGTTGCCGCCGGACCGCCAATGGCCGTTTCTAAAAATGCTGTTTGATTACCGCATGAACGGAAAAGAGCCGGACCTTGATTCGCCCCTGGAGCGTATGGCGTTCACAGTAATAAAACATTCAATAGACTCCGCTGCCGAACGATACGATAAAGCAATCGAGGACGGGCAGAAAGGGGGGCGACCAAAAAAGTGGATCGATAGAGAAGAGGCCGAGGCAGCGTATGCAAGGCTGAAAAGCTGGGAGGCCGTATCCAAAGAGCTTGACGTAAGCAAAGACACGCTTGACCGGGCGCGGAAACGGTGGAGAGAAACAGACGCCGCAAAACCGCAAAACCATACTAAGAATAAGACTATGACTGATAATAAGACTGTCACTAAGACTAAGGCTTATTATCAGGAAATGAATAAAGAAAATCAAAAAGAAAAAGTCGCGGACCCCCCGCCTGCCCCGACCGGGGCGGCGGCTCCGCTCCCAATGATGCCGGGGTATGAGTTTGACAGGCCCGACGGACGGTATCGGATTACAGAAGAAGGACGGGCGGTAAGAATTGGGGAGCCAGCAAAGCCAAAATGAAATAGCGGTTGTTGGCAGTCTTCTGATTTCGCCGGAAGTCCTGCCGATAATTGAAAAGTATGGGCTGACACCGGAAAACTTTTCAGTAGACGAATGCCGCGCGGTTATGGCGGCGGCTTATAAACTGCGGGACGAGCAGAAGCCGATTGACGTTGTTACGCTCGGTCAGTATGCGGCAGATGTTTCCGGCATGGACCTGAGCCAATGGCTGATTGAGGCTATGCAGATCACGCCGACCGCAGCGCATATCGAGAGTTATTGCGAGATCGTCAAGCGGGAGGCAAAGCGCAGAAGCCTGCGTACAGCGTTGAGCAACGCCGCGATAGACATTGCGTATGGCGATGCCAGGGAGATTGCCGATTCTGTGGCCGGGGAAATCCTGCGATTCAACGACGGCGAACAGAACACCATCATTACGGGAGGTGCGCTCAGAGAAAGTTTCCTTAGTTACTATAAGCAGGCGAAAGAAGATCCGGACAGCGCGTTCTGCCGGACAGGGATACAGGCTCTTGACGCGCAGCTTGGCGGCGGGTTGTTTCGATCGGAGGTCTATGTGATCGGTGCCAGGCCGGGCATGGGCAAAACTACGCTGGGCATTAACATCGCGCAGAACGTTGTGAACATGGGCAAGCGGGTGCTGTTCGTGTCGCTGGAAATGACCGAGGAGCAGATACAGGCCAAACGGATCGCCTACGAAACCGGGCTTGCCTACACCGATTTGCTGACGGGACGGCTGCCAAGCTATTCCGAGGCCACGATGCTCGATTGCCTGGACCGGCTGGACAATGAGAGTTTCTTTTTGACCACGCGGTCGGACATGACTGTCGGCGAGATTCAGAGGATAGCACGGCAGATAGAGAACCTGGACCTTATCATTATCGACTATATGGGGCTTATGCCTGTGCCGATTGAGGCGAAAGCAAAACCGCGCTACGAACAGATGACAGAAATCTCTGCCGGGATAAAGTCAATCGCTAAAACACTTAATTTGCCGATTCTGGCGCTGAGTCAGCTTAACCGAGAGAACACTATGCGGTCAGATAAGCGGCCCACGTTGTCAGACCTTAGAGACAGCGGAGCAATCGAACAGGACGCCGGCGGCGTGATCTTGCTCCATCGCCCTGAATACTACGAACAGAGAGAGAACGCAGAACAGAAGGAGGCAGAAGAAATCGAATTGAACGTTGCCAAGTCCCGCCACAGCTCTCCCGGTCTCGTCCGCATGATCTGGTCCGGCTCAAACGGAAGAATCGCGCAGAAGGACGAACAGAACGCAGAGAGCAGAACAGAGTGGGCAGAAGGAGATGAATTGCCATTCTGACAGAAGAGGAAATATGCAGATGCGCGATGATGGAAATAATGCCGGACACAAGTGAGCGCGAGGATCTGCTGGCCTGGTTCAAAATGCGCGATGTGTACCGCGAGTTCAAGCAGAAACACATCGGCAAAGAAGAGGGGGAGAGCAGAAGACGATCTGTTTTTAGAATGCGCCAGGAAAGTCTTGATCGTGCAGAATGGGAGAGCAGAAAAAACAAACGCTTTGCTGACTGGTGGGCAGAGATAGAATCTGCCGGGACAGCATATTGTAAAAACAGAACAGTAAACACCGCTGACGATTTTTTCAAAGCTGTCTACGG
>Ga0265298_10005662_pt1 | contig 15589 bp, 10 predicted proteins | sample AusTroGonzalo_MG_3_FD_193486 | JGI IMG/M metagenome (GOLD analysis project Ga0265298, IMG submission 193486) | Bovine rumen microbial communities from tropical cattle in Woodstock, Queensland, Australia - Gonzalo_01 | ecosystem: Host-associated > Mammals > Digestive system > Stomach > Rumen ... | reverse complement strand
ACTTAGTGTTCATCGAAAAAATGAACACTCGATAGAAATCGTTTTGTTTCAACGGTTTGCGCCATTTCGAGTGTTTGAGTGTTTGGTGTTCAGCCAATTTGTACGTACTTTCGAGAGAAACATTTTTCGAGAGGAACTATTCGATTCGACGAGCCATATCTCAAATCCCAGAATCTTATGAGATGTTGCTCGGTGGTCACATTATCAAATTTCATACCGGCATTTGTGATATTGTGCCCTGCAGGCCTTTATTTTCCGTCACATTATCAAGATTATCAAGATAAAACAACACAGGGGTCATATTTCAGAATCTCATGAGATATGGCTCGATACCTTTTGAGACGCTGCTTTTTTCTCTGCCATATTCTGTCGAATAGTATGATTTGGGCAATTACTTTCATTTCTCTGCTTGGTTAAATAAAACCGGCGAAGCTGTCATTGCTCGCCGGTTCATGCTTATGCGCCGTATCCTAAATCAAACGCTTTCCTGTTCATCTCCAGGAACTTCGGGTTGATCACCTTTTCCATGGCTGCCAGCCATTTCTCCTTCGGAATGTCCGTGTGCTTCGCAAAGTGGCCCATCAGCACGATGTTGACCGCCTTGGCGCTGCCGGCTTCCATTGCCGGAGTCAGGGCGTCGAAGTCATCAATATCAAAGCCCTTTGCCTTCAGCTCATCCAGCACACTCGTGGGATATTCCGCCGCGCCGGTGATCACGGGCATCGGGTCGATCTCCTGGGTGTTCACGATGATCTTTCCGCCCTTGCGCAGGCATCCCGCGTAGCGGGCTGCTTCCAGCTTCTCAAAGCTGATGATGTAGTCGCACTCGCCCTCGGTCACGATGGGGCTGTATACCTTCTCGCCATAGCGTACATAGGTCACGACGCTGCCGCCGCGCTGGCTCATGCCGTGAACCTCGCTGACCTTTACGTCATACCCTTCATCCGTCAGCAGCGTACCCAGCAATCTGGATGCCAGCAGGCTCCCCTGTCCGCCGACGCCGACAATCATAATGCTCGTTGTCTTCATGCTTCTTCCCCTCCGATCGCTCCGAACGCGCACAGCTGGCTGCACACGCCGCATCCGACGCAAAGCGTCCGGTCAATGCGGGCCTTGCCCTCCTTGAAGCTGATGCTCGGGCAGCCCATTTTCATGCACTTCTTGCACCCGCGGCACTTCGCCGTATCCACGGTCAGAGGTTTCTTTGGCTTCACGTACTTCAGCAGCACGCAGGGCCGGCGGGAAATGATCACGCTGGGCTCCTCCACTGCCAGCTCTTCCAGCACCGCGTCCTCGCAGGCTTTCAGGTCATACGGATCAACCACACGCACCCGGTTGATCCCCAGCGCCTTGCACAGGGCTTCCAGATTCACCTTCGCCGCCGGATCACCCTTGATGTTATATCCGGTGGTCGGATTCTGCTGGTGTCCGGTCATGCCGGTAATGGAATTGTCCAGAATAATCACGGTGGAGTTCGTGGCGTTGTACGCAATGTTCACCAGCCCGGTCATGCCGCTGTGCATGAACGTGCTGTCGCCGATGACCGCTACGGTCTTCTTCTCGGTTTCGCTGCCCCGGGCCGCGTTGAACCCGTGAATGCCGCTCACGCTCGCGCCCATGCACAGGGTCGAATCCAGCGCATTCAGCGGGGCCACCGCACCCAGTGTGTAGCAGCCGATGTCGCCCAGCACCGTAATATGGTTCTTCACCAGCGTATAGTACATGCCCCTGTGCGGGCAGCCGCTGCACATCATCGGGGGCCGGCCGGGAACCGCGGGCGCCTCGCCCTGGGCTTCCGGAATATCCTTCACAGCGACACCCTCTTTTACGAAGGCTTCGCGGATCGTCCTCTGGCTGAATTCGCCGATCGCGGAGAACAGGCGCTTGCCGGTCACCTCGATACCCAGCGCCTTCACGTGGTTCTCGATCACCGGGTCCAGTTCCTCGATCACATACAGCTTCTTCACCTGCGTGGCAAAGTCGCGGATCAGTTTTTCCGGCAGCGGATTCGGCATGCCGATCTTCAGCACATTCACGCTGTCGCCAAACACTTCTTTTACATAAAGGTAGCTGCAGCCGGAAGTGATGATGCCGATCTCGCTGTTCTCCGCCGGCTCGACCCGGTTGTACATGCAATCTTCCGCCAGAGTCTTCAGCTTCTCCGTCCGCTCTTCCACGATCGGATGGCGCAGTTTGGCGTAGCCGGGCATCATGATGTACTTGGAGGGTTGCTTTACATAATCTTTCAGCGGAACCTCTTCCCGTTCCCCGATGTCGACCACACACTGGCTGTGGGCGATGCGGGTGCACATCCGCAGCAGTACCGGCGTGTCATACTTCTCGCTCAGTTCAAACGCACTCTTGGCAAAATCGTATGCTTCCGCGGAGTCAGAGGGTTCCAACATCGGCACCTTCGATGCGATGGCATAGTGCCGGCTGTCCTGCTCGTTCTGGCTGGAATGCATCGCCGGGTCATCCGCCACACATACGACCATGCCGCCGGTCACGCCGGTATAGCTCAGCGTAAACAGCGGATCCGCCGCAACGTTCAGGCCGACATGCTTCATCGCGCAGACGCTGCGCATGCCCGCCAGGCTCGCGCCGAAGGCCGTTTCCATCGCGACCTTCTCGTTCGGCGCCCACTCGCTGTGGATATCATCGTGCTTTGCCAGGAATTCCGTGATCTCCGTGGAGGGGGTTCCGGGATAGCTGGAAACCAACCCGATCCCGCCGTTGTAAAGTCCCCATGCCACTGCTTCATTACCAATCAGTAATTTCTTCATCTTTATTTATCCTCAAAGCCATTATTATCATAAACTGTATTATTTATCGGCCGAAGGGGTTTAAGGGGGCGATCGGAAAGCCCCCTTAACTCCTGTTCTGTGAATCCACCAGCCCTTCTCCCCCATACATCCGGCGGAGCTTGGGTTTCTCGATCTTCCCTGTCGCGTTCCTCGGCACCGGTGCCAGGATGATCTTCCGAGGCCGCTTATACCGCGGCATCCCCATGTTGAACTCCTGAATATCCTCTTCCGTTGCCGTGCTTCCGGGCACCAGTTCCACGATGGCCGCCGCGATCTCGCCCAGCCGCTCATCCGGAAGGCCGATCACCGCCACGTCCTTGATCGCCGGGCAGGCTGCCATGAAGTTCTCGATCTCCACCGGATACAGGTTCTCGCCGCCGGTGATGATCACGTCTTTCTTCCGGTCTACCAGATAGATGAACCCTTCCTCATCCTGCCGCGCCATATCGCCGGTCAGCAGCCACCCATCCTTCAGCGTTTCCGCCGTCGCCTGGGGGTTGTTGTAGTAGCAGACCATGACGCCCGGACCTTTCAGACACAGCTCGCCGACCTCGCCCGGGGCAACCGTGCTGCCGTCCGGCCGGATGATCTTCGTCTCCCAGCCGTATCCGGGGATGCCGATCGCGCCGACCTTCCGCACATTCTCAACGCCCAGGTGTACCGCGCCGGGGCCGATGGACTCGCTCAGGCCATAGTTTGTGTCATACGCATGGTTCGGGAAATACTTCAGCCAGCGATGTACCAGGCTTTGGGGTACAGGCTGTGCGCCGATGTGCATCAGCCGCCACTGATCCAGCTGATAGTCGGAAAGCTTCAGCTCGCCGCTGTCCAGTGCGGTCAGGATATCCTGCGCCCACGGTACCAGCAGCCATACAATTGTGCAGTGCTCGCTGCTCGCCGCCTCCAGAATTGTCTGGGGCCGCGTACCCTTAAGGATCACAGCCTTGCCGCCGGAAATCAGACTGCCGAACCAGTGCATCTTCGCGCCGGTGTGATACAGCGGCGGAATGCACAGGAAGCAGTCGTCCTTGGTCTGGCCGTGATGTGCCTGTTCGACCCGTGCGCTGTGGATCAGGCTGCGGTGCTTATGCAGGATCGCCTTCGGGAAGCCGGTTGTACCGGAGGAAAAATAGATCGCCGCGTCATCATCCTCTGTCAGGGTGCAGGGCGGAAAACTGCTGCTGCACTCACTGACCAGGTCCTTCAGGTCATCCGCGAAGGTCGGGCATCCGGGTCCCAGGTACACCAGGGAAACATCCGGAATATTGTCCGCAATTTCTTCAATCCGGCCGATGAATTCCGGTCCGAATATCAGCATATTGCTCTCGCTCAGCTTCAGACAGTACTCAATTTCGTTTGCCGCATAGCGGAAGTTCATCGGCACGACCACCGCGCCGGTCTTCAGGATTCCGAAGTAGATCGGCAGCCAGTCAATGCAGTTCATCATCAGAATGGCAACCTTCTTGCCCTTCCCGATGCCGTGGCTCTTCAGCATGTTGGCAATACGGTTCGCCTTTTCATCAAAAACCGCCCAGGTGATCTCCCGGCGATAGTGCTTTTGTTTTGCGGTGGGTTCCACCAGTTCAAAATCATGCCAGGTAACCCGCCGGGTTTCCGGCTGGTCCGGGTTGATCTCCACCAGGGCGGTATCATCAGGCCATTCCCTGGCATTTCTCTCAAGCAGTTCGATGATTGTCATGTCTCTGTTCCTTTCAAAAATACATAAAAACCTTTTTTAGTGACTATCCGAAGATTTCCCCAACAAGCAGCAATCCCGAAGAGCTCTGGGAGGAGATTCGGGCCGAAGGGGTTAAGGGGGCGATCGGAAAGCCCCCTTAATATTTTTTATTATGAATTGATAATTCTTAATTGTCAATTCATATCCATGAAAAGAACATCCCTGTCAATTTCCTCCGCCCATTCCGGCAGGCTTGTCAGTTCAATCTTTTCTCTCGTAATCGGATGCAGGAGTTCCACCATCGCGCTGTGCAGTGCAAAACATCCCGGATACTCCGCCGGTTGTTCCGTTCCGTACAGGAAGTCTCCCCGGACCGGGCAGCCGATATGGCTCAGGTGCACCCGAATCTGGTGGGTCCGCCCTGTTTCCAGTTCCAACAGGATCAATGCGTGCCCGTTCCCGGCTCGCAAGGTTCTGTACCGGGTGCGGGAGGGTTTCCCGTCTTCGCAGACCGTCCGTCTCACGGTCGATCCCGGCATCTTCTCAATGGGGTAATCCAGAATTCCCTCTGCCTCTTCCGGAATGCCATCCGTCAGGGCTAAATACCGCCGTCGGAAAGTCGATGAATGCAGCTGTCTTTGCAGCAAATGCTGCGCATGAGGCGTCCGGGCAATGATCATCAGTCCGCCTGTTCCCTTGTCCAGCCGGTTAACCGGCCGGTAGATGAAGTTCTCCGGGCAGTCAAAATAAGCGTATACCACATTCTCCAGCGAATCCTCCGGATGGTTTCGGCTCGCCTGGCTGGCGATCCCGGCCGGTTTGTCGACGATCATCAGGTGCTCATCTATCCACGGAACTTTTATGTCAAGGGGATAAGGCTTAAGCGTATAGATCGGTTCATCTTCAGCCCACTCGATGCTCACCAGATCCCCCGGCGCTGTCTTTGCGTCCGCCCGGACTGTTTCCCCGTTCAGCCGGATTCGCCCGTTCCATTTGGCGCTCTTCAGTGCCGTATAGCTGACGCCCATGCTCTGGCGAAGGATATCCCGGACCTTCCGCCCGCCTTCCTCCGGCTTGACTGTATAATCCAATTCCTTAATCCTCATCTATACAATCTTGTTAACCAAATATTGGGCCGAAGGGGTTTAAGGGGGCGATCGGAAAGCCCCCTTATTTCTTTCCGATCTTTTCAAAGATCGGAAACACCTTCGGATAGACCCCGATGACCACAAACAGGATGATCGCATACCTGGCCGTACGGACCAGATTTGCCGACAATACGCCGCTGTTCAGGAATTCCTTGCTGAAGGGCAGTTTCAGCAGCGTGTTCAGCGCAAAATAAATAGCGAAAGCACCGACGCTGCGCAGGATCATTGCCCACACATTCCGGGTATCCTGGAATTTGACATATTTCGCTTCAAAGGGGAAAGCAATCGTCGCCGCAATCAGCAAACCCAACGCGGTATAATAGTCCCGGCTGTTGCACCAGAAAATACCCGGCACCGTCAGTGCCAGCAAAATCACATAACGCACCCATTCTTTCTGAACCTTCTTGTTCAGCAGAACATTGAACCCGATCGCAAGCAGGCCGACAGCCCAGCCTCCCAGCACGTCCGTCGGATAATGCACACCGACCGCGAAGCGGCTGAATCCGATCAGCAGGGGCATCACGATAGCCAGTGTCCACATCCACCGTTTCCGCATTTCTCTCCCGATGCCGCCGAACAGAGCCGCCGACGTGGCGGCATGTCCGCTCGGGCATGAATAACCCTGCTGAACAATGTCCATCGGGTCCGCATCCGACTCCACCACCTGCAGGCATTTGATTCTGTCCGGGTGAGCCATATAAGGACGTACCCTCAGTACGATATTCTTGATCATGGGAAACCACATGCTTGCCGTCAGGACCGTAAGGGAAACCCGTTTCCCCACTTCCTTTTTATAACAGAACAGCATAATAATGATCAGCAGCAATGTAACGGTCTCGCCGCCGATAATTGAGAATACCTTGGACGCAGTTTCCCCGACCTTGCCCATGTTCAGCTGGAGCCATTCGATCAGGTCAACTTCCCAGTCAAAATAAAAAACGTTCCCCATCTGCCTGCCCTCCATTTCTTTCAATATTATACTCGTTCTTCCGGCGGTTCGCAACGCTGATTGCTTTGCGGGATTTGTTCAGTATTCCAAAAATAATTCAACTTTTTGGAGGAATAATTTGTACATATTCAAGTTGACAAATGTATTGGATGGACATATAATGACCATGCAATCGATTGCATAAAGGAGCTGGAAAAGGAATGAGATCCAAATGGCCCGTGCTGATCCTCCTGGCGGTACTCATTGCCGCTCTTTTTCTGCCTGCCGTAGGGCTTCATGTGCACACTCGGCTGGGTGAGGATCTTGCCGCTTCCTTTCCGGAAAAAATCACTTTATTGGATCTGATCGTCAAAGGCAATGATAGCCTGCCAACAGATGTCTGCCCTGCGCTTTCCGTTCCTGATTTCGGACGCTTGTGCCTGATCGGCTGTATAATATTGGCTGTTGCAGCCATCCTGTTTACTGTGTTTTCCCGCAAGGATTCGGGGCTTCCGCTCCTTCTGACCGTCGCCGCGCTCGTGCTGTACGGTACTTTTCTCGCGCAGTGGAGTAATCTCAGCAGCAGTCTGCTGTTCACAATTCTGTTCACTGTACAGGCCTGGATTTACGCACCACTGGTCGTACTGATTATTCTGGCGGTTGTGAACCTTGTCTTTTTCCTGCGGAATCAGGAGATCCGGTCTAATGACCGTGCCCTGCGCCTTATCAGTGGAATTCTGGCGGCCGTCGTGCTGCTGGTTATGTTTCTTCCTGTTTACACAGTCAGGGTTCCTGATACATTAACGGATTCTCCTGCTGATGCCGTCTCCATTCGCCGTAGCGCGAGCTACTGGTCCGTAATGCTGGGTAGCGAGGATAATCTGTACGCTGTCGGTCAGAAGGACGGGGTCTTTGCCAATGTCCTTTCGGGCGACCTTCTCGCACTGGAGCCTTTCTCTTCTGATGCCAACAATATCCAGGGGATCTTCACAATCCGCGGAAACAATAACGCGGTCAACGTGCCGATCGTTATTGCCTCCGTGCTCTTCCTGCTGGCGGCTGTCCTCTCGTTCATTCCACGGGTCGATCGCTGGTTCCCGCTGTCTGCCGCTGTGCTGGGGGCGCTGCTTCTGCTGGTGGACGGGTTTGCCCTCCTCTCTGTCGGTGAGGCGGATATGTACGCTTCGGCTTCCCGCCAGCTGCTTCACTTGGGTCTCGGCTCCGTCACACCTGTACCCCTCTTGACTGTAATGTTCGGCATCCTGTCCTCAGGCGCAGCCATCCTCGGCGTTCGGCAGGCAAATGAACCGTATTTTGTCAATCCGATCCCGGAGAGCATCCGCCTCCGCGTAGTCGCTGTCACGCTGGCGGCCGCCGCGCTGATCTGTCTTCTCCTGCCGGCGATAACGGTCTCCTTTACGCAGCCCGGCAAGAATAAAGTTCAGGCGACTGCGACACTCCGCGGGCTGGACGCTGTCACGTTCTCAGCAGCAAAGCAACTGGAAGATCCGGTGACCGCCAAGGGAAAGCCTGTCTATTCCGAAGATGCCGAAATGTATTCCCGCCAGGCCGTCAACGCAGCCACAGCCGGCATGGCAGGAACGTTCACCTTCCTGACCTGGGCTGCGCTCCTCGCGATCGCCGCTGCTGTCGTCCTGCTCGTCCTGAAACAGAATCAAAAAGTGATCATTGGTCTGCTGCTGGCCGCTGCAGTCCTTCGGATCGCCGTCTGGCTGCGCGCTGCTCACGGGCTGCCCCGGGCAGTCGCGACCGGAGCCGGAGAGCTGTTCCTGTTCGTTTCCATTCCGCTGCTGATTTTCTCATCCTTCTTTACCGCCTTTGCGAACAAAGAAGAACTGCCGAAAAAATATAAACTGTTCCTGATGATGCTTCCCTTCCTGCTGGCAGTCTTCCTGTTCGCTTATCTGCCCCTGTATGGATGGAGTTACGCCTTCTATAATTATAAATTTGGCGTTCCGATGGACCAGCAGGAATTTGTCGGGCTTAAATGGTTCATCGAAATGTTTACGAACGTGGCTAACCAGGATAATATTACCCGCGTCCTGAAGAACACGCTGGGGATGAGCGGCCTGAATCTGCTGTTCAGCTGGCTGCCGATGGTCTTTGCCATTTTCCTGAATGAGATCACACGCACGAGGTTCAAAAAATTCGTTCAGATCTTTACCACCCTGCCAAACTTCATTTCCTGGGCTCTGGTCTTCTCCTTTGCCATGTGCCTTTTCGCTGCAGACACCGGGATCTATTCAAAGCTCATGATGGACTTGGGTCTGAATGACCCGTCGAATCCGACCGTGTGGCTGAACTCACCGGATCATATCTGGCTGAAAATGTGGGCCTGGAACACATGGAAGGGCCTGGGCTGGGGCGCCATCATGTACCTGGCGGCGATCTCCGGCATTGACCAGGAGCAGTATGAAGCCGCCAGGGTCGACGGTGCCAACCGCTGGGCGCTGATGAGGCATATCACGCTGCCCGGTCTGCTGCCAACTTTCTTTGTTCTGCTGATGCTCTCGATTTCAAACATTCTGAACAACGGCATGGAACAGTATCTGGTCTTCCAGAACCCGATGAACCGGCCGACGATCGAAGTGTTGGATCTGTATGTATACAACATCACGATCGCTTCCGGCGGAACAACGCTGTACTCCTACGCGACTGCAATCGGAATCCTGAAAACCCTGGTGAGCGTGACGCTCCTGTTCACCGCAAATTTCCTGTCCAAGAAACTGCGCGGCGAATCGATTATGTAAGAAAGGAGGAGCGAGAAGATGACTACAATGCAGCAGAAAGCCAAACGTACCGACAGAGGTCAGGCCGGAATCAAGCAATCGCGGGGCGATGTTGCATTCAATATCGTTAACTATACCGTTTTCATTCTGATCACATTGGCCTGTATCTTTCCATTCTATTATCTGTTCATCAATACCATTTCGAATAACGAATTGGTCCGGCTCGGAAAGATCCAGCTTTATCCCCAGGGTATCCATTTTCAGAACTATATCCAGGTAATGAAAATCCCGGGAATTCTGGATGCGCTGTTTGTCTCCGTTGCCCGCACCGTCCTGGGAACGGTCTGGACAGTCGGCGGCTGCGCCTTCCTCGGCTATCTCTGCACGAAGCAGGAAATGTGGCTTCGTAAGGTCTGGTACCGCCTGATTATCATCACCATGTATTTCTCTGCCGGCTTGATTCCCTGGTATATGAACCTGAGAATGCTGGGCTTTCTGGATAACTTCTGGGTCTACGTCATTCCGGGGCTGGTCTCTCCGTATAATGTGATCCTGGTGAAAACGTTTATTGAGGCACTCCCCACATCCCTGGAGGAAAGTGCGACACTGGATGGTGCCGGCTATACGCGGGTATTTATCTCCGTTATCATGCCGCTGATCACGCCGATCTTGGCAACTCTGTGTATTTTCTCCGCCGTCGGCCAGTGGAACAGCTTCACGGACACCATGATGCTGATGCCCTCCGGGAAATACTACACGTTGCAGTTCCTGCTGTATAAATACCAGAATGAGGCTTCTTCCCTCGCCTCCCTGGTGCGAAACACGCAGGATGCCACCGCTCTTGCCAACGTGGCAACCAAACAGACCGCCCTCTCCGTAAGAATGACAGTCGCCATGGTCGTCACGATTCCGATTCTCTGCGTCTATCCCTTCTTCCAGCGCTATTTCGTCAAAGGCATCATGATCGGCGCTGTAAAAGGTTAATTGTTCAAATCACGCTTTCTTTGAGTCTCAGAAGACTCCAGCTAAGAGCCGAACCCGAAGGGGGGGGTGGGGGGCGATCGGAAAGCCCCCCATCATCACACAACGGGTTTGCAATATGCACAATATTGAAGGAGGAAGAAACCCATGAAGAAAATCCTGTCTGTCGTTCTCTCGCTCATGCTGCTGGTGTCCATGGCAGCTGTCCCGGCTTTGGCCGATGACACCTATCGTGAGCCCATCACCCTGACCATGTTCTCCCAGCTGGCCAACTATGCCGGCGAACAGGGAGGCTGGTTCGCCAAGGAACTGAAAGATCGCTTCAATGTAACCCTGAAATATGTCTCCACAAACGTGGATCCAAACGCGCTGACCGCGGGCATCTCCGCTGGTGAGCTGGGCGACATCATCTGCATTGGCGATATGGGAGAAGATCTCACCACCATGCTGAAAGCTGACTTGCTTCTGGACTGGAACGAGCTGGATCTGACCCCGTATACGAATATTACAACCTATCTCCCGAACGCGATGAAGAAAGTCTCTGATGTGGCAGCCTCTCAGGGCTACGATGGCAACTACGGCTTCACTTACGCTGTAGCCATGGAAAACGGCGCCTGGGCGGAACTGACGGATCCCACTTATGCGATCCAGATCCGTTTTGATGCCTGGGAAAAAGCCGGCAAGCCGGAACTGAGGACGCTGGAAGACCTGCCCGCCTTCCTGAAGGCACTGCAGGATGCTGTTCCCGCCAACGAGAGCGGCGAAAAAGTCTACGCCTACGGCGGATTCCCGGATTGGGAAGACTGCGTCATGAAGTTCACTTGGGATCTGATGACCTATTACGGCTATCAGGAATATGATTTTATGGGCGTGAACTATGCCACTCGCGAAGTCGTAAATCCTCTTGAGGAGGGCAGCCTCTACTACCGTGCTCTGAAGGTCAATAATCAGCTGTACCGCGAAGGACTGTTTGATCCGGAATCCATTTCCCAGAACTATGATGCTTACGCGCAGAAACTCAGCAACGGTCGTTATCTGATGGCCATGTGGGGCTGGATCATTTTCAACTATAACAATGCTGATCGTGCCGCCAACAAGGACGGTTTTACAACCTTCATGATTGAGGATTCCGCTCCTGCCATGCTGACAATCTCCACCGCCGGCGGCGATCGGATGTGGGCTCTCGGTGCGAATACTGAGTATGCGGACCGTTGCCTCGAAATTCTCGACTGGCTGTGCTCTGAGGAAGGTATGATTGTCCAGAATTACGGCCCGAAGGGGCTGACCTGGGATTACGGCGAGGACGGCGTACCCTACATGACGGAATTTGGCTGGCAGTGCCAGGATGACCGTGAAAACACTCAGATGCCTGCTGAATACGGCGGCGGCACCTTCCAGGACGGCGAAAGCAAGATCAACCATGAAACGATCAAGCTTGAGCAGATGATCCCGGGCAAAACCTACAGTTTCAGCTACAAGGGATGGCCCTGCTATGCCGAGCACTATGCCACCGGATTGAGCAAAGCCTGGTCCGAGGAATACGCTGGCGGTGCAACCTCCGGTGTGGATCTCTACCGGAAGACCGACAAGGTTTCTGTTGTAAGCCCGGCTGCGATCGCCTACACAAAGGCAGCACCTACCGATGACTATACCCAGAAACGGGCCCAGTTCGCTCCCGTAATGAAGGACGGCAGCTGGAAATGCGTCTATTCTGAAACCGAAGAAGAGTTTGAAAACAACTGGAAGACCATGGTCGAGACCTGTAAGAGCTATGGCTATGATGATGCAGTCGCCGAGAAGATGGCTGATATCCAGAACTGCTTCGCATTCATGGATGCCAACAACTGATCATTCATTCTGATACATTGACCCGGGAGCCGCTCCCGCTCTGACGGGAGCGGCTTTATTATTAAACTATAGAATCACAAATGCGAACCGAAGGGGTATGGGGCAATCGAAAAGCCCCCCAATTACACATACAAACCGAAGGGGTTTGGGGGCGATCGGAAAGCCCCCAAGAAGACATACGATGGTAACAATGAAGGATATCGCACGGCAATGCGGTGTATCAGTATCCACGGTATCCCGGGTTCTCAGCGGAAATGAGCTGATCAGCCCCGACACAGCCAGGAAAGTCCTGGATGTTGCAGAATCCATGGGCTACACGCCGGACATCATCGCCAGGACCCTCAAGACTAACCGATCGGATATGATCGGTATTGTGTTTGATAACCACCTGAACCATCCTTTCTTTTCGGGTGTCATCGATTCTGTCCGGATCCATGCCGAAGAAGCCGGATTCGACGTCCTTTTGCTGGCCAGAGTGAAGCGGAATGGTCGGATTGATTATACTGAGACCACGCTCTCCCGCCGAATGGACGGTATCGTAGTCGTGTACGCGAACGTCGGCAGCGAAAGCGTCAGGAAACTGACTAAGGGCAATATTCCTGTTGTTTCCGTTGATCTCAGTGAACCGGAAACCAGCAACGTCTTCAGTGATTACCGGCATGGGACGGAAGAATTGACAAACTGGGCCGCGAGTCGCGGCCACCGGCGGATCGCATTCATCCACGGTGAAATCGGATACGCAACAAACGAAAGACTTCAGGGCTTCCGGGATGCCCTGAAGTCACATAAACTGGAAATACCGGATCAGTATATCTGCCCTGGCGCTTTCAATAACCCGGAACTCTGCGCACAGAGAGTGGAAGATCTTCTTTCCCTTCCCAATCCGCCGACCTGCATCCTGATGCCGGACGATTACTCCGCTGTGAACGCGCTTCGGCTTCTCAGGTCAAAGGGCATCAGCGCACCGGAACAGTTCAGCTGTGCCGGCTACGATGGCATCCCGCTCTCCCGGATGGTCTCACCGAGTCTGACCACCTTTGCCCAGGATGCGGATACTATAGGCAAAAAAGCCGTGGAGCTTCTTCTTCTGGGGATCCAGGATGGTCCGGGCCTGACCCGAAATCTCACTGTCCGGGGAAAGCTGATCCCCGGTGAAACGGTGGCAGATCTCAATCCATCCTGATAATTTTCATTTCAAACGGTGCCAGTGTAATGAATTCGCCCTCCAGGGTGAATTCTTTTCTTTTGCCATCGTTGTTGAAAATGAAGCGTGCTGTTCCTGCCGGACTGGTCCGGGTCGCGATCTCTACCCTGGCAGGGATCCCTTCGATGAAAGAAAGATCCGCCTCCTCTGCAGCATAGCGGATAACCCGGTTATACAGTTGCTGATTTCCGACCGTGGCAATATAGTAGACCTTCCCTTTGCCGTAAGTGTTGCGTGTCACTGCCGCCGTATTCCGGAAGTATTCGCCGTCATACCTGGCCAGGATCTCTGCACCTTCTGTTTCCAGAATATCACACCACTGACTGCCTGAAGCATCCGTCCCGTCCGCAAAGGCAACCGAAACACTGTCTGCCCCGATCGGGTTATATTCTGTCACATATATGCCTGTCATATCTCTGTAAAGCGTCGGCAGCGGCTCCATAATTGCATTGTTGTGCTCATCCTTCACTCCGCTGCGGGTTGTCAGGATAACAGTCCCCCCCTGATGTGCAAAATCATGCAGGCGTTTTGATGCGTCCTTGTTTCGTATGTACATTTCCGGTGCGCAGACGATTCGATAACCGTCCAGGTTTTCATGCTGCCCGATGATGTCCACATTCATGCCCAATGCCATAAATGCCGTATGAAGTCGCTGCAGCTGCTCCAGATAGTAGTAACCTTCCGTTTGGGGCTGGATTCTGAAAGCATTCTCGTTCTCAAAAGACAGAAGGATCGCCACGTCTGCACGGTTTTCAGCACCCTGCCATGCCACCAGTTTCTCCGCCTCTTTGCACAGTTTCGAAAATTCGCGGAATCGGCGGCCTGAAACATTGCTGTGATCAATCAATCCGTGCCAGTGCATCTCAGCTCCGATATTCGCTGTCCGCCAGCGGAAGAAAGCCACCGTATCTGCGCCATGAGCGAATGCCTGAAGCGCATATCCTCCAATCATCCCCGGCTCGGGCGTCCGTCCCATCGGACCCCAGCATCCCGTCCCGCCGCTCAGTTCCTCCATGACCCAGAATGGCTGGCGTTTCACCCCTCGCATCATGTCAAGATGGAACGCATGGGTATAACAGGTTTCCGGATCTTCCGGAATCTTTGCCGTGGGATAATTGTCATAGGCCACAAAGTCAAGATCCCTGAACTCCTTGTAAAAGTCCGGCACATGCTGGCTGAACCAGACATTGGTGGTCACCGGGATCCCGGGGCAATTCTTCCGGATCAGCGCAGCCTGCCAGTTGCTGAATTCGATCATGTTATCGGAAGCAAAACGGCTGTAATCCAGCATGAAAGCGGGATTCATCCATGCTTCCTGATAATGGCCGTAAGGCGGCTGGATCTGCTCCCAGGAGGAGTATTCCCCACTCCATACCACATTGCCGTATGCTTTGTTGATGGCTTCGAGGGAACCGTACTTTTTCCGCATCCATTCGCGGAATTTTCCGCCGCAGATCCCGCAGTAGCACTGGTAGGCCTCCAGTTCATTGTCGATCTGCCAGGCAATCACTGCCGGGTTGCCCGCGTAGTGCTTCGTCATCTCTTCGATGATCCGCTCGCTGTGCTTCCGCACAGCCGGGTGATTGATACACCGGTGCCCCCGGACGCCGATGCGCGTGGGGGTTCCGTCTTTTTCAACCATCACGGAATCAGGATACTTTTCATACAGCCACAGCGGCGGGCAGCTGGTGGGCGTGCACAAAACCACGTCAATCTGCCGCTCGGCAAACAGTTTCACCGCATCGTCCAGCCACTCGAAGGTAAACCTCCCCTCCACCGGCTCCATGCGGCACCACGCAAATTCCGCCAGTCGCACAAGTTTAACGCCGGTCTCCTTCATCAGGTCCGCATCTGCCTCCCAGAGAGACCTGTCCCAGTGCTCGGGATAATAATCAACACCAATCCGCATTGCTGTTCCTCCGTTTTTTCTTTCCCTTCTCATTCTGTCCGCTATTTTTCTGGTTGTCAATACCATAGAAGTTCCGGAGCAATCAAAAAAACAAATCGGAAAGCCCTCGAATTGCTTTCCGACCATATTCTTACTATTTTCCACGCACACATTGATATCGAAGGAGCTCGAGGGCGATCGAAAAGCCAGATCGAAAAGCCTTCGAAAAATCTCTTGACGCTTTTCCTGTCTCATGGTAAGATAATCGGGCTGGTTAGCTCTGGAGCGATGGCCGAGCGGTTGAAGGCGCTGGTCTTGAAAACCAGTGATACCGAAAGGTACCGGGGGTTCGAATCCCTC
>Ga0265298_10005661_pt1 | contig 15590 bp, 7 predicted proteins | sample AusTroGonzalo_MG_3_FD_193486 | JGI IMG/M metagenome (GOLD analysis project Ga0265298, IMG submission 193486) | Bovine rumen microbial communities from tropical cattle in Woodstock, Queensland, Australia - Gonzalo_01 | ecosystem: Host-associated > Mammals > Digestive system > Stomach > Rumen ... | reverse complement strand
CTTGCTGTAGTGCAAAGCCCTAACAATGCTAATACTGAAAATAAAATATTCTTTTTCATACAATCTATTATTTCCGTTATAATTCTGTTTGTTGATGAATGAGAGGTGTGCGCGCTGCTACCTGCACTAACGGGCATCAGCCACGCACACCTTATCATAAGAGGTGATTACTTCACGATAACCTTCTTGGTCTTACCAGCTGCATCGCGGAGAATGTTCACACCCTTCTTCACAGCATTCATCATGCGGCCGCTCAGGCTGTAGGCCTCAGTGCCCTGGCCGTCGGCTGCAATGCTGGCAATGCCAGTGGTCTCGGCATTGAGAGCGCCGAACTCGGTCACCTTGGCATTGGTCTGAGCAAAGAGTACGTTCTCTATCGAGAGCTCGCCACCGCGGTAGCTGCTGTCCATATCTACGTCGATGTAGAGGACGGCGCCGCTATTGCCCTTGAGGACTTCGCTCTTGTCAGAGAAGATTACGATGCGCTGTGCGCCATTGTCGAGCTTCGACAGCTGCAGCTCATGACCGTTGCTGCGCGAACCGAACGAGACGTTGGTAATGGTCATGCCCTCGGGCAGCATCACATCCATCTGTCCGGCAGTGTACGGGTTGTAGTTGTCGAGCATCACGGCAATGCGGCCATTCTCAAGCATCTCAGCCGTTACAGCCTCGCGGATTCCGTTGGCTACACGTGCATTCACCGGACCATAGATGTCGCCGTAGAGAATCAGGTTGACTACAGCCGTTGCATCACCGATATTGATCTTGCCGTCGCTGTTGACATCGGCAGCAATGAACTCAGGCGTACCCTCCTCAGGATAGTTCTCCTTGAGGATGATGGTCAGGATAGCGCGGTAGTCGGTCACCGTAACGCGGCCGTCGCCGTTCACGTCGCCCAGCTTGTTGCTGTTCTTAAGGGCTTCAAGCTCGTCAATCATTTCCTCAACCTTTGCAATCTCCTCCTGCAGAGCGGGCAGGTCGTCGACGCAGGTCTTGTTATCATACGATTCTTGCAACGTGTTGGTAAGACCATCGATAGCATCCTGAATCTCAGAAGCCTTCTCCTGGATAGCCTTCCATGTAGCAGCCGGATAGTTCTGAGCATCATCGTTACTGGGCTTAGCATCGTTAAGATCCTTCTGCAGGGCTACCAGCTCGCCAAAGCTTTCGGTTAATGCCATCACTTCCTTACGGTTCTTGATGAAGTCAAGCTTATCCTGGAGACCCTCGATGGTAGACTCAGCGGTAAGCTCACCGTTCTGGTGCTTCTCGGTGATTTCACCACCCGTCTCAATGATCCACTTAGTAACATATTCGAAGTCATCCTTGAAGTTTTCCCTATCAACGTATGGTTGCTCATCGCAGTAAACCTCCAAGTCGGCCTCAGCTTTAATCACCGTAAGCATTTCATTCATCAGACGCTCGAAAGCTTCTTCATTGGCCTTAGTCTTAGCATCTTTCTCTGCCTGCTTCCCGTCGACTTTCTCCTTGAGCGACTGAGCCAGTCCAGCCAAAGCATCGGCTTGTGCCTTGAGAAGTTCGCCATAGAAGCCAATCTGATCTTTCTTGTCCTCAAGATTAGCTTTGGCGTCGGCAATCTCCTGCTGCAGGTGTGCCTGATCTTCCTTGAACTCTTCCAGCACGTCCTCGTCGTAACCGCTGAGGTCGGCCAGAGCCTCGGCGTTGTCGAGCGTCTGACTGATATCGTCGTACATAGCAGCACTGTCGACCTCGCCGTTGGCGTTGGTAAGCTCGGTGTAGAGCTTGGCCACCTCCTCCTGTGCGGCAAGCACCTCGTCGATGGTAGCATCTGCTTTGTCAAGCGTTTCCTTAACGGCCTCTATGCGATCCTTGTATTCAGCTGCCTGCTCCTGAACATCCTCAGAGAAGTCGTCGGCAAAGCGGTTGTACTCAGCAGTAATCTGGTTGTCGACAACCTTCTTGAGCTCTTCCTTCGTAGCGTCGGCTGCTTTCTGCTCGGCTGCTTCAATCTGTTCAATGATATCAGCAAGTTCTTGCTCGGCTGCTGCTTTCTTATCTTTGGCGTTAGCCTCATAACCTTCGAATTCCTCCTTAAGATCGTCAAGATCTTCCTGAGCGTCTTCAAGGTCTTCCGAAGCGCTTGTATCATCGTCTTCGCCCTGGTCGGAGATAAGTTCACCGATCTTATCCTTAGCCTGGTCAAGGCGATCCTGAGCATCGGCTAACTCATCCATAACAGCCTCGAAGGCATCCTTGTTTTCTTTCTTCTCCTTGGCTACCTGAGTTGCCTGCTCAACGATATCCGGGCCGGCATACTGTCCAAGCAGTTCTAAGATAGCGTCATGGTTCTCGAACAAGGTCTCCTCGTCCTTCGACTTCTTGAACAATTGACTTGCAGCATCATAGCTTGCAGTATAGTTGTCTTCGAGTTGATCAATAAACTCCTGCTGGGTTTCTTCATCAAGGTTGCCAAATGCAACGATGTCTTTTGCAACCTGCTCTCTGACTTCATCAAGCTTCGGCTGGAGATCCTTCTCAGCAGCCTTCTCCTTGTCTTTGGCCAGCATCTTGTCGATACCACTCTGAGGCTCAACCGGAGCACCCATAGCCCTTGCTGAGAGTTCCTTATACTCAGGCTCAAGCTGACTGAGCACATCGTCAAGTTTCTTGATGTTCTTACCCTCGGCGTCTGCAATTTTCGCAGCTTCAGCACCAGCAGCAATAAGATCTTCAACATCCTTGAAGGCATCCTTCTGGGCTTCCTCGCTATAACCGGAAATGGCATCCTTTGCGTCAGCTACCTTCTGATTGTAGACTACGCTCTTTTCGGCCCAGAAGTCCTGCATAATGTCAGTGACATCAGTGAGGAACTGAGCAGTAAAGTCGCGAATCTCCTTAGCATAGTCATTGGCCTGCTTGATGTTCTCACCTTCCGGATCGTACTTCGTCTCTGCCTCAGCCTGTGCCTCAGTGAATTCCGTCTTAGCCTTCTGCTTCAGTGCATCGAGCAGCTCAGGATATTCATAAATATCACGATGAGTCTTGAAGTACTCGTCGATAATTGCATCCAGTTCGGGATTAGAAATATCCCTATAGTTGTCGAGCGTTTCAACAGCCTCCTGGAATGCCTTCTGAGCATCACCAAGAGCAGACTCAAAGGCTTCGAACATATCGGCATTATCAGCGTGGATAGCATCGCTATAGCCTTCCTGCTGCTGAGCAAGGATATCGTTAATCTTACCAATGAGCTTGGTAGCCTCCAGATCAAGGTTGGTTTCCTCGGCCACCGACTTACCAGCCTTATAATCGTCATCTATTTCCTGCTCGAAGGCTTCAATCTCAGGCAGCAGATCGTTGAGCTTCTCCTGCCAGTCAGCACGCAGCGACGACTCGTCCTTAGCGGAAATCTCAATGTAAACCTCGTTCCAGCGATCCTGCACATCCTTCAGCGAAGTGGTCTCACTTTCGGTAGTGCCCGTCTCACGGTCGTAGGCTTCCTTATTGGCAGCAGCGTCCTCAGCCACCTTCTCGATTCTGGGCTGCAGCTCGTCGAGCAGCTTAATGATATTATCCTTATTGGCGACGGTGGTGCCATTCTTCTTGGCCTCATCCATGATGTCCTTAGCATTCTGCAAGTCGGTAGCATAGTTGTCTAACAACTGATTGTAATACTCTGCGGCACCTTGATCGGCTTCTGCAAACTCTACTTTCTCTTTGTCAAGAGCTTCCTTCACCTCAAGATAACGCTGATAAATCTCGCAGTAGGCAAGAGCATCGGCTTTAGTTGCGTCAATATCCTTAGTGATGTTGTCGACCTCTTTAGATACATTTCCTACCACTTCTTCGTCGACAAGGGACAAGTTTTTGTAGTTTTCAGCAACCTCATCTTTCAAATCGTTGATAGCCTGCTGAATTTCATTGAAGTCTTCCTCATAAACACCGAGAACATCATCATTCTCAGACTTATCGGCATCAGCGACAGCCTGTTTAGCGTCATCAAGGTCTTTCTGTAATTCATCGATGACAGCGTCGGCCAAAACTTTCTGTAAGGTATTGTCTTTCAGAGATTTAATATCTTCACTAACATTCTTCAGAGCATCAATTTGATCCTTCAGGTCAGCAATGATAGTTGCGCTCTGCTCTATTGCAGTAGCGTCAGTAACCTCGTCTATAGCCGTTGCATCATCAGTAATAGCCTGTGAAATATCTTCGATTCTATCGGAAATAGCCTGTTTCTTCTCCTGACCAACGGTGTTGTCTTCAGCAATTGTCAGTTCACCAAAAGCTTCGTTTGTTTCCTCCAGCAGCTTCTGAGCCTCTGCGAGCACAGTAGCCATGGCTTCCTTGGCTTTGTCAATCTCGTATTGCTTCTGCTCAGCCTTCTTGTCTTCGACAACCTGATTAATGTCGTTAGAGAGGTCTTTAATATCCAGTGCCAACATGGCGTCGATATGATCCTGACCTTCCTTGCCCATGGCAGCGTCGAGAGCCTGGTTGTCGGCAGCGATCTTGTCGTTGATGGCCTTGAAGTCGTCATCCTTGCTCACATTGGGCCACTCAGTAGCAGCCTTTGCCTTAGCCTCGTCGAGCTTCTTCTGGTTGTCAGCAATGGTCTTCTGAACAGTCTCGAATTTCTCTACAGCTGCCAGAGCATTCTCCTTGAACGTGTTGATCTTATCGACGGACACAGACTTTGAGGGCTCATAGTTGTAGGTTGCCTCCTCTGACTCCGTATCCAAAGCAGAAGTCTTTGCCTTTGCCTTATTGTATGCCTCCTCGGCCTCAGTCTTGGCTGTACCGATAGCAGTGCCGAAGTCCATGATGATGTTACTGTTATACTTGGCAATCACATCACCTTCACTGGTATACTTCTTGGCGCTGATTTCAGTAGTAGCTTCACTGAGAGCTTGCTCAACAGCACCGATTGCCTGCAGCGTAGCCTGATAATTATCGTAGTTGGTCTTTGCCAGCGTAGCGGCAGCGGTAAGCTTATCGATTTCACCCTCAGCAGCAGTTATGTCATCATCGATATCAATGGCATCGACAAATTCAGTATCAGCATTCTTGTTCTCGGGAATCACCTGGAAACCGACAGCATCAATCTGCTTCTGAATCTCAGCCTCTGCCTCTTCGAAATCGCTGGCCACAGTCTTGTCAATGCCCTTAACGGCGTCGTCGAATTTCTTCTGCAGATCTTCAACTTTCTTAATCTTAGCATCGTACTTAGCCTTGTAGCCGTTTTCACCTAAGTACTTCTCCTGGATCTCTTCGACTGCTTTCTTAGCATCCTCAGCAGCCTTAGTGTTGGCTTCCTTATCAGCCAATGCGGTACCACCATCTGCCGACTCGTCAGCAGCAGCCTGAGCATCGGTAAGATCCTTGCTCACCTTGTCAAGCTCTTCGCGAGCATCAGCATAGAGTCCCTTATACGGATCCTTATTCAGCTCACTGATGATGTCGGTGTTCACGCCGTTGAAGGCATCCTTGGCTTCATCGAGCTTAGCCTGCGTATCCTTGGCAGCCTGTTCTTCGGCTGCAGCAGCGTCGGCAATGCTCTGCTTCAAGGTATTAATTGCCGTCTGTGCATCCGTTATCTTCTGATTGATAGCAGAAATCTTATCAGCGACAGTATTCTTATTGTCCTTGAGTGTACCAGCTTCCAACTCGTCGGCGATCTGTTTCTCTACCTCATCGATACCGCCTACACCTTCTTGAATTTCCTTTAACTGGGCTTCAAGATCCGTTTTCTTTTGTTTATCTTCATCTGTAACCGGCTCAAGGTTCGCCAGCTCTGTTTTGGCATTATCAAGAGCTGTCTTACTTTCGTCAAGGCTTCCGCTCAGATCATTAGCAGCAGCTTCATTATCAGCCTTATCCTTGGCAGCCTGCTTGGCGGCAGTCTCTTGGGCCAACTTTGCAATATCATCAAGAATAGCCTGTACGGGAGCACTGTGAGCCGTTTCGGTCTCGTTGTACAGCTCGTACTTCACGTAAGATTCGTAAGAAAGTTGATTAATCTCGTTAATTTTCTCCTGATCAATACCTGCAGCATCCTGAATGTCATTACCAGCACCTTCGTAGGTATACTCGCTCTGCTTAGCCAACAGGTCGTTCAGCTCATTCTGGAGCTCTTCAACCAGTGCCTTCACTTTGTCTTCGTCAGGTTCCAATGTCACCGTAAGATCAGAAACAGTTACACCTGTATCTGTTGCCGAGGCCACAAGTACAATCTCGCCCTCGGTTTCCACTTTAAAAGGAAGGAAGACTTCATCGTTAGTTACAGCACCCTCATATATCACCTTATCTCCAGCCATTACTTTGAAGGAAACACTTCCTTGTCCTACAACTCTAACATAATAGTCCCCCGGAACGAGCGTTCCTAAGCTGATCGGCGTTTCAGTTGCTACACTTTGTGTGTCGTCTGAAGCGAGCACTACTTTTTTCAATCCAGACCAATTATCGGTCTCGGTAACTTGCTGCACATTCTGGATGGTGGCTTGTGCACCCATCGGCAGTGCAGACAATGCGACTAATGAGTAAACGGTATTTTTTCTCATAATCTTTTGGTTAATTTGTTAATACTATAATTTAGATGTTTTAAATTATCTGCATATCACGCCGTCTGGTTCCAGTCACGGTTCCATTCAGCATTTTATATAATTAATGTATAGTGTGCATACCTGCACAATGCTGGCCTTACGGCATATAGCAAATGCAAAAATAGGTGTTTTAAATGAAAAAAGATTTACGTAAACTCCACCAATTCGTGAAACCTATATTTTTTTGCGTGAAAACGAACCATTAACGACGCAGCAAGTCGATAAGGGAACGCAATACTGGCTTTGGAATCTGTATGGGGACGTTGTTGCCCAAATCGTCGAAAAGAAAGAGCGTGCTCTTGATGGTGTTAATGCGGAAGATACGTTCGAGGTTGACAATATACCTCCGTCCCAAGCGCATCATTCTTTTTACTTCGTCTGGGCGGTGTTCCGTAATGGCTGCCTCAACTTTCGAGAGGCCGAAGGGCACCATGAAGCGGGTGCCAGTGGCATACTGCACGTTGGTGTAGTGATCGTCGGCCTCGAGAAAAAGTATACGGTCGAGGTCTAAGAGGTACAGCTCATCGTGGGAGCCTAAGCACAGGGTGTTGGTCATGTCGTGGTTGTTATTCTATATCACGTAGGTTTCAAGGAACTTCAGGTTTCCACCTACGGTGACGGCGTTGGTGGTGGCAGGCAGCAGCAGGGTGTCGCCGGCGCTGAAGGGCTGCGACGTGCCGCTCTCGTCGGCAATGGTTCCCGCTCCCTTGGCGGCAATGAGTATGACGAAGGCGTCGAGTGCGCTGTAGTCGAGGGTCATGGGGCGGTCGATGTCGTAGACGGCAGTGGTGAAGAAGGGACAGCTCACCACCTCGTTTCTCATGTTCTTGTGGCAGGTATAGTGTGTGCGGTAGTCGTCGCGCACGCTGTAGTCTATCGACTCTGCGGCCAGCTCGGTGTGCAGCTCACGGGGGTTGCCGTTGGCGTCGCGGCGGCCGAAGTCGTAGATGCGGTAGGTGATGTCGCTGGTCTGCTGAATTTCGATGACGAAGCATCCGGCGCCGATGGAGTGTATGCGGCCGGCGGGAATGAAGAAGACGTCGCCCTCGACGATGTCGTAGCGGGCCAGGGCGTCGCAGATGGTGTCGTCGGCCACCCGCCGCTTGTACTCCGCTGGCGTGAGGCGGTGCTTCAGCCCATCGTAGATGAAGCCCCCGCCGGTAGAAGGCAGGGTGTACCACATCTCGTTCTTGCCGTGCAGGCGCCCCTGCAGGCGTGCGGCCTCATCGTTGGGATGCACCTGTATGGAGAGGTTCTGCTTGGCGTCGATGAACTTAATGAGCAGTGGAAATTCGTTGCCGAAGCGGTGGTAGTTAGCCGCGCCCACTAACTGCTCACGGTGGCGCGCCACCAGCTCGCCCGGTGTCAGACCAGCTTCCGGGCCGTCGGCCACCACGGTCTCGTTGCCGGGGATGCCCGAGATCTCCCAGCTCTCGCCCACCTGAGTGAGCGTCTCGTCGAGGTGCTTGAAGGGGATAATCCTTTCGCCGCCCCAGATGGTTTGTTTCAGCAGAGGTTTAAACTTGTACATCTTTCTTGAGGAGTTAAGAAATTAAGGATTGCCGCCATTTCAACTATCTTTCCAGTAACTTGGGGTAAACAGCACGAGGACGGTCATGATTTCGAGACGCCCCATGAGCATGAGCAGGGAGCATGCCCACTTGATGATGTCGGGCAGCTGGCTCCAGAGAATGTTTTCGCCAATATCGGTGGCCAACGACGGTCCCACGTTGCTCATACAGCTCAGCGCGATGGTGATGGCGTTGGTGTTATCGATACCTGCCACAACCATGATGGTAGTGGTGAGCAGCACCATGAGCGTAAAGGCGATAAAGAAGGCAAGCAGTGAGATGATGCGCGACTGCGGTACGGTCTGATCGCCAAGCTTCACGGGGAGTACGGCATTGGGATGGAGGATATGCCTGAACTCATTTCTCAGCACCTTCAGCAACATAACGGCGCGCACGGACTTGAATCCGCCGGTGGTACTGCCGGCACAGGCTCCGATAAACATAAGCACGCCGAGCAGCACCCACGTCAGGTGCGGCCACAGGGCCACGTTATCGTTGAACACGCCAGTAGTGGTGACGAACGACACCACTTGGAACAACGCAGAGCGGAAAGCCGGCTCATAGTCGTATCCAACCTGAACGACAAGCATGGCGGCAATGCCCACGGTGAAGGCGGTCACCAAAGTCACATAGAACTTAAACTCCGCATTGCGTAGCAGGTTGCCGACCCTGAACTTGAAGAGCGACAGATAGAGCAGCGTAAAGTTGATGCCGGCAAGGAACTGGAAGAGTATGGCAATATAGTCGATGAGCGCCGAATTGAAGTAGATGGTAGCATCGTTATGGGTGGAGAAGCCGCCGGTAGCCGTAGTGGTCATGGCATAGTTGATGGCATCGAACCAGTCCATGTCAGCCAGCCAGAAACAGAGCGCGCAGACCACGGTGAGAAACAGATAGACACTCCATATCCATTTGGCACTGGTGGTGAGCCTCGGGTGCATCTTTGCCTTAACAGGCCCTGTGGCCTCTGCCGCAAACACCTTCATTGAGCCGCCCACGAGCGATGGCAGAATGGCGATGGTGAAGAAAACAATTCCCAGACCGCCAATCCACTGTGTGAGCGAGCGCCAGAAGAGCATGGCATGGGGCAGTCGCTCCAGGTCGTCGAGTGTAGAGCAGCCCGTGGTGGTAAATCCCGACATGGACTCGAAGTAGGCATCGGTAAAGTTGGTGATGGTGCCGTGGAAAAGGTATGGGAACATGCCGAAGCAACTGAAGATAATCCACACGGCAGTGACCACGAGATAGGCGTCGCGGCGGCTGAGGCTGTTGCCCGACTGTCGTCCGAAGAACAGGAAGAGGCATCCACATCCAAAGGTGAGCAGCGTCGACAGCAGGAAAGCCATCGTGTCGTCTTCCCTGTAGCCAAAGGCCATGGCGAGGCACCACGCCATGAAGAAGGCTTCGATGAAGAGCAGCGAGCCGATAATCTTGGAGAGGATGCGGAAGTTTACCATAGTGTGGTCTTCTTGAAATACTTTACCATAGTGTGGTCTTCTTGAAATACTTTTCCACGGCGCCGAGCTTATGCTCATGACAGAACACCATGACAGAATCGCCTGGAAGGATTTGCGAACTACCACTGACGAGCATTCCTTCGCCATTGCGCACCAGACCGCCAATGGTAACGCCAAAGGGTAACCCCAGGTCCTTGACGGGTTTGCGTGTGACCCGCGAGCCCTCGGCGGCCACGAACTCGGCCACGTCGCTGTCCACCATCATCAGCGAGCGCATGTTACGCACGTCGGCGCGGAGCATCATCTGGAAGATATGGCTGGCAGCCACGGTCTTCTTGTTGATGATGGTTCCGATGTCGAGGCTCTCAGCCATCGACACGTAGTCTAAGTTCTCGACCATGGCAATGGTCTTTCTCACGCCGAGCTTCTTGGCAGTGAGGCAGGCCAGGATGTTAGTCTCTGCATTGCCGGTGAGTGCGACGAAGCCCTGTGTGTTGGCAATGCCTTCTTCTTCGAGCAGTCCGAGGTCTCTTCCGTCGCCGTGTATGACCATAGTAGAGTCGCCGGCCAGCAGTTCGTTGAGTTTGTCGCAGCGTGCAGCGTCGCGCTCAATGATTTTCACGTTCATGTAGTCGGGCGTGGTAAGTGCCGCACGTACCGATGTCTTTCCACCGCCCATGATAATGACGTTCTTCACGTCGGTATAGTGTTCTTTCCCCACAATCTTGCGGATATAGGGAATATAGTCTTTGGTCGTCATGAAGTAGGCCAGGTCGCCCTTGTGCAGCTCGTCCATACCACTGGGAATAATGGTTTCTCCGTTGCGCTTGATGGCCACGACGTGATAGGGGTCGTCGGCACCGCAGAGGTCTTTCAGCGGCTGGTTGAGTATGATGGCCTGTTCGCGCATCTTAATGCCCAGCAGCACGAGAGCACCGTCGTGCACATCCCATCGCTGCCTAACCCACGACATCTTCAGGCCGTTGACAATATCAATAGCAGCCAGCACCTCGGGGTAGATGAGCGAGTCGATGCCTATCTGCTGGAAGAACGCCTTATGCTGTGCAGCCAGATACTCATAGTTGTCGATACGTGCCACGGTCTTCTTCGCTCCAAGGGCATGAGCCAGTATGCAGCACGTCATGTTGGTGGTCTCTTCGGTAGTAACGCCCACGAAGAGGTCGGCGTGGTCGGCGCCGGCATCCTTGAGGGCCTTGATGCTCGTAGGCTGCGCGCACAACGTCATCACGTCGTACTCGCCCAGTCCGGCCAGCCGCTCCTCATCGTCGTCGATGAGCGTACAGTTCTGATGCTCGTGTGAGAGCATCTTCGACAGGTGGGTTCCTACGGCGCCGGCACCGGCAATGACTATCTTCATAATCAGACCTATTAACGGTTATACAATTCTACGGATTCACAATGGCGTTGACGATAGCCTCACGGTCAAGGCCCACGATATGTCGCAGTTCCTCGACAGTGCCGTGCTCAACAAAGCTATCGGGCAGTCCGAGGCGTACCACGCGTGGCGTATAGCCGTGGTCGTTCATCCACTCAAGCACGGCACTGCCCATTCCGCCGGTTCTGACACCGTCTTCCACGGTGACGATACGGCTGAAGCGGCGCCCCACTTCATCGAGAATATCCTCGTCGAGCGGCTTAAGGTAGCGCATGTCGTAGTGAGCTACGTCGCACGACGGGTTTTTCTTGCTCAGCTCATCTATCACCTCAGCCACATCGTTGCCCAAGGGTCCAATGGTGAGCACAGCCACGTCGCTACCGGCGCGCAGCCGTCGCCCGGTGCCCACGGTCACGGCTTCAAACGGGCATTGCCAGTCCACTTTCATGCCGCGTCCCCGCGGATAGCGTATCACGGTCGGGCCCTGTCCGGGCAGCTGGGCGGTGTACATCAGGCGCCGCAGTTCGTGTTCGTCCATAGGCGAGCAGATGGTGAGCCCCGGCACAGGACGCAGCGCCGCCATATCGAAGGCGCCATGATGCGTCGGACCGTCCTTGCCCACTAATCCGGCACGGTCGAGACAGAGCACCACGGGCAGCCGCAGGATGGCCACGTCGTGAATCACATTGTCGTAGGCCCGCTGGGCAAAGGCCGAGTAGATATTGCAGAAGGGCAGCAGCCCGTCTTTAGCCATACCGGCAGAGAAGGTCACGGCGTGGCCTTCGGCTATGCCCACGTCGAAGGTACGGTCGGGCAGCTCACGCATCATGATGTTCATCGAGCAGCCCGTAGGCATGGCAGGCGTTACACCCACAATGCGCTCGTTCTGGCGGGCCAGTTCCAGGAGCGTCTCCCCGAACACCTCCTGATACTTCGGCGGACAGTTCTTCTTCTCGCTGTCTAAGCGCTCGCCAGTCTCCGGGTCGAACTTTCCGGGGGCGTGCCAGATGGTGGCCGCCTTCTCGGCCGGCTCGTAGCCCTTGCCCTTGACCGTATGCAGATGCAGCAGCTTCGGCCCGTTCATTCCCTTGAGCTGGCGCATGATGCGCACCAGTTCCACCACGTTGTGGCCGTCGAAGGGCCCGAAATAGCGTATGTTCATGCCCTCGAAGATATTCTGCTGATGGGAGATAGCGCTCTTGATGGCATTGGTGAGGCGGATCAGTCCCTTGCGGCGGTCTTCCTCAAGCATGCCTTTGGCGTGGAGCCATCGCGAAGCCTTGAAGCGCAGGCGGTTGTAGGTCTCGTTGGTATTGAGCTGCAACAGGTATTTCTCCATGCCTCCCACGGCACGGTCGATGGACATGTCGTTGTCGTTGAGCACAATCAGCATGTCGTTGGGACTCGACGACACATTGTTCAGCCCCTCAAAGGCCAAACCGCCCGACATGGCTCCGTCGCCAATGACTGCCACCACCTTTCTCTTATTCTTTGCGGCCACGGCCATACCGAGGGCAGCGGAAATGCTGTTGGAGGCATGGCCGCAGATAAAGGCGTCGTAAGGACTCTCTTCGGGCGAGGGGAACGGGCGCAGTCCGCCTAAGCGCCGGTTGGTGGCAAACTGCTCTCGACGGCCGGTAAGCATCTTATGGCCGTAGGCCTGATGGCCCACGTCCCACACGATACGGTCGTCAGGGGTGTCGAAGACGTAATGCAGCGCCACCGTCAGCTCTACCACACCCAGGCTCGACGCCAGATGGCCGGGATTTACCGACAGCTCGCTGATGATGCGCTGCCGTAATTCCTCGCACAGCAAGGGCAGTTCAGCAGGTGTCAGCCGCCGCAGGTCTTCTGGGTATGTGATGCTATTGAGTAGCGATGGTTCTTGTTGTTCCATAGCGTTCAATCGTCATTTCGCCGCAAAGGTACATAATATTTTTGAATTACACGCTATTTTTCTGCAGGAGTTTTTACTTTCCCTGCTGCGGCGTCCACTGGTCGGCAAAGGCGAAGACACGGTCAACGGTGATTTGGTCAGCTTCTTTCTTGGTAAGCTGACGGCTCCACGGAGCGCGCTGCGCCGTATCGGCACCGGGGCCGCTATTGCGATACTCCAAGTAACGGGCAGTCTGCTCGCGGTGCTTCTCCCAGTGATGCCAGCCCTCGGGGCGTATCTGCCGTGGCAGGCTACAGTCCATGAAGAGCGTATAGCCATAGTCGCGCCACGGGCGTCCTAAGTACAGTTTTTCCACGCTGTCGTCGGCAGTGACGTTACAGCGGTTGAAGATGTAGCCATAGCCGATGTCGGCGGGCGTAGAGGCGGCAGTGATGTAGGAGTTGGCCAGACAGTGGATGGTGCACTGCTCAAACCATGCTGTTGAGGGTCCGAAGATAAAGTCGGTGGTGCCGCAGATGTAACAATGGTCGAAGAAAAGGCGTGTGCGCGGCATGCCGGTATAGATGGTGTCCTGATGGCCGATAAAGCGGCAGTTCACAAACATCAGCCTGTCTCCTTCGGTATGCAGTGCCACAGCCTGCCCCAGTCGTGCGGAGTTGTTTTCAACGGTGAGGTTCTTCAGGGTAATGTCGTTGGCCTCGATTTTCAGCGTATAGGTGCGGAAGGTTCCCATGCCGTTGGGACATTCCGCCGTTTTGATGTTGGCATGGTCGTCGAAGGTAATGACGGTCTGGTCGCGGTCTTCGCCACACAGCTCGATATGCTGCAGCCACTGCGGAATAATGATTTTCTCCTTATACGTACCTTTCTTTATATAGATAACCTTATGATAGTCCATGAAGGCACGGCACACCTCGATGGCTTCCTGCACGGTGCGGAACTGCCCGGTGCCGTCGCGGGCCACGGTGATGGTGTCGGCATTGTCGTAGGGAGATGCGGCCTGCACCTCGCATCGTGGCAGAATGCTGATGATAACGGTCATCCCCATTACCATCATCCAGCGATTCTTTACAGCAAAAAGCATTCTTTTCATCTCTATTTATTGTTTAAAACACTTTGGTAAAAGTTAGGTCTCCCTCCATCAGCGCCCCCTCCGCAGTCTAAATAATCTCCGACATCTCCTTGAGGTCTTGAATGGTCTTGAGGCTCCGCATAATGGAGCGCACATCGTCGCGGTCGTGTACGCGCAGTTCGAAGCTACCGTCAAAGATTCCGTCTTCGCAGGTAATGTGTACGGTGTGGATGTTGACATTGAGCTGCGACGAGATGATCTGCGTCACCTCGTTGAGCAGTCCGATGCGGTCGATGCCGCTGATGCGGATGGTAGCGTCGAAGAAGAGCTGCTTGTGCATGTCCCACTTCACATCGAGTATGCGGTTGCCGTAGCTCGACTTGAGCTTTGCGGCCACGGGACAGGCGCGCTTGTGTATCTCTATCTGTTTCTTGTTGTCGATATACCCGAGGGCATCGTCGCCGGGTATGGGGTGGCAGCAGTGCTTGAACTTATAGGCCCGGATGGTTTCTTCGCTGATGTAGATAGGCTTCTTGCGGTTGAACGACTCCGGCACCACGAAGAGTTCCGTCTGCGCCTCGGCGGCGCTGTCGGCGGCATTCTCCTTGCGCGCTTTGACAAAGGGCACATAACGCCGCCATCCGCCGCGCTGGCCGTCGGCCACAGCGCGGCCTTTGCCGCGCAGCACGTCGAGCTCTTTCTCGCCAAGCACAATCTTCTTCTCGCCCACCTGCTGCAACAGGTCCTCGCGGCGGTCGAAGTCGTGGAAGCGGGCCAGGGTGTCGGCAACCGCAGGAGTATACTCCATCTCGGCTTTCTGGAGGAAGGCAGTGAGCATCTCCTCGCCCTTCTTCTGCGCCTCGCGGCTCTCCCGCCTCACAATGGCCTGAATCTTGGCCTTGGCCTTGGCCGTGGAGACGAAGTTGATCCATGAGGGTTGCACATGCTGCGAGTTCGAGGTGAGAATCTCCACCTGGTCGCCGCTCTGCAGGCGGTGGCTCAGCGGCACGAGCTTGTGGTTCACCTTCGCACCGATGCAATGGCTGCCGAGGAAGGTGTGGATGGAAAAGGCGAAGTCGAGGGCGGTACAGCCCGTGGGCATGGTCTTGATTTCGCCCTTGGGAGTGAAGACAAAGATTTCCGAGGCAAAGAGGTTGAGCTTGATGGCGTCGAGGAAGTCCATGGCGTCGGGCTGCGGGTCGTCGAGGATTTCCTTGATGGTGCTCAGCCACTCGTTGAGCTCGGTCTCGTCCTCGGTATACTCCACATCCTCGCCCTCCTTGTACTTCCAGTGTGCGGCGAAGCCCTGCTCGGCAATCTCGTCCATGCGGTCAGAGCGTATCTGCACCTCTATCCAGCGTCCCTGCTTCGACATGAGCGTAACGTGCAGTGCCTGGTAGCCGTTGGCCTTGGGATGGGAGAGCCAGTCGCGCAGGCGGTCGGGGTGGCTCTTGTAGATCTTGGAGATGGCCACGTAGATGTTGAAGCACTCGTTCACTTCCTCTTCGCGGCGGCGCGGCGTGAAGATGATGCGCACGGCCAGGATGTCGTAGATCTCATCGAACGAGACATGCTTGTTCTGCATCTTCTGCCAGATAGAGTACGGCGTCTTGATG
>Ga0265298_10005660_pt1 | contig 15590 bp, 6 predicted proteins | sample AusTroGonzalo_MG_3_FD_193486 | JGI IMG/M metagenome (GOLD analysis project Ga0265298, IMG submission 193486) | Bovine rumen microbial communities from tropical cattle in Woodstock, Queensland, Australia - Gonzalo_01 | ecosystem: Host-associated > Mammals > Digestive system > Stomach > Rumen ... | reverse complement strand
CCGACGGCACATACCGCATCATGCCGAAGGCCATCCCTGGCATCGAAGGCACGAACACCAAGTACTGCCTCTATTCTGCTGGAGACTCCACTCCGACGCTCGCTGTCTATGATTTCAACAGCGACAACTCCAAGTGGAACTTCTTTAACCGCTAAATCAAACAAAGATCTATACGCAACAATCCCTCGCCAATCGGCGAGGGATTGTTATTTTGGGATTTGCCTTTTGTTACCTTGTTACTCGTTACACATAAAATTGAAATTGTCTTACAAGCAAGGAAAGCTGTGAGAAAAGAGGGACTTTAGTCCGTCTAAAATGGGACTTTAGTTAGGGTAAAGTCCCATTTTACTGCCTGTAAAGTCTAGGTTTCCTTAGTCTAAAACTGGCGTTTTTCAACTGTTTGTATATCAGGCAGTTAGAAAGATATTGAAGAAAGATGACGTTTTGTGAATTTTGTTGACAGGATGATACAAGAAAGATCCGGACTCTCACGAGTCCGGATCCCACCAAAACAATGTAAAGTTCTAAAAATTGTCCATGACCGATGGACAATGGGTCACGTAAGTTCCACTTACTTAGCAATATACTTTTTGCCGTCCTTCACCACGATGCCCTTGTAGGTCTTAGAGACACGCTGGCCAGCGAGGTTGTAGATAGCGGTAGAAGACTTCTTGTTGACTGTTACGCCATTGATGGCAGTCTCCTCGTACTGGTAAGGAGTAGTGCCTGCACTGATCTTCAGCCAGAAGTTCTCACCACCAGTCTGATTGATCAGAGACTCTGTGTTGTCAGCAAGCTTCCAGACTACGTTCTTGATAGTGTAGTCGCAAGCCTCCTTGATCTCTGCCATGTTGAAGGCGATGCTCTGCATGCCGTCTGCCTCAGCAGGAACGGTGAATGTACCGGAGAAGTGCTGCTCCTCGGTCGTGAAGTTCACGTCACCGATGGCTGCCCAGTGCAGGTATTCGCCAGCACCAGCGTGGCACTGTGTGGTGGTCTTAGCTTCCTTATTGGCCACATAGTCGAACTCAACGATGGTCTCTTCACCAGCGCTCAGCGTGCGGTTGGCCATGATCCAGAACTGGTTGTCCCAAGCAAAGCCTGTACCACCTTCCTGCTCACTTTCTGTGTAGTCTCTCTCTACACCGTTGACAGTAACAGATGTGGGGTTAGGATTGATTTCAATAGGTCCAACCTCTTCCTCACCTTCGAGTTTCACGAAGTTGATCTGCTTGCCTTCAGTGTCTATGGAGATAGTCCATACACCGGCTGCGGGAAGCTTGATCTTAGCGTTAGAACCCTCTGTATAGTCGAGCCATGTGTCAGGATCGTTCACAACGGTACCAGTAGGCTTAATGGTTGCGCCCTTGTATGCCTTATCGTTACCACGAACGGTTGAGATCATCACTTCGTTGACCCATGAATCCTGCTTGCCTTTTGTACCAACGGTGGCAATCATCAGGTCATCGTCCTGGACAAATGCAATAGCGTTGTCGAAGTCGTATTCAGTACCAGTCTTGGTGTTAGAAGCTGCAACGAAAAGACCCTCATCGAGCTTCATGGTAGATACAGAGAGATCATCGAAATAGAAATCGATAGCGTTCTTGTTCTCCGGGTTCAGGTTGAATGCAATAGACCATGCATCAGTTGCAGCATCGGGAACAGTAAATACACCGTCAAATTCCTGCCACTCAGTCGTGAACTTCACATCGCCGACAGCCTGCCAGTGCACATAGTCAGATGGGTTCTGATGGTGGAACTGAGTATTAGTGTTTGCCTCCTCAGAAGCCTTGTAGCGGAAGTGCAACTTGAACTGGTTACCAACTTTGAATACCTTTGCATTGGGAGCCTGAATCCAGAACTGGTTGTCCCAAGCAGAAGGATCTCCCTCAGTGTCAGCAGGCTTACCATGAACGACGAATACATGGCTGCCATCAACCTCTTCAATGGTTGCGGGGAACGGATCCCAACCGCCGTCATCATTCATGTTCACACCTTTCTCCTTACCCCATGCAACAATCTTGAAGTTGTTCTCTTGATCGTTAAATCTTGTGGCCTTCTGTTCCTCTGTCCAAGGAGTCTCGGCATCACCGTTGGTGAGCTGTTCAATCCACTCTACGGGGCGCTCTTCCTTACCCTCGTGGGTAATCTTCACATTTGAGATCCACCACTCACCTACGTAGTCACCACACTGGATGAGCAGCTGGCCGCTGCTGGCAAAGTAGGCAGCAGAAGGATCGTCCTTGCATCCTTCTAATACAACGGTCTGCCAGTCTGTCGTGACAGGAATCTCACCGGGAGTGTTAGATCCCGAGAATGATGCGTGAAGGCTCTGTGCGACAGTACCCTTGATCGTCAGCGTAATGGTGTACGACGCGTCAGAGTCAAAAGACGAAGACGGAACGCCGAAAGCCTGGAACTGGACGTCGTAGAAGGGGTCTACAGCCTCTTCACTGTGGAAATACATGCAGCCGTCCTGGATTGAGACGCGTGCAGCGGCAGACTCGCTTCTCCAGCCGCCATTCCATTCACTGGTAACGGTAGAGTAGTCCATCTCCAGATCGACAATCTCTACAGCCTTTGCTCCCATGAAACATGTCAAGAAAGCAAAAAGAAAAAATAGTTTCTTCATAATAGTTGTTTAATTATTAATATGAAAATAGTAAAAGAATAACATATACTTATTGCTGTCCATTTAGGGCGTCGCAGAAAGCCTTGTAGGTGGCTGTGCGCACCCAGTCCTTGCTCTTGCTGTCGATAGACCAGAGACCTACAGGATCGGCCGTGTCAGCGAGGTTGCCTTTACAGATGCCTGCCTGCTTGTCGTTAGGGATATTGTCCATATATCTCTTGATAGCGTATGCATAGAAGTCGGCAAGCTTCTGACGCTGATCTGCCGTAATCTTGTCAGCGGTTACATTAGCGCCATCTGCATCCTGATACTTGATGTCGAAGTTTGAGAGACGGATGAGCTTGCCTGTGGAAGCAAGATTCGCAAGGAACTTTTCATACGCAGCCTTGTTGGCATCCAGAGTTGCAGCGTTCTCACTAAAGGTGAGGTTCACTTTAGCATTGATACCATCAATCTTTGCACCCTTAGCGTCCCAAATGCCAATCCAGTATTTGAGACTCTCAAATGTCTGTTGGTTTTCAAGACCTGTCTCGCTGATGAAGAACTTCAACTCAGAAGGATTTCCTCCATGCTCTGCAAATTTATCGCTGGCAATCTTTGATACTACAGGGGCATAGTTCTCACTGCCAAGGATATCCTGCCAGAAGATCTTTTCGGTAGAGTGCTTGAGGTCGTATATACCGCTTTCCAGCTCTGATTTAGTATCGATAGCCTCTTCAATGAGGTCAAATGAATTGATACGGCCGGCGTTAATCTTCATCAGACCATCACACCATGTGTTGAGGGCATACATAATCGTATCTTTCAGCTCTTTTTCGGTCTGAGGACGGTGGTTGTCAGGATAGTAACCTACTTCTGCCTTCTGGATATAGATGACGGCAGAACGCGTATTCTCAATCCTTAAGTAGCCTTCTGTCTCGCCTTCTGCACTTTGAGCCTCCACAACAACCTTGGTCCATTTGCCAGGCTTCAATGTCCACTTACCATCAGCACCGCTTCCGTTAACCTTATTGCCCGAGAAAGTGATGTTATAGGAAGCGTCCTTGTCGACCTTTGCCCAGAATGTGGTAGTATATTTGGCGGCAGGATCAACTTCAAAATTTTCAATGATACGGACATTAGCTGCTGTACCGATCTTAAGCGTTTTCTGACCATCATATTCTACAATCTCGGCCTTTCCCTTCTCTACAGTACCGTTGAATGTATCCATGGTGTTGAAGTCGACAGACTTTCCTTCTACATATTCAACCGGAACCTCAATGGGGGATGTGAGCGTAGCCAGCCAGTCGTCGGCCTGATTGGCATTTGCTACTATCGGGCTGCCGTATACCTCATAGCCGATCTCCTCTACATGGGAAAGAAGGTCACTCATGTCGAGGAAGTTCATCACACCTTTGGCATTGACGATAGCACCCTGCATCAGAGAGGTACCGAAGGTTGCATAATCGCAGTTGGTGACACATGCGGCATGGGCCAGTTCCTGCTTGTTGAAGTCTGACACCTTGAGCAAAGCCCCGAGAGACATGTTGGGATACTGGCTTCTGTCGATGTACCACTTGACAGGGTCCAGATCCTCATAGGGCTTTACGTAGGAAGGATCAGGTTCGGCATAAAACTTGTTTGTCTCATTATAGTCGGCACAGGATGCAAGCAGTGCGACTACAGAGATTACAAATAATTTTTTCATATGTTTAGCCTCCTTTTATTTTACGTATTTTGCTGAGAAGAACTCTTTCTTGTTTGACTCACGGGTCTGAACGACGAGGGTATCGTTGGTAGATACCTGAATGTCACTATTGACAAAGTTGACATCGTACGACAGACGGAGGATGTCACGCTGGACGGGTTGTCCGTTGTTACTTCCCCACTGGTAGTCCTTGTATTCTGCCCTCTCTGTTCCCTTGGCGATAAACTCGCCGGAGCCAGAGGCAGTCACGTCTTTGTCTGTAGTGGAAATTGTACACTGATTACCGTTGAACGTGAGGATGAGGTTACACGAGATGGAAGCACCAGAGGTCTTGAACTGCACAGGGAAGATAGCCTGCGTCATGTTCTTGGTCTTGATTTCGCATATCTCATCGTTCTGGTTCACCGGGTTCTCCTTGTAATGCTCGAGGTCAGAGTTCACCAATGAGAAATCCTTGCGGACCACGGTTGTGGCTTTTCCTTTCTCTATCACCTGATCAACACCACGGCGGATATACTTTCCCTGCCAGGGATTCATATACTTCACGCAGTAGAGCACATAGTCCATGGCCAGCACTTCCCAGTCCTCCGTATTCGTGCGAGAGGGTGAGAGACCTTCACGGGGTGTGCCCGAGAGAATATGGTCAATGCCCGTGACGTCCGTCATCCTGAGCGGAATGACATAGGTGTTGGCTATGCTTTCCTCATCGTCGAAGAAGTCATCCGTGAACTGCACTTCCACATAACCTCTGGAATCGCCATTGTAAGGAATGGTGTTGGATGCCAGTCGGTAGTAGGCTGTAGGCATCGGAAGCACGGGCTCATCCGGGTTTCCACCTTCGTCAGTGAAATAGAGGTTGTCGCAGAGACTCTCGTCAACGACAATGTTCACCACGGCGTCACGTCCGCCATAGGCTCCGCCCATGGTCGCCCATATCCGGCATTTGTGCTCGTTGTCGAGCGTGTTGTCGTAGATGTCGTTACCAAGTATCAGCGTACGTACCGGGTTCTGATAGGCGAAGTAGGCGGTTGTTCCACCTTCATAGTCTGGGAACTCCTTGTCTGCATTATAGCAGGCTGTATATGTGAGAGTGAGTGCTCCCAAGGCTGCTCCGTATATATATTTCTTGAGTTTCATCATAATTATTTACGATTTACTAATTTACGATTTTCGATTTATTACCAACCCTTGTTCTGCATGAGGTTACTCCATTTGAGCACTTCGCTCTTGGGAATAGGTCCATACCACTGATAAGGACTTGTGAACTGGCGGTCCTCAACGTTAATGATTGTATATGTGAGCGCACCAGTCTCTTCGTTGCGGTCAATCTGCATGCCTTTCACACTTTCGTTGATCGGCAGCATCCAGCGGCGCAGATCCCAGAAGCGCTTGTTCTCAAAGCAAAGTTCCAGACGGCGCTCGTTACGGATCAGGTCCGTCATCTTTGCCTGGTCAGCTGCACACTCCTCAAGATATGTGTCACCTTCAGAAAGTTCACGACCATACTCATCTGTTCCGAGTCCGGCACGCTTACGGATGAGCTTGATCACGTCATAGGCAGTGAAACCGATGCCAGCCTGATCACCTTTAGGCCCCCATGCATCGTTGGCTGCTTCAGCATAAGCCAGGAACATCTCAGTGTAACGGATGCGCGGATAGATGTGCTGCTGCTCAATGAGCGAACTTGACAACGGACTGACATCGTCACGAAGAAGCTTCTTCAGGTAATAGCCCGTACGCGTAGAGGTGCCGATGCTATTAAGGTTGTCATCAGTCTCGTTATTGTCGTTAGGATATGTACCTGTAATGATGACGGCTTTCCTGAATGTCTGTCCGTTATAGATGACATAGTTCTCAAGACGCGGGTCACGGTTAGCATAAGGATCATTTGGATTATAACCGGAATTCGGATCGGTGATAGGACGGCCGTTGCGCATGGGGAATGCATCAACGAGATTCTGGGAAGGATTGATTCGACCGCTACCATACAGCGATGGCGGGAAATTCTCCCTCTCCTGTTCTGCATTCTTATGACGGTCCTCGCGCCAAAGAATCTCATCCATTTCTCCACCTGCGGGCTCAAGTTTGGTCTTATTCTTGTACCAGAGGTTACCTGTCGGGTCAAACCCGTCTAATCCTTCAATGCGCTTCAGTACGTTTCCGCAAAGCTTGGCAGCCTCAGCAGAAGTGACACCGCTCTGTTCGCGGAAAGCAGGACTTGCTGCGAGCAGTGCAACCTGAGCCTTGATAGCCTCGGCAATTCTGCCAGACACCAGGTTCCTGGCCTTGTTGCCAAACACGAGGTTGTAATTGGAATAATTCGCACCCAGGGCGAGATACTTGGCAGGAATCTGGTCATTACTGGTAATATCCTCATAATATTCAGGGAGAAGTGCCATAGCACTGTCACAGTCGGCGAAACACTGCTTTACACATTCTGCAAACGTGGCGCGTGGCTGGTTGTAGTCGGAACTTCCATCTTCGGGCGTAGTGAGCAATGGTACGCCATAGAGCTGGCCATCGTCAGCATAGCCTCCATGAGCCTGGAGCAGATACAAATATAAGATTGCACGAAGCCCGAATGCCTCGCCTTTCAAGCGGTCGACGAACATCTGCTGCTTTGAAGCAGAACTCGGAGCCCACTTCACATCGTTCACTTTTGAAAGGAAGAGATTGACATACTGGATACCATCCTTACAATTGTCCCATCGCGACATCGGGTTGTTGTCTGCAGTCCAGGTGCCTGTGGTCATGTTCAGGAAAGAACTGGTCTTCTGGTTGGTTACAGCATCGTCTGTAGCAACGTCCGTCCAGTTGTACTGGTTACCGACATTGGTGATAAATGGAAGACGGTCGTAGCCATATATCTGCAATCCATGCGCATACTTAGACTCCTCGTACATGGCATCCTCCTGTCGGTTGTTTTCATCTGCCGGCTCGAACATGTCATCACATGATATGAGGAGGAAAGCGGAGAGTGGAAGGAGGAGAGACAGGCTGATGGTGAGCATCTTCCGGCCTCCTGCTAATACCTTATTATATATTTTGGTAATCATAATTACTAATATCTAATTATTAATTCCTAATTTAAAGTGTTACTTTCACGCCGAGATTATAGAAACGGGTTTGTGGTGCATAGCCGACGGTTGTCTCCATCAGCTTGCGCTCCTTTGCGATTGTCAGGAGGTCGTTTCCACTCAAATAGACTGAGAGAGCCTTTACCCACTTTCCGTTGAACAACTCCTCGGGGAAGTCGTAGGTAATCTGTACCTTGCGGAGGTTGAAGCGGTCGGTGCTGTAGAGCCAGAATGTGGATGCTGCAGCGTTGTTGGCCGAACTCAGCGATGTCAGACGGGGATGGGTAGCGGTTTCTGCCGTCTCCGGTGTCCAGCGGTTACGGGCATTGACGGAGTACTTGGCATCGCCACTCATATAGTAGTAACCGTTGTTCTTCAGGCCGTATGCACCGAACTGCCCGTTGCCCAGCATGAAGAGTGTCCAGTTCTTATACTTCAGCGTGAGGTTTACGCCAAAGGTGAAAGGAGCGCCATAGGTACCATACTTGCCAAGAACTACCTGGTCTTTGGAGTCAATGGCTCCGTCGCCGTTCACATCCTCATACTTCAGGTCGCCAGGCATGATGTTACCACCGATCTTCGGTGTTGGCAGATCACTTTTCAGGGTGTACTTGCCCGTCTCCTCATTGTAATTGAAGTCGCTGGTATTGTAGAATCCTTGGCACTTGTAGCCCCAGATGGCATCTATGGGCTGTCCTTCCTTGTGCTGGTAGTCGTATTCCACGATTTCATCGTACTTCTTATTCTCTGTCTTGAGCCAGGTGCCGACGAAGCCAAGCTTAGTGTACACTGCACCGAATTGCTTCTGGGCGGTGATGCTGAAATCGATGCCCTTGCGGTTCTGGATGTTGTTGTTGATGGCTGGCATGAACGTACCGTTGTTAAGTCCGTTCTTCAGGTGCGAGGGGAATGTGGTCAGGTTCTGCACGATAAAGCCGTCCATATCCGTGTTGAAGAATGTGAGGTCGGCGCTGATCAGCTTGTTGAAGAACGAACCCCTCAGACTGACTGAGAACTCTTTGCGGTGGATGTAGTCGAGCGAAGGATTGCTACCCATGGTGGAGTTGGTACGGTTTGTCGTAGACCCCTCGTTCCATGAGAAGCCGCCGCCCGCCGTCGTCCACAAGGCATCGTACAGATAGAAATACCTGAAGTTATTATTGCTCACCTCCATATAGACATCGATATCCTCATTCAGATTGCTGTATGATGCACTGAGCAATAGGTCGTCGACGAAGCTTCCCTTCATGAAATTTTCCTTGGCGATGTTCCAGCCGAGGGTGAAAGAGGGTGAGAGGGCTTCGCGATGACCTTCGGCCAGACGGGCAGAATGCACGGCAGCCACAGCCGCTTCGGCAAAGTATCGGCCCATATAGTCGTAACCGGCCTGCAGTCCCAAGTTTGCATTGGCATAACGGTGGTACTCACCGCTGCGGGTCGTCGTGTACATATTGGCCAGCAGCATACCCGTCACGTGGTGCTTGTCGGCAAACGTATGGTCGTAATCGAAGTGACCGTTCCAGCTGATTGTCTGGCGGTATTTGGTGTTCGACATAGCCATGTGACCAGTCACGATTTCATCGTTCTGCTGGGTAATGGCCACAATCTTGTCTTCCGAATTATAGTTACTCCATGTCGGGATAAATACAGCATACTTGTTGTCGTATGACAGGCTGTAGTTGGAAGCATAGTCGATAGAGAACAGCGTCTTGAACGACAAACCCTTCACGAAGCGGTTCATATCGTAGATGATACCCGCATCAAACTGGAACTGACGGCTCACGTCTGTAGTTTCACCGCCGAAATAGCAGTCGGCGATGGCATTGGTCTGAGTGGCCTTCGTACCTCCAGGGAAATATTTTCCGTCGAGCAGGTTGAGCGACTTGTCGAGGATCGCGAGCGCCTTGGTGGCATTGGGATCCACCATGTCGATGGGAATCAGCGGTGCTGCGTTCTCCGGGAAGTTTGGTCGGCCGTTACCTACATTATTATTATATTGGTCGTTTCCGGCAGCCTCACGCCAGAAGTCACCCTTGTTCTTGTTGGCATTGTAGAACGTGGCGCTGGCATTGGCAAAACCCTTGATCACCTTGTTGATTACGAGGTCTACATTACCACGCACGCTGAAACGGTCGGTGTAGTTTTCTTTGGCATCACCGAAATTGAGGAGATCCCCTAGGCGATAGTAGTTGATGTTCGTGTAGAAGTGGGCACGCTGGCCACCGCCTTGTATCTCCAAAGTACCTTCAGAACGGTTGTACGCCTTCTTGACATATTCGTCAGAATAGTAGTTTACGTTCGGATAGCGGTAGGGATTGATACCCGAAGCATGATTGTAGATATCCTGCTGCGAATATCTCGGGACCAGTCCGTCGTTGGCGCGAGCCTCGTTGTAAAGCGTCATGTACTCAGCAGAACCCAGATACTCCGGGAACTCCTTCGCCACGTGGAAGCCCGTGTTGGCGTTGGCTTCGATCTGAAGACCGTTCACCTTGCCGCGCTTCGTCGTGATCAGGATGGCACCCTTGGCGCCCTTTGCGCCATAGAGCACGACGGCCTGAGCACCCTTGAGGAAGGTGACCTGCTCGATTTCTGAGGGGAGCACATTGTTCGACGGACGCTTCACACCGTCGATGATCACGAGCGGCATGTTGCTGTTGTCGTTATTGTCCAGACGGTCGTTGTCCATACCCCAGAGGTTGTTGCCGTTCCATCCTCCCACCAGCGCATACAGATCTTCAAGGCTACCCGTCATATAGTCCTTCTTCTGGAGCTCTTCTACGTCAACATAGGAAATGCCTCCGAGAAGATGGTCTGCATCCACGTCGCGGAAAGCCACATGGACTTTCTTTTTCACCACGGTAGAATCAGCGTCGTCCTCAGTCTGGTCCTCAGTCTGGGCATTGACCGCCAGTGGCGACACCACTAACATGGCAAAGAGAAATATGTTTCTTTTTATACGTTTCATATCTATATCTATAAACTATATACCATAAACTATAAACCAACTTACCATCCCGGGTTCTGGGGGAAACCTTCATAAAGATAGGTGTCCTTGTCAGGCAGCGGGAACCAGTAGTGCTTTGATTCCAGACGACGGCTGATCAGCTCTTCCCTGTGGAAATTTCCGACCTTGGCGTCCTTAGGATCGTGGTCCTTAAACCAAGAGGCATCTTCCAAACGCTCAAACTCATGAGAGTATTTCGAAGTGTAAGGAGCCTCTGTCAGGAGAAGCCAGCGCTGGAGGTCACACCAGCGGAAGCCTTCGAAGGCCAGCTCTACAGCACGCTCACGGCGCACCTCGTCGATGAAGTGCTCTCTCGTGTCAAGGAAGTTAGCCTGTACATGCTCCATGGGGTGGTCGTCAGAGTTCACACGGTCGCGGAGCGCGTTGATGGCATCAACGGCAGAGTACGACGGGCAGTAGGTCGGTCTGTCCTTCAGGTCGCTGGCGGCATTGGCGATGGCTGCCCTTGCCTCTGCGTACATCAGGTAGACATCAGCCAGACGCATATAGGGCAGATAGCTCTGGAAGGCATAATCCCAGTCGTACCATCTGTCTCCCTCGTTACACTGGTGAGGGATCAGCTTCTGGATGAAGTAGCCCGTGCTGCTTGCATTGTCGATAGCACGCATGGCACCACCGGTGAAGAGGTCGCAGTATTCCAGTTTCTTCTGCTCGTCATTCAGAGCGTCAGTACTGATTACATAGTGGAAACCGTCGAACACGATGTCATGATAGAATCTTGGATCGCGATCCTTGTATGGATGCTCAGGATCCCAGCCGGATTTCTCATTCAGCACAAGCTGACCGTTCTGGACAAGATAGATAGGCTGTCCGTTGGCCATACCGTACTCGTCGATGAGGTTGGCTGTGGGGTGGTGGATGATGTTGTCATGAGCCACGAGACCAGCTACCTTGGGGCCGAAGATCTTGGCGCAGTTCCAGTTGGCGGAGTTCACACCGGGATAAGCACCGCGGAAGACGGCCTCCGTAGAACCCGGCATGTTCCAGTTCTGCTTCACGGTATAGAAGATGTCGGAGTAGCAGGACTCTGCATTCTCATCACGCTCGTGATCGTAGAGGTTGGAATACCTGAACTCCGCAAGTTTGTACTTCACAGTTCCTTTCTTTACCAAATCCAGAGCCTTACCGAGAGCCTCAGCAGCCTTTTTGCAGTAATCGACATCATAATCGTAGGTCTTGCCATTGCTGCTTGCACCCAGAAGCTGGGCGGTACCACCATTCTTGGTCTTCTCAAACTCCTTCATGAGCGGAGAGCCTGCCCAGAGGTAACACTTGCCCAGATAGCAGAGCGCCATGAACTTGTCGACACGCAACTCGTTCTTGCCTGCGGTCTGCATACCGGCGAGTGTCTCGTCCCAGTCGTAGGGGAGGAGGTCATATGCTTGTTCAAAATCCTTAGCGCAGCGGTCAGCACATTCCTGGAAAGACAGGCGAGGCAGCTCAGGGATTGTTGAACCAAAAGCCTCATCAATGTATGGTAAACCGCCGAAATAGCACATCAGCTCGAAATGCCACCAGGCACGGAAGAAGTACATCTGTCCGAGCAACAGGTCACGCTCTTCGTCTGTTCCTACCATCGACTTGATGCTTTCAATACCCATGTTACACTTACGGATGCAGTACCAAGAGTTTTTCCAGAGAGAACTTCTGTCACCATTCAGCCAGCACTGGCTATTGGTCCACCAGTTACGATAGTTACCAAGGTCCACCTGGTGATCCATGTGTGCATAGCCCTCAGGGTTGTGGACAGCGTCTTCACCGAAATTCCATGCGGTACAATAGTTGATCTTCTGCTTATCGGGAATCAGATTATAGATTTCCTCAATATATCCCTGGAAGTTGCGGAAGTTCTTGAAGGCCTCGTCCTCTTGCACGATAGATTCCGGATCCTTGTCGAGCCAGTCGGTGCAGGAAGTGATGGAAGCACCGCCGGCCAGAAGGAGTAGCGACCCACACAAGAGGGACTTGATGTTATTATAATATTTCATAATCGTATACGCCATTAAATGTTAAGCTTAAATCCGAAGTTATAACGTCTGACGGTTGGGTAAGCACCGCCGCCGCCACTGAATCCGTAGTTACTTTCACGGTCATCAGGCATCTTTGTGATCAGGAATAGGTTGTTGCCGTTCACGTAAAGCTTCAGACTTGTGAAGCCAAGCTTCTTGATCCAGCCCTTCGTCCATGTGTAGGCAATCTCCACGTTCTTCAGTCGGAAGTATGAACCGTCATAAAGATACTGGGTACCGTCGTTATAGGAAACCTGTGTGGTGAATCGCGGCACGACCACTTCACCTGTTCCGTCTACCGGATTCCACCATAGACCATTGTCATAGACAGTGAGAAGCTTGTTGTTGAAAGAAGTGAGGCCTACGTCACGCGTGACACCTGTGGCGCCATACAGCTGGGCAAAGCAGCTCCATCCCTTCCATTCCCAACCGATGGTGGCATTGTAGGTGTGTTCCGGCGTTCCGGTGTAGCCATAAGGAGCCTGGTCGTTGGTCTCGTCAACGATACCGTCACCATTGAAGTCAACAATATAATGGTCGCCGATGAGCACCTGGCTGTCATCCTTCTCACGCGCAGGTGTACTATATAATTCATCGTATGTGCCAATGAAGCCATTGTCGATAAATGAAGTGTACTGGCCTTGAGAATAGCCCTCGGCCTTGCGGTAGGCAGGAATCAATGCGGGGTCATCCTTTTCTATGATCTCATTGTGTGCATAAGTATAGTTGGCATTTGCCCAGAAGCGCATACCATTATTCAGAACCTTGTTGAATCGGACTTCAAACTCGAAACCGTAGTTTTTCATCCTACCCTTGTTGATGTCAGGGTTCGTTGCTGCACCGTAGTATGAAGGCACAGAACGGTTGGCTCCGGAGATGAAGATATCCTTACGGTCGTCGCGGAAATAGTCGAAACTACCTGCGAACATACCACCGAGGAAAGCATAGTCGAAACCGATGTTCTTTTTCACCACCGTAGCCCAACGGAGGTCGGGGTTGGCAATGACTGCTTCCTTATAGCCGATGAACGGACTTGCTGAACCGTCGACAGACATATTGAAGCCGTTTCCGTTGTTCGTCACTTCCCAGCCGGTCAGGTAAGCCCAGCGGGCACCGCCAGCGTCGTCACCGATCTCACCGATAGAACCACGGATCTTGAACATGTCGATGATTTTCTTCTCCTTCAGCTTCTTCATGAATTTCTCCTCAGACATCATCCAGCCTAAGGCACCTGAAGCGAAGAATACGAAACGGTTGTCCGGGGAGAACTTCTGCGAACCGTTGTAGGCACCGTTCACCTCGGCGAAGTATCTGCTCTTATAGTCGTAGGTAGCACGGAAGACCCAGTCTTCACGACGATCCTCCAGGTCGGCATTACCTGCCTGGATGCGGCGCTTCCAGTTACCCATGAGTGTCACGTTATGGTCACCGAACTCACGGCCCCAGAAGAGCTGGAGCGACATTTCCGTGGCGCGACCCGTATAATTCACATTACCTGCTGCAGTTGTCCAGTCTCGGCTTTCATAGAAGTCAAAACCTGTTGTTGCGTCGATTTCACTCTCCCAAAGCATCTGGCCAACCTCAGGAAGCATGTATGCTTTCTTTGTTGTGTGGAGGTCGGAGATACCACGCTCACCTTCGTTAAACTGGTTGTCCCAAGAGATGGTACCGCGAGCGACAAGTCCCTTGGTGATGAAATCCAGCTTCTGCTCCAGTGCAAAGTCGGTGAAGACGCGTGTGATGGTCTTCAGCTCATATCCTGACGTTGCCACACTCGCAGGCGAGTTCTCAATGTTCGAAACCAGCGGATAGTAACCCCAGGATCCGTCAGAGAACTGAACGGGGAAGAGGTTAGGTGCCATACCATAGGCACCAGCCCATTTCTGCTGCTGGAAGAACTCACCATTATTACCATAATAATAACGCGGGGTCTTCTGCTGGGCATTCGAACCTGCCAGGTTTACTTTGAACTGAGTGGTCTTTGTGATCTGGAAGTCAAGATTTGATCGTACATTCAAACGATTGTAGGTATAACCACCGGTATATCCCTGATGGTTATCCCAAACCTTTGTCATATCACCTTCGTTTTGGAAGTCGAAGGCCACGAAATACTTCACGTATTTGGTACCGCCAGAGATGTTGAGGTTGGTATTATAAGAAAAGGCGGTAGACTCGAACATCTCGTCCTGCCAGTCAACGTTGGCATAGCGCTCTGCCTGGCTGTAATCGCCGAGGTAGGTGCCGTCGGCAGCGTAGTTCGGCTTGACGACATAGCTCTGATTGCGGAAGTTGTTGATGAAGGTTTGCGGACGATAATAGGCCCATGAAGCATCACCGCCGATGGCTAGCTCGTGCTCGAGCGCCTGGTTGCGGAACATATAGCCGTCATAGGAGTCGTACTTGCGCGGAAGCTTCGACACCGCCTTCAGGGTAGCGTTGAAGCCGACATCAATCCTCGCCTTGCCTTCCACACCACGTTTGGTGGTAATCAGAATTACACCGTTAGCACCTTTCACACCGTAGACGGCAGTGGCGGAGGCGTCCTTCAATACTGAGACGGTAGCGACAGATGTCACGTCTACGGACTTGATCTCACGCTCCACACCATCCACGAGGATCAGCGGCTGGGCGTCTGTGTTCCAGGCTGCTGCACCACGGATGTAAATGCGCGGGTCTTCTTCACCCGGCTGACCGGTAGAGGCAATGGTTGCGACACCAGGCACGTTACCTGTCAGGGCAGCACTCACACTACCGATACCGGCTGAACGTTCAAGGACTTCACCGGTGGTCTGCGTGATGGCACCTACCACTGATGCTTTCTTCTGCTGGCCGAAACCAACGACAACCACTTCCGAAAGCTGAGTGTTGTCGGTCAGCGTCACGTTGAACGTGCGCTGTTTGCCCACTTTCACTTCTTTCGTGTTCATTCCCACATAGGAGATCACGATAACCGAGCTCTCTGATGGGACACTAAAGGCGAAATTACCGTCGAAGTCCGTTACCGTACCTACCGACGTATTTCCCTTAACCACAACGGAGGCACCTATCAGCGCCTCTCCGTTCGAATCGACAACCGTTCCCTTAACGGCAATGCCACCCTGTGCCCACGCTGTGGCGCAGAACAGGAGCATCAAGGACAATGCCGACCAGCGGCATT
>Ga0265298_10005659_pt1 | contig 15591 bp, 14 predicted proteins | sample AusTroGonzalo_MG_3_FD_193486 | JGI IMG/M metagenome (GOLD analysis project Ga0265298, IMG submission 193486) | Bovine rumen microbial communities from tropical cattle in Woodstock, Queensland, Australia - Gonzalo_01 | ecosystem: Host-associated > Mammals > Digestive system > Stomach > Rumen ... | reverse complement strand
GCCACCGCATCCCCAAGAAGACCGTGCTGCTCTCCACAGGTGGTGCCAAGCAGAAGGCCGAGATGCTCGATGCCGCCCGGATGCTGGTCGACCATGGCTACGAGCTCTACGCCACCGGCGGTACCTCCCGTTACCTCTCTGACAACGGCATCGCCAACACCCTGGTCCACTGGCCTTCCGACGAAGGACAGCCACAGGCCCTCGACCTGCTGCACCAGCACAAGATAGATATGGTGGTCAATATCCCCAAGGACCTCACGTCGCACGAGCTTACCAACGGCTACAAGATCCGTCGCGCTGCCATCGACCTCAACATCCCGTTGATCACCAACAGCCGACTGGCTTCAGCCTTCATCACCGCCTTCTGTACTGTCCCCGTCGAAACCATCGGCATCAAGTCCTGGGAGGAATACAAGTAAGAGCGGGAAAGATATTTTTTGACATACTGCTTCGTGAGAATCGCGTCGTGCTTAGCAAACGTACAAACGCTCGTCAATACGCGAGTTTTGATACGTTTTGCTAATGTCGGGGTGGGAAAACGCCTTAAAATGCAAAAAAAACGTCCAATTATTTGGAGTTTTCGATTTATTGCCTTAAATTTGCAATCTGAAACAACAACTGACTATTTATGGATGCTGGACAAACGTTAGAATCAAAGATAAACCGAAGTGACTATAAGATTCTCATCGTCGATGACGTGATGAGCAATGTCCTGTTGTTGAAGATTCTGCTGACCAATGAGAAGTTTCAGGTCTGCACGGCCAACTGCGGCAATGCTTGCATTGAACAGGCGAGAAAGGAACACCCGGATCTGATATTGCTGGACGTGATGATGCCTGATATTTCCGGCTTCGACACGGCCGTCATCTTGAAAAAGGATCCTGATCTGAAGGATATACCCATCATCTTCTTGACGGCACTGAATACGCCTGCTGACCTGGTGAAGGGTTTCCAGGTGGGTGCCAATGACTTCCTGACAAAACCCTTCAACAAGGAGGAACTTGTGATGCGTGTGACGCAGCAGATCTCGCTGGTGGCTGCCAAGCGCATCATCGAACAGCAGAACGCAGAGTTGCGCGCGACATTAAGTAATCGCGACAAGATGTACTCCGTGATTGCCCACGACCTGCGCTCGCCGATGGCCAGTATCCGTATGGTGCTCAACCTGGTGGTGGCTTCTGTATCGCCTGACGTAGTGGGGCAGGAACTTTTTGAACTGTTGGATAAGGCTAACAGGGAGTCGGAGGACGTGCACGACCTGCTGGACAACCTGCTGAAGTGGACGAAGAGCCAGACGGGCCGACTGTCTGTGGTGACGCAGGATCTCGACCTGGGAGACATCATCCCTGGCGTGGTAGATATCTTTGGGGTGATCGCTGCTACGAAGAAAATCAAGTTGGACTTGCAGAATTCTGGCGAGAAACTCATCGTGAGGGCTGACAATGACATGCTGAAGACGGTGGTGCGCAACTTCATGTCGAATGCCGTGAAGTTCTCGCCTGAAGGCTCGTCGATTGAGATTATCATGGCTAAGGAGGGCGACTTCGCCAAGGTGTCGGTGAGAGACCACGGCGTGGGTATATCTGCAGACCGTCTGGCGTCGATCTTTCATAAGGGAGAGACGACCTACGGCACTGGCGGTGAGGAGGGCTCGGGTCTGGGACTCCAGCTCTGTCAGGACTTTGCACGCAAGAACGGCGGCGACTGTACGGTAGAGTCGGTGGAGGGTGAGGGTTCTACCTTCAGCGTACTCATCCCTCTAAAGACTGACTGACGCATGGCTACACCTATTTATATTATAGAAGAAAAGAAACTTCGCCGTAACCTCAGTCTTATTGCTGATGTTGCGGCGAAAGCCGATATAGAGATCATCCTGGCCTTCAAGGCCTTCGCACTATGGAAGACGTTTCCCATCTTCAGGGAGTATATCCATTCCACCACGGCCAGTTCGCTGGCGGAGGCACGGCTGGCCTATGAGGAATTTGGTGTGCCTGCGCATACCTATTCGCCTGCCTATAAGGAGGAGGACTTCAAGGCGATTGTGAAGTGCTCGTCGCACCTGACCTTCAACTCGCTCTCACAGTATGAGCGTTTCTATCGGCTGGCGCGTCATGTCTCGCTGGGACTCCGCGTGAATCCTGAGTATTCCGAGGTGGAGACCTTGTTGTACAACCCCTGTGCTCCAGGGACGCGATTCGGCGTGACGGCCGACAAGCTGGGTGAGCAGCTGCCGCCGTATATCGAGGGGTTCCATTGCCATTGTCTCTGCGAGAGTGGGGCAGACGTCTTCGCGCGTACCTTAAATAATATAGAAGAGAAGTTCTCACCGTGGTTCCCCCAGCTGAAGTGGATCAACTTCGGCGGCGGCCATCTGATGACGCGTGAGGGCTACGACGTGGAGGGGCTGATCAGACTGATGCAGGGATTCCACGAGCGTTATCCGTGGCTGAAGGTCATTCTGGAGCCTGGTAGCGCCTTTGCCTGGCAGACGGGACCGCTGGTGGCCCACGTAGTTGATATCGTGGAGGACAAGGGAATCACGACTGCCATCCTGGACGTGAGCTTCACCTGTCACATGCCCGACTGTCTGGAGATGCCTTACTTCCCGGATGTCCGTGGTGCAGAGCATGTCGATGAACCCTCGGCTGAGGTGTATCGCTTGGGCGGCAACAGTTGCCTGAGTGGCGATTATATGGGCTACTGGCGCTTTGACCATCGCCTACAGGTGGGCGAAAGGATCATTTTTGAGGATATGATCCATTACACCACGGTCAAGACGAACATGTTCAATGGTGTTCCCCATCCCTCGATAGGGATGCTGCACGAGGACGGCAGATTGGAAATCCTTCGTGAATTCACATACGAAGATTACCGAAATCGGATGGATTAGGCCCTGAAGGAGGGGCGTTTTCCGATGAAATGACACTTTTTTAGAAAAAAAACAGCGAAAAAGTTTGCCAGTTCCAAAAAAAGCATTACCTTTGCACCGCATTTAGAGAAATGCTCCTTCAGATTGATTGAATTCCGAAGGAAGACAAGCGGAAATAGCTCAGTTGGTAGAGCACAACCTTGCCAAGGTTGGGGTCGCGGGTCCGAGTCCCGTTTTCCGCTCACTTGTTGAACAAAAAAGAGTCGTTAAGGAATGGCCTTAATGAAAAAAAGCCCAGGTGGCGGAATTGGTAGACGCGCACGTTTCAGGTGCGTGTGCCGCGAGGCGTGCAGGTTCGAGTCCTGTTCTGGGCACTCTTTTTTATTCAGCCTTTTGTTGGAGAGGTGGCGGAATTGGTAGACGCGCTACTTTGAGGGGGTAGTGTCAATTGCGACGTGGGAGTTCGAGTCTCCTCCTCTTCACGTTATGACATAACGGAATCTGAACAGAAAAGCGGAATTCTTGTGCAAGCCGAGCGCAGAAAAGCTTGCTTTTATGCCGAGGCGCAGCCAAGAATGCCAAATGGATTCCGAAGGAAGACAGGCGGAAATAGCTCAGTTGGTAGAGCACAACCTTGCCAAGGTTGGGGTCGCGGGTCCGAGTCCCGTTTTCCGCTCTTTTTTATGAAAACATCGTTCACAAATGAATTTATATTTGAGATATTTCGACCGTGAAACACTGGTTCCCACTGTCGATGAGGCAATTGCCTTTTTAGGAGCTATAGAAGAGGTGGGGATGAACCCCGTGTTAGAGGCTGACATTCGCGAGTATGCAGCTAGTGACGTGTTTTATCCCAAGCGCTATAAGGTCCGTCCACGTGTCTATTTCATCATCATCAAGACTGAGGCTGCCACGATGCAGGACTTCAAGGAGAAGAAGGCTATCCATCTCCCTGTGGTCTCTGGTGCCAAGCCGACGCCTCCTGCTTTGGCCCGTCTGAACGAGGAGCGTCCTGGATGGTATGAGGGCATGATCGACTTCAAGCGTGTGCTGCTGGTGCCTGGAACGGGTAAGTTCCAGTATCGTGACACGCAGTTTATCGCCAATGTGAAGGCTATGTCGGGCATGGATTGCTACAACCGTATCGTGGACTATCTGCGTGATCGCGTCGACGAGCGCAGCCAGTTCCCCTCTGCCAAAGGAAAGAACTTCAAGTTCCGTTATTTAGGCTTAGCCAAATAACTATTAGTAACCCTAATTTTAAATCACTATGAACAAAGTAATGCTTATTGGGAACGTAGGGCAGGAGCCCGAAGTCCGTTATGTAGACCAAGGTGTGGCCGTCGCACAAGTCAGACTGGCAACGACAGAGCGTGGCTATACGCTTCAGAATGGCACTCAGGTGCCTGACCATACTGACTGGCACACCGTTATCCTGTGGAGAAAGCTCGCAGAGGTGGTGGAGAAATATGTGCACAAAGGCGACAAGCTCTATATTGAGGGACGTGTGCGCTATCGTACCTATGACGACAAGCAGGGTCAGCGCCGCTATGTCACTGAGATCTGGGCCGACAATATGGAGATGCTGACGCCGAAGGCAGCTGCAGTCGCTCCCGTCCCCCCAGCTGAACAGCCTCAGGCGTTAGGAAACCCTGACGAGGCCATGCCTTTCTAATCAACCAAAATGGACTATCTTCAACAAATATTCAGTGAAGTAACTATCATGGCTCCCTCCATGGGAGCCATCTTTGCCGTTGTACTGGCAGCCTTCCTTCTGATTTTCTCTGGTTTCGCATCGGGCTCTGAGATAGCCTTCTTCTCGTTGACGCCGAATGACATCAATGAGCTGGAGGAGAGCAATTCTGACAATGATAAGGCGATACTCGCCCTGCGTGAGGACTCAGAGCGGACGCTGGCCACCATCCTCATTACCAATAACCTGGTGAATGTGACCATCATCATGCTCTGTAACTATTTCTTCGAGCATCTGGTGGATTTTGGGAATGCCCAATGGTTACAGTTCGTGGTCATCACCGTGCTGCTGACCTTCCTGCTGCTTCTCTTTGGCGAGATCATGCCGAAGGTGTACTGTGGGCAGCACGCCTTGGCGATGTGCCGTAAACTGGCTGGCAGCATCACTGTGTTGCGAAAGGTGTTCTACCCGTTGTCGAGCATCCTGTTGCGCTCTGGCATCATCGCCGAGAAGGTGGTACAGAAGGAAAACCATGTGCTGAGCGTGGATGATCTGGAGCAGGCGCTGGAACTGACTGATGAAGAGGAGCTGAAGGATGAGAAGAACATGCTGGAGGGTATCGTACGCTTCGGCGACGAGACGGCCAAAGAGGTGATGACCTCCCGTCAGGATATCGTCGACCTGGACTTCAGCAGCCGTTTCCCTGACGTTATCCAGTGTATCGTGGAGAACAACTACTCGCGTATCCCCGTCTATCAGGATACGGTCGATAATATCCGTGGCATCCTCTATATCAAGGACCTGCTGCCGCATCTCTCGAAGCCAGCCAACTTCCGTTGGCAGTCGCTGATCCGTCCGCCTTATTTCGTGCCTGAGACAAAGAAGATTGACGACCTACTGCGTGACTTCCAGGAGAATAAGGTGCATATTGCCATCGTGGTAGACGAGTTCGGCGGTACGAGCGGTCTGATTACGATGGAAGACATCCTGGAGGAGATCGTCGGAGAGATCAACGATGAATACGACGAGGAGGAGAAGACCTATGTGCGCATCAATGCCAATACCTATGTGTTTGAGGGCAAGACGCTGCTCAGCGACTTTTTCAAGATTCTGGATTTGGATGATGAGACGTTTGAAGAGGTGGGGGGCGATGCTGACTCACTGGCAGGTCTGCTGCTGGAAATCAAGGGTGACTTCCCAGAACTGCACGAACGGATAGAGTTCAAGAACTTCACGTTTGAAGTGACGGAACTCGACGAGCACCGTATCTCAAAAATCAAAGTGGTGGTTCACCAGCCTATCTCCGAATAGCCTGCTGCGTAATACCAAGCCATCTTTTTTATAAGCTCGTTGTCAGTGAATCGCAAGTTGTATCTGGGTACGAACATACTCAGGCCACCGTATGTCTGCTCGTTGATGTCAAAGTCGAAATTCACGTGGTAGGAGGTATCCCAGCGGTTTGCGAACTTCTTGTAGACGACGGCATTGTCGAACGCTTTCTTCCAGTTGGTGTAGTCTGCCTCTGACGCATAGGTCAGGATGAAATGGTTCATGTCGTAGTAATTGTAATCGCAGTAGTATATCAGGTCCGTCATGATGGGATACGTCGATTTGGAGAAATCCATGGTCTTCAGAACAGTCCTTGTGGCGTATGCCAATGACTGCATCTCGCTGGTCTTGACCACAGAGAGAGGCACTTTCTTGCCAGACTGCAATTTCTGCTCATAATACCTGTCGACGATGGTCATATAGAAGTTGTCTTTATCCATCATGGCTGGCACCACCGTGTTGTAAGGCGCACCAATGGCTGGGATTTCTGCAGGCGAGCCGATTATGTAGTCGGTGACATCCCTCAGTTCATAGGCATTCTCAACACACATCATCTGGCAGCAGTCGCAGAAGATGAACTTCAGGTGCGGCACTTTCTTAAGTACGTTCGCCATCGTTGGGATGTTCATCCAATATGTGCCTGACCCTGAGGAGGAATTGTTCTTGTTGGAGCCTCCATAGGCCTTCTGGCGGGCAGTGACTGATGTGTAGGCGATGGAGTCGTTCCTGATCTCCCAGCCTGTGGCATGTCCCCACAACACCAGTCCGTAACTGTTGGCAGGGAAATCTGTAAAGGCTTTCCTGGCCACCTTCTCTAACACTTCCGGATCACAGGGCAGTTTCTCTTCTTGGTCTATGACGATAGAGTCCCTCAACTCGCCTTTCCTGTAATGAAGGAGATAGGGCAGTTCTTCTTTGACTGCCTTCGAGACATAGATGAGCAGATTGTTGTTGCCAATGGACTTAGCTCCTTCCTTGATTTCCTTCAGGTCTTCGTCGGCATATTTGTAACCACCCCAGTTCGACAGGTTATTCTCGGCAGACATATATATAAGTACGGTACGCTCGGCATTTCCTTCAGGCTCGTCCTTTTTCTTGTCGCAGGCTGTGAGTACAGCCAATATACTTATTGCAATCAGAAATTTTCTCATATGTCAATATTTTGGTGCAAAGGTACAAAAAAATTATATTATGCCCCATAAATTATGAATTATTTCGTATATTTGCACCTCAAAAAGAGAAATAGGATGAAGAAACTATATATAATTCTGGCGATTTCCATCGCCATGATGGCAGCTGGAGATGCATGGGCCAAGAAGCCAAAACGCCCCCAGCGCCGTACACGACAGAAGACACAAAAGGTGGTGAAGAAGAAAGTAAAGGCCAAGGTGACGCGCCCTGCGGAGCGCTTTGTCCCGCTGCCAGCCGTACGCAATATTGAAGACGAAGACTACAATCCCTACCTGCAGTGTGAAGACACCTGTTCCCATGTTCACGGCATCGACCTGAGCCGTTATCAGGGCGACGTGTTCTGGGAGACGGTGGGCGAGAACACCAAGATGGCGTACGTCTATCTGAAGGCCACTGAGGGTGGCGACCGCATCGACCCGAAATTCGAGCGGAATATCCAGTTGGCGCATCGCTATGGGCTGAAGGTGGGATCATACCATTTCTTCCGTCCGAAAACACCACTACAGAAGCAGCTGGAGAACTTTACGACCCAGTGCCTGCCTGGTGAACAGGACCTGATACCAATGATTGATGTCGAGTCGACAGGCAATTTGCCGACGGAACAGTTTTGCGACTCACTGTTGACCTTCCTCAAAATGGTGGAACATGCCTACCATCAGAAACCGCTGGTCTACACGTTCCGCAACTTCTACAATTGGTATCTGGTAGGCAAGCTTGACGATTACCAGCTGATGGTGGCGATGTATTTGGATGAGGAGCCGGTACTGGCCGACGAGCGTGACATCACGCTATGGCAGTATACGGGCAAGGGACGTATAGTAGGCATCAACGGCTATGTCGACAAGTCCCGTTTCCTGGGGCGTCATGGCCTTCGTGATATTCGGTTTAGGCATTGAAAATTGAACATAAGAGAAAGATATGATTATCAAGTGTCCAGAATGCGGTCATCAGGTTAGCGACCGCGCCAAGACTTGCCCATCGTGTGGCATAGACATTGCAGGTAAGATTACCCGCTGTCCTGATTGTGGAGAGTATATTTTCAAGGACGAGCATGAATGCCCGAACTGTCATTGCTGTATCAATGCTTCTGCCAATCCGGTGGTGAACGATATGGTGGTGGCTCAGTTTGCGAATGTCCCAGAGATTCCCGAGATCCCGTCACCTGCAGTCGCAGCGTCCCCTAAGAAGAGCCACAAGGGATTATGGTCGGCAGTTATCCTGGCTTTTGTGCTTGCCCTCATCATTGTCTTTCTGGGCATCTACTTCGTACATAAGACACAACAACAGAACGAGCAGCGTGCTTATGAGAATGCGATGATGAGCATTGAGCCTGCCGTGTTGCAGAATTTCCTGGATATGTATATCGATGCCTCAGTGGCTCATCGCGATTCTATCAAGAGCCATCTGGAGGTGCTCAAGAAGATAGACCGTGACTGGGAGAATGCCCGTATCAGTGCATCGAAGAAGGAACTATTGCTCTTTGTCGAGCGCAACCCAGGTAATATCCACGTGAAGGAAGCCAGACTGATGGTTGACTCCTTGGACTTCGTCACTGCCCAAACCAATCATACGATGGAGGCCTATAAGAAGTATATGGAAGAGCACGAACAGGGGTACTACTATGATGAAGCCAAGAATGAGTATGACAAGATGGCTGAGGAGGCTGAACGGATCCGACAACAGGCCATCCAAGACTCCATACAGGCTGCGCAACAGGCTGAAGAGGCGGCAAAGCTAACAGGGAACCCATGAGGCTCCCTGTTTTTTATTCCTCGATGTGTGAGAGGGAATGCGCAAACGAGGCGAAGAAATTGGTCAGGGTCTCAGAGGGCAGATAACGGAAATAGCGGGCAGAACGCTTGATGTGACCCAGCATGGCAGAACCGTTGCTGGTATGGACAAACACACTGCCTGACTCCTGTGAGAAGTAGAAGTCCTGTGCACGGGTGTTGGTGAATTCCACCAGCTCCTGGGCAACATCCTCGGCATGCTTGTCCACCTTTCCTTGCAGGAAGGGAATCTCCTCCTGCTCGAAGTCAAACATCTGGATCAGCAGGGCGCCCTCCAGTTGGGCAGTCTGCAACAGGCTGAGGCTCTTCAGCCATTTCTGGAGTGTAACAAAGTCGATGCGCTGTCTTGAGCGCAGATAGCTCCCCAGTTCTATCAGTTGTCTGACAGGTACGCCTTCATTGAGGATATGTCTGGCGATGCGGATAATGAACAGGAGTGCCTGACGCGTTGATGTGTCTGATTTCTCATCGTCGAGAATCGACTGGAGTTTGCTGTTCAGGACAGGATTTGTCAGGTGGTCGGCTCTGAGGAATTCGTCATCATCTTCTTCCTTCTGCGGTTTCTTATGCAGCTCGTCAATTGTCATTGCCCATTGTTCCCATTGCTTGTCGGTCAGGTGAACGAAGAACTGGTCTTTCGTCAGTTCCAGTCCGTGGTAGACAGACTCTGCCACATTGTGCATCACAGCTAACTGATGCAGCTTGTTCCATTTACAGGCAGACATCGGCTCTATCTGCTCCTGTTTATTGAAAGCTCCGCAACGAATCAGGCGGAAGAAATTACGCTGGACAATATTCATCATTTAATTTATTTAAGAGTACCTCTTAGGATAGCGGAAGAGGATGGAGAGCATGGCTGCGATGCCAATGGCGAAGGGGTAATACAAATATGGTATGATACTTGCAGGATTGAGTGCAGCCAGCCCTGCAGCCATCAGCAGCTGTGCACCATAGGGGATGAGGCCTTGTACGAAGCAGGAGAAGGTGTCGAGGATGGAGGCGGCCTTCCTGTTGTCCACCCCATAGCGATCGCCTATCTGTTTGGCAATGCCACCCACCGTGAGGATGGCCACCGTATTGTTGGCCGTACATATATTTACCATTGCCACCAGCATACCGATAGAGAGCTCTGCTCCCCGTTTACCGTGTACATGGCGTGTCATCCGCTGGATAATATAGTTGATGCCGCCTTGTTGCTTGATCAGTTCCAGCATGCCGCCGGCCATCATGGTGATGATGATCAGTTCGCCCATGCCGATGATACCGTCGCCCATCGCCTTGAACCATCCGAACACGTCGAACGATCCTGTCATCAAGCCAATGGCGCCCGTCAGGAGTATGCCTAGTACGAGCACTGCCATCACGTTCATGCCGAAGATGGCTGTGATCAGTACGATGAGGTAGGGGATGACCTTGATCCAGTCGAAGGAGTCTACTTGCTGAGGTGCATGGATGTGTGAGCCCATCAGGATGTAGATCATGAAAATAACCAGTGCGGCAGGGACTACAAAGAAGGAATTGACGCGAAACTTGTCGCTCAGGCGGCATCCCTGTGTAGAGGTAGCTACGATGGTTGTGTCGGATATGAACGAGAGGTTGTCGCCAAAGAATGAGCCTCCCACCACTACAGCCGTCATCATCGCCAGGTCGATACCCGTCTGCTGGGCCACGCCTGCCGCTATCGGGGTCAGTGCCACAATAGTGCCTACACTCGTACCTATGGATAAGGAGATGAAACAGGATGCCAGGAACAGTCCTGCCATCAGCATCTGTGGCGGCAGTACGGAGAGTGTCAGGTTGACTGTCGCATCGATGCTGCCCATCATTTTGGCAGAGTTGGCAAAGGCGCCAGCCAGGATGAAGATCCAGATCATCAGCATCATCTGGCCTGCTGCAGCCCCTCGGCTGAAGGTGTCGATGCGCTCCTTCAGTGGCCGTCCCCGATAGATGATGATGGCATAGATGCTCGACACCATGAAGGCAACGGTGATGGGAACCTTGTAAAAGTCACCAGCGATGATGCTGGTGACCAGATATAGTACGATGAACACCGCGAGCGGTGACAATGCGAGAATGTTAGAGCGTGACGCCATTCTTGAAGATGGATATTTCGCGATAGTCGTTCTCCTCATTACGAGCTTTCTGACCGCTGGCTACGGAGAGGACCTTGTCGATGAACTCTGGTACCAGTTCCTTCATGGTGCGTCCCTCCACGAGTTGTCCGGCAGAGAAATCCACCCAGTTGGGCTTGTTCTTGGCCAAGGTGGGATTCGTGGCAATCTTCATTGTCGGAACGAAGGTGCCGAAGGGGGTGCCGCGTCCTGTCGTGAAGAGTACCAGATGACAGCCGCAGGAAGCCAGGGCTGTGGCCGCCACAAGGTCATTGCCAGGAGCGGAGAGCAGGTTCAGACCTGGGTTCTGGAGACGGTCGCCATATTCCATCACACCGCTTACAGGAGCCTTGCCGCACTTCTGGGTACAACCCAGTGCCTTGTCCTCGAGTGTAGAGATGCCACCGGCCTTGTTGCCTGGGCTGGGGTTTTCGCCCACGGGCTCTCCATGTGATAGGAAATAGTTCTTGAAATTGTTGATCATTGTGACTGTCTGATTGAACAGCTCTTCAGTGCGACAACGGTTCATCAGGATGGTTTCGGCGCCGAACATCTCTGGTACTTCTGTCAGTACCGAGGTGCCGCCCTGGGCTACAAGCCAGTCGCTGAACTCTCCGACGAGTGGGTTGGCAGTGATGCCGCTGAAGCCGTCGCTGCCGCCACATTTCAGACCAACGCGCAACTTTGAGACGGGCACTTCCTCGCGCTTGTCTTCCTTGGCGATGTCATAGAGTTCGTGAAGAATCTGCATGCCTGCCTCCACCTCGTCGCCTTCCACCTTCTGGGTTACCAGCAGACGGATGCGACGCTTGTCGTAGTCGCCCAGCATAGCCATGAAGTCCTCGGGCTGATTATTCTCACAGCCAAGGCTCAGTACTAGTACACCACCGGCATTGGGGTGTAAGCAGATGTCACGAAGAACTTTACGGGTGTTCTCGTGGTCTTCGGAGAGCTGTGAGCAGCCGTAGTTGTGGTGCCAGGCATAGATGCTGTCGACGCCTCTGCAGCCAGTCTCCTTGCGCAGACGCTCAGCCAACTTCTCGGCAATACCGTTGACGCAACCTACCGTTGGCACAATCCATATCTCGTTTCTCACGCCTACGTCGCCATTCTGGCGTTTGTAGGCTTTAAAGGTACGGTTTTCGTTTTTAATGCTAAGCTCCTCTCCGACAGGGCTGTATGTGTACTCAAGGGTGCCGGATAAATTGGTTTTCAGGTTGTCCTCATTCACCCAGTCTCCTGCTTTCAGGTCTTGACGGGCATGCCCGATAGGATAACCATATTTGATGATGTTCTCACCCTTACTGACGTCGGTAATGAGCACCTTATGTCCTGCGGGTGTATCTTGGTTGAGTGTTATCGACTTGTCGTCGATGTCGATGATTTCGCCTTTCTTCTTGGCTTGCAGACATACAACCACACTGTCTGCGGGATTGATCTTTAAATAAGTAGCTTGTTTCATGATAATGTTTGAAATGTTTTTGTTATATTGCTTTTCTGCGGTAGAAGTCTACGTTCTCCTTCGTCAGGATCTCGATGGGCATGTAGTTGACGGGAGTCACCTCGCGCTTCATGACGATGGCATTGAACAAAGCATCGACAGAGGCATAGCCTTGTTGGTAGGCATGCTGGGCGATGAGGAATGAAATGGATCCCTGTCGGATGCACACCTCGTTCTTTGGCACCATGTCGTAGCCCATGATCTGGATGTTACGGCGGTTGGTCCTCTTCAGGAATTCACCGACGATATGCGCCTTCGAGTTGAAGGTGATGCAATGGTGTATCTTCGGGTGGGTGGTGAAGAAGTTCTCAAGGATGGTGTCGTACTCCTTGTGCTCATCGTCGAGGGGCAGGTCTACCTCTGTGATCTTTACGTCGGGGAAATGGTCTACCATATAGTGGCGGAAACCTGTCTCACGGTTAGCTTGCTGCTTAGAGCCCACCTTGCCGTCACGTGTCTGTTTGACCAATGCGATCTCCTTTTCCTTGGCGGCGATGAGCATGAGCATCCGTGCAGCAAAGTATCCGCTGGCAAAGGAGTCCTGTCCGAAGAAGGCAAGGGGTTTCAAGTCGGGCATGTAGGAGTCGAGGAGCACGTATGGAATCTGCCTGTCAGTCAGTTTCTCCGTGAATCGGGCTGTCTGTTCCAGTGTGGCAGGGACAATGATGACCCCGTCGATCTTCGCCGTGAAGAACTCACGCACCATCCGTGTGAAGGCGGCATTGTTGAAACGTTCGTAATACATGAACTTCAGCGTGATGCCGAAGTCACGGCGGAAATCAGTACAGGCCTGAGCACCTTCTTCAATCTCATCCCAATAGGCCTCTTGCTCATGCTTGGGTAATACACAGTAGAATGTGTACGATTTGTTATAGGCAAGAGCCGAGGCATACATGTTGGGCTTGTAGTCCATTTCAGCCAATGCCTTGTTCACTTTGTCGAGTGCAGCTTGAGAGACATTCGGACGGTTGTGCAGCACGCGGTCGACTGTTCCTACTGACACACCTGCGCGCTCAGCGATATCCTTGATTCTGATGATTTCCTTTGCCATTTGTCTATTTTGTTATTATTTGTGTGCAAAGGTAAGAATAAAAAATGATACTGCCAAACATTTTTTAAAATAGTCAAATTAATTTGGTAATTTGGCGGGATATTCGTAACTTTGCACGCTGTATGACAGAAGTAAAAGTAAAAGACAGTAGGTTGCAGCAGGCCGCGATGGAGGGTATGGATGCCTTCCTCAGTGTGTTTGTCGATGCTATCCGTGAGGCCATCGGCGGTGAACTGACGGCAGAGAAGATGACAGAGTTGAACAGCGACCAGCTGACGTTGTTGGCATGGGATATGCTCCATGAGGAGGTGATGGATGGCGGATTCGTACAATTGATACACAACGGTTTAGGACCGTTCATCTTCAAGAATCCATTTGCCAAGGCCGTCCGCCAGTGGGGGTTGCGTGACCTCTCGAAGATGATCTACGAAGCACATACCCTATGGTTGAAATATCGCGAGGAAATAGAGGTCGATTGCTCGGAAGAGGAGTTTATGGCTATGTTTGAACGCTTCCCGGAGTTCGATGACATGGACGACTTGTTTGTGGAGAACGAAGAGGCGTGGACGGAAGACATCGCCCACTATGTGGATGACCATCTGGATCGTTTCGCAACTATTGTTGAGGCATGACTTTTTTGAATAAGTAATGAACAAGGAACAGGAATTACTGAGGAAGAAGAGCCCGGTACAGATCAAGAACAAAAAGGCCTCGTTTGAGTATTTCTTTATTGAGACCTTCACGGCGGGTATCGTACTGACGGGCACAGAGATCAAGAGCATCAGACTTGGCAAGGCGAGTCTGGTGGATACTTATTGTACGGTCATCAATGGCGAGTTGTGGGTGAAACAGATGAACATCAGTCCCTATTTTTATGGCTCGTACAACAACCACGAGATGAAGCGTGACCGCAAGCTGTTGCTGACAAAACGCGAAATCCGTCAGTTGGAGAGTGCTACAAAGCAGACGGGTTATACCATTGTGCCGTTGTTGGTGTTCATTGACGATAAGGGACGTGCGAAGATGGATATCGCCCTGTGCAAAGGTAAGAAAGAGTTCGACAAGCGCCAGACGCTGAAAGAGAAGGAGGATCGGCGCGAGATGGATCGGGCAATGAAAGTATATAAGTGAAGTGATTAGTGAATAGTGAAGAACAGACTTAACGATATTGTCAAGGAACGTGTCCTTATCCTCGATGGAGCGATGGGAACGATGATTGGGGCTGTGATGGGAAAAGTCGGGAACGCCGATGAACTGAATCTGAGCCGTCCAGAGGTGGTGGGCGAGATCCACCGGAAATACCTGGAAGCAGGCGCAGATATCATCACGACCAATACGTTCAGCAGTCAGCGTGTCTCTCAGGCAGACTATCATCTGGAATATTCCGCACGACGTATGGCCTATGAAGGGGCACGGATAGCGCGACGGATGGCCGATGACTATTCGTCGGAGGACAAGCCTCGCTTTGTGGCAGGCAGCATCGGTCCCACGAACAAGACTCTTTCCATGTCGCCCGATGTGAGCAATCCTGCCATTCGTGAGTTGACCTATGACGACCTGCTTGTGGCATATATGGAACAGGTGGACGGCTTGCTGGAAGGTGGGGTGGATGCTCTGTTGATTGAGACCATCTTCGACTCGTTGAATGCGAAGTGCGCCATCGATGCCTCCATGCGGGTTATGTCGCAGCGTGGCTGTGAGGTGCCTGTGATGCTCAGCGTGACCATTAGCGACCTGGCAGGGCGTACGCTCAGCGGCCAGACACTGGATGCCTTCTTGGCCAGTGTGAGTACATATCCGATATTCTCTGTCGGCCTGAACTGCTCGTTTGGTGCCACGCAGATGAAACCCTTCCTGCGTGAACTGGCACGTCGCGCACCTTATTATATCAGTTGCTATCCGAATGCCGGACTGCCTAATGCGATGGGACTCTATGATGAGACGGCAGAGTCGATGGCACCCAAGATGGGTGAACTGGTGGACGAAGGGCTGGTGAACATTATCGGAGGCTGTTGCGGTACTACCGATGAGTTTATCAGGCGGTATCAGCCTCTGG
>Ga0265298_10005658_pt1 | contig 15592 bp, 10 predicted proteins | sample AusTroGonzalo_MG_3_FD_193486 | JGI IMG/M metagenome (GOLD analysis project Ga0265298, IMG submission 193486) | Bovine rumen microbial communities from tropical cattle in Woodstock, Queensland, Australia - Gonzalo_01 | ecosystem: Host-associated > Mammals > Digestive system > Stomach > Rumen ... | reverse complement strand
TATCTTCCTCCGTCTCTCCACCAAGGCTACGCCTGAGGAACAGGCTAAAGTCGCCCAGCGGGCAGACTCCGTCTGGCAGGCCCTCAAGCAGGGTGCCGACTTTGCCGAGCTCTGTAAGAATGTGTCACAGGACCGTCGTAGTGCTGCCAGGGGAGGTGAGCTGACGTGGATAGGGCCCAATCAGGTCTATCCAGAGTTTGAGGAGGCTGCCTATGCCCTTCAGACTGGTGAGCTCAGCCGTCCAGTGCTGGGTCCCGACGGCTATCACATCATCCTGATGAAAGGCCGGAAGCAGCTTGAGCCTTTTGAGGAACTCCAGGAACAGATTGTGAGCTCGTTCGAGAAGCAGGGTATCCGAGAGGCCATTGCACGTCAAAAGATCCAGAGCGTCGTATCGAGTGGTCAGATGACGGAAGAGCAATATATGGCCCGTCGCGCTGATTCCTTGGGTGCTGTCGACTCCGACATGAAATACCTCATCCAGGAGTATCATGATGGCCTGCTGGTCTATGAGATCAGCAACCGTCAGGTATGGGAGAAAGCGTCTAAGGACGAGGCAGCCCTCGACACCTGGTTCCGGACTCATCGGAAGGACTATAAGTGGCCGGAGCCCCGCTTCAAGGGCATCGCCTATCATGTGAAGGACAAGGCTGACGTCAAGGCCGTGAAGCGCTGTGTCAAGGGGCTGCCGTTCGGTCAGTGGGCTGGTGTCCTCCGTCAGACCTTCAACCCCGACTCTGTCATCCGCATCCGGGTGGAACAGGGACTCTTCAAACCTGGTGATAGCCGTCTGGTCGATCATAAGATCTTCCGTACAGCACTCGACCAGCCCGTTGAAGTCAATAGGGATTATCCCATCGACGCCGTATATGGCAAGAAGTTGAAGATGCCTGAGGATTATACCGATGTGCGCAGCCAGGTGGTTGAGGACTACCAACAGGCTCTTGAGCAGCAGTGGGTGGCAGACCTCCGCCAGCGCTACGCCGTCAAGGTATATGATGATGTATTGAAAACAGTAAACCAGCACTGATGAAGACAACAAGAAATCTGATCATAATCCTATTAATGGCTGTCCCTTTCCTGGGATCAGCCTTTACTGGTAATCCTGGACTATCCGGAGTCTCTGGAACTTCCGGGCTCTCTGCCGATTCCACAGCCAAAGACTCTGTCCACATGGGTACCGTCATTGACGAGGTTATCTGGGTCGTTGGCGATGAGGCCATTCTGAAGTCCGACGTTGAGACATTCCGTATGCAGGCAGCTATGGAGGGACAGAAATGGAATGGAGATCCGGACTGTATGATCCCTGAGCAGATTGCCGTACAGAAGCTGTTCAAGCATCAGGCACAGATCGACAGTATCGAGGTGACGGATGCCGACGTGGCCTCAGAGGTCGAACAGTATATCAACTACTGGCTCGAAATGGTTGACGGCTCCCGTGAACGTCTCGAGGAGTATCGTCATAAGCCCCTGTCGCAGATCCGCAGTGACCTGCGTGAGGACCTGAAAGACCGTCAGATGGTGCAGAGGATGAAGCGTAAACTCGTCGAGGATATCGCCGTCACACCTGCTGATGTACGCCGTTATTACCAGGACCTGCCGGAAGACAGTCTGCCTTTTGTCCCCACGGAGGTGGAGGTGGAGATCGTTCAGATGACGCCAAAGATCCCTGTCGAGGAGTTGAACCGTGTGAAGGATGAGCTCCGTGAATATACCGATCGTGTGAATCGTGGCGATGCCTCGTTCTCTACGCTGGCTCGTCTTTATTCTGAAGACCCGGGTACGGCCCGTCGTGGTGGTGAACTGGGTCTCTCCGGTCGTGGTATGCTCGATCCTGCCTTCGCTACGGTGGCCTTTAACCTCACCGACCCCAAGAAGGTATCGAAGATTGTGGAGTCGGAGTTCGGCTTCCATATCATCCAGCTCATCGAGAAGCGTGGCGATAAGGTCAATGTGCGCCATATCCTCCGCAAGCCTGTCGTTTCCGACGAGGCTGTCGAGAGTACGCAGGCACGTCTCGATTCCATCGCTGACGATATCCGTGCAGGGAAGTTCTCTTTTGAGGATGCTGCCTCGATGCTCTCCGACGACAAGGACACCCGCAATAACAAAGGCCTGATGTCGAACAGTGATCCGCAGACAGGCCGTATCACCTCCCGATTCAAGATGCAGGACCTGCCGCCCGAGGTGGCTAAGGTGATCGACACGATGCAGGTTGGACAGGTATCACACGCCTTCCAGCTGATCAACCAGCGTGGTAAGACTGTTTGTGTCATCGCGAAGCTGAAGAGTAGGATAGAGGGTCATAAGGCCTCTATCTCCGAGGACTTCCAGACACTGAAGGACGTAGTGCTCGAGCATCGCCAGAACGACCGTGTCCACCAGTGGGTGGTCGACAAGATCAAGAGTGTCTACACCCGTCTCAACAGCGATTATCTCGACTGCAAGTTCGAATACGAAGGCTGGATCAAGTAAGGGTAAAAAAGTAAAAAGGTAAAAAAGTGAAAGGGTGAGAAGGTCTTTCCTATATCTGATGGGGCTGTTATGTGTACTGGTGTGTTACACCAGTCTTGACGCCTATGCCCAGAAGGGAAAGACGAAGCGCCCTGCCCGACGGGCGAAGGTGCAGGACTCCCGTGTCTACCTCGTCCACGCCGACGTGCTCCATTACGACCAGCATGTCAATGCTGATGCTACCATCCTTAACGGCAAGGTGCACTTTACCCACCAGGGGGCACGCCTCTATTGCGACAGTGCCTATTTCTACGAGGCCTCCAACTCCTTCGAGGCCTTCGGGCATGTGAAGATGTACCAGGGCGACACACTCTCACTCTTCAGCGACTATGCCTACTACGACGGCAATGAGCAGATGGCCCGTGCCCGCTACAATGTAGAGCTCAAGCATCGCAAGACCCTGCTCTATACAGACAGCCTCGACTTCGACCGCATCTACGACAACATCTACTTCTTCGAGGGCGGAAAGATGATCGACGGCAACACCACGCTCACCTCCGACTGGGGCGAGTACAACACGAAGACGAAGATGTCGGTCTTCAACTACGACGTGAAGATGAAGAATCCAGACATGTTCCTCACGACCGACACCCTCTATTACGACACCCACAACTCGATGGCCCATATCGTCGGACCTTCCGACATCATCTCCGGCGACAACCATATCTATTCCGAGCAGGGCTATTACGACACGAAGCTCGAGCGTTCCATCCTCATGAACCGTTCCATACTTACCAACAATGGTAAGATGCTCGTGGGCGACAGTATCTACTACGACAGCAAGATGGGCTTCAGCCAGGCGTTCTACGATGTGGTCTATGTCGACTCCGTCAATTGCAACAAGCTCACGGGCAACTATGGTGAGTATTACGAGAATACCGGATACGCGATGTGTACTGACAGTGCCGTGGCCATCGACTTCTCCCAGGGCGATTCCCTCTTCATGCATGCCGACACGTTCAAGCTTGTCACCTTCAACATCGAGACAGACTCTGTCTATCGTAAGCTCCATGCCTACCATCATGTCCGTGCCTTCCGTCGGGACATACAGGCCGTCTGCGACTCGCTTGTCTACGTCTCCAAGGACTCTTGTGTCACTCTCTACCATGATCCTATCATGTGGAACAACGGGCAGCAGCTGGTGGGCGACCTCGTCAACGTCTATCTGCGTGATTCCGTCATCGACCATACCCACCTCATCGGCAACTGTTTCTCCATTCAGCAGCTGAAGTCTGATACCGCCTGCTACAACCAGGTGTCCTCCAGTGAGATGTTCTCCTACTTCGTCGAGGGTAAGGTCCGTGAGGCAAAGGCAAAGGACAACGTGCTCATCGGCTATTACTTCGAGGAGGGCGACACGCTGCCGATCATCTACAACTACCAGGAGACCTCCGAGCTCCGCATGTTCATCAAGGACCAGAAACTCGAGAGCGTGTGGACGCCTAAGACCACCGGTACGATGTATCCGCTCAACCAGATACCTGCCGACCGCAAGCGGCTTCCCGGCTTCGCTTGGTACGACTACGTCCGTCCCGTCAACCGTTACGATATCTTCAACTGGCGTGGAAAGAATGACAAAAAAGGGAGTCATCATCTGTAAACTATAAATAAAATGTCGGACATCATTTCCCTTCTCCCCGATAGCGTTGCCAACCAGATTGCCGCTGGTGAGGTGATTCAGCGCCCGGCTTCCGTCGTGAAGGAACTCGTTGAGAATGCCGTCGACGCAGGGGCGAAGACCATCCATGTGATCATCGTTGATGCAGGACGCACGTCCATCCAGGTCATCGACGACGGAAGGGGGATGTCTGAGACCGATGCCCGTCTGGCATTTGAACGTCATGCCACGTCGAAGATCCGCAAGGCTGACGATCTCTTTGCGCTTCATACGATGGGCTTCCGTGGTGAGGCCCTCGCCTCCATCGCTGCTGTGGCACAGGTGGAGCTGCTCACCCGATTGGCTGACGATGAGATAGGTACCCGCATACAGATAGCCGCCTCGAAGGTGGTGTCGCAGGAACCCGCAGCCGCTCCCTTGGGCAGCAGTTTCAAGGTGGACAACCTCTTCTATAATGTCCCTGCCCGCCGGAAGTTCCTCAAGTCCAACGCCACCGAACTCAGCAATATCCTCCAGGCCTTCGAGCGCATCGTGCTCGTCTATCCTGACATTCATTTCATTCTCCATCATAATGGGGCTGAACTCCAGAACCTCAAGCCCGCCAGCCTGCGTCAGCGTATCGCCGATGTCTATGGCCGACAGTATTCGCAGGACCTTCTGCCCGTTGAGGTACAGACCTCGCTCTGCAACATCACGGGCTTTGTAGGCAAGCCTGAGACAGCCCGCAAGAAGAGCGGTCATGATTTCTTCTTCGTCAATGGGCGGTACATGCGGCATCCATATTTCCATAAGGCTGTTCTGACAGCCTACGACCGCATGATACCTGAGGGCATGCAGGTGCCTTACTTCCTCTATATCGATGTCGATCCCGCTGCGGTCGATGTGAATATCCATCCTACGAAGACGGAGATTAAGTTCGAGAACGAGCAGGCCATCTGGCAGGTGCTCACTGCCACCGTCCGCGATGCCCTGGGCCGTTTCTGTGACGTGCCGACCATCGACTTCGACGTGCAGGGCAAACCCGACATCCCTGTCTTCGACCCTGAGCGCGATTCCATCTCCGCCCCCAAGGTGAACTACAACCCTGACTATAACCCCTTCCGCTCCCACAGCGAATCTCACTCCGGCCCAGACTTTTCATCTGTCAACAAAAAGAATGTTCCCTCCGACTGGGAACAACTCTACGACATTGCCAGCACCTCTCCCTCTCGTGAGGAAGATCAATCGCTATTTACCTCTGGCGAAAGCGTTTCCTCTGGGAATCTTGGTAATCTTGATTCTCAATTCGACCTCTCTCCTCTCCACTACCAATACAAGGGCTGTTACATCATGACCGCCGTCAAGAGTGGCCTCATGATTATCGATCAGCATCGTGCCGATGTCCGTATCCGCTATGAGCGCTATCTCGGGCAGCTTGAAAACCATGCTGCTGCCACCCAACAGATGCTCTTCCCTGAGTCTGTCCGCTTCTCACCTGCAGAGTGTGTCATCCTTCAGCAGATACTCCCCAGCCTCACTGCCATCGGCTTCGACCTCTCCGACCTTGGCGGCAACACCTTTGCCATCAACGGCATCCCTGCCGGTCTCGAGGGCATCGACCCTGTCACCCTCCTCCAGCAGATCGTTACTGATGCTGAAGATCACTCTATCTGCGACGACTCCGCCTCAGACAAATCATCTATAAACAATAAACTATTAACAATAAACAAAAACATCGCACTTTCCCTCGCCCAGAGCGTTGCCGTTCCCTATGGTCAGGTGCTCTCTAACGACGAGATGGAACAGATTGTCAACGAGCTCTTTGCCTGTTCCAATGTCAACTACACCCCTAACGGCAAACCCATCCTTTCCATCCTCCCGCAGGCCGATATCGAGCGCCTTTTTGCCTGAAAGGGTTAACGATTGTTAAGCGGTAGCAAATTCTTCACTCTTCACTTTTCACTTTTCACTTTTTTTTGTACCTTTGCACCCGCAAAAGAAAACACGGGCGCTTAGCTCAGCTGGTTTAGAGCATCTGCCTTACAAGCAGAGGGTCGGCGGTTCGAATCCGTCAGCGCCCACCGAAGTTAAATTTTGCATGTTTTTGTCTTTACCCCAGCACTATAGGCTCTATCATAAGAAGTACGTGGCACCATGTATCAACATAGCGTTAAAGGTCTTTGCCTTTATGGCTCATGTTGCTGCCCTGTGTATGATCGTAGGTGCCGTCCTGGAATTCGGGTTTGAATTGTCGGCACAGCTGAAAAGCGAACTGAACTGGGTCTATTTCTGGGCTTGGAACATGTTCCTGATAGAGCGTATCGGTCATCTGCTCCTGACGAAACGCGGAAAGAGAAAATCGGCATACAGTTTCTTGGGGTGGAGCATCAACGGACTGTTGACGCTTACGCTGATTCCGATCTTCGTCAATCTCCTCGGCATAGACGACAGTATTGGCGTGATGAAGATACTTGACAACAGAGCGTTCCACCTGTTGGTATTGTTCCTGATCTCCTTCATCGAACTGTCTGACGCTGTCATCACCTCATTAGGCAAAAAGTCTAATCCAGCCCTGATGATGGCCGTCAGTTTCATGTTTATCATCATGGTTGGCTCCGGCATGCTGCTGATGCCCCGTTGCATTCAACAGGGTGTCCACCTCTCTTGGATTGACTCGCTGTTCACAGCGACCAGTGCTGTTTGCGTGACAGGACTCACGACTATTGACGTGCCCAGTACGTTTACCAGTTTCGGACAACTGGTCATCATGCTGCTCATCCAGGTGGGAGGACTGGGTGTGATGACCATCACCAGTTTCTTTGCCCTCTTCTTCATGGGAAATACGAGCATCTACAACCAGATGCAGGTGCAAGACATGGTGAGTTCGAAATCCCTGGCCTCGCTGTGGTCCACGTTGCTCAACATCTTCGGCTTTACGGTAATCCTGGAACTTGCTGGGGCTCTGATGATCTTCCTGAATATTCACGGCACGATAGGCCTGAACCTGCGGCAGGAGTTATTCTTCAGCGTGTTTCACGCCGTTTCGGCTTTCTGCAACGGAGGTTTCTCCAACTATCAGGATGGGGTGAGTGCCTCCGTGCTGATGGAGGGACACTGCTGGCTGTACATCATTCTTGCGTTGCTGATCATCTTGGGCGGTATCGGCTATCCCGTGCTGGTCAACTTGAAGACGGCTGTGCTGAAATATTCGAAAGGTCGTCACCTGTTCGACCTGAACACGAAGATTGTGCTGCGGACCACAGTCCTGCTGATTGTGGCTGGTACGGCGCTCATCGCCTTCTTTGAGTGGGACAACACGTTTGCAGGTATGCCGATCCATGAGAAACTGACGCAGGCTTTTTTCAATGCCGTCAGTCCCCGTACGGCAGGTTTCATCAGTGTCAACCTGAACAGCATGTGTATCCAGTCCATCTTCATCTACACGATATTGATGTGGATTGGTGGTGCGTCGCAGTCGACAGCAGGCGGTGTGAAGGTTAATGCCTTTGCTGTAGCTTTCCTCAATATCCGAGCCATCATCCATGGCACCACCCGTGTGGAGTTTGCAGGTCGTGAACTGTCGTCCGACTCCATCCGTCGTGCCAATGCGGCAGTCTTCGTCAGTCTCATGGTGCTGGGCGTCTTCATTTTCCTCGTCACCCTCACTGATCCGGATCTGCCATTGAAGGCCATCGTCTTCGAGTGTGTGTCAGCCTTCGCGACGGTAGGCTCGTCATTAGGCATCACCTCTGAGCTGCAGTACTCCAGCAAGTTGCTGATTATTGTGCTGATGTTCATAGGCCGTGTGGGCTTGGTGACGATGGCGCAGGGACTGCTGAAACAGTATAAGAACCAGAATTACAAATTACCCCAAGACAATATCACCATATCATGAAGTGTATTATTATCGGATTAGGAACATATGGCAGGGTGCTGGTAGACGAAATGTCTGCCCTGGGTCATGAGGTCATTGCCGCTGACAGCGACGCCGGCCGTGTAGAGAGAGTGAAGGACATCTGCGATGCCGCGTTTCAGATTGACGCCTGCGACGAACTGGCCCTGACGGTGCTGCCGCTGAAGAAAGTCGATGTCGTCATCGTGGCGATAGGCAGCAATCTGGGAGCCTCCGTCCGGGTGGTTGCGCTGTTGAAGAAACTGGGTGTGAAGCACATCTATGCACGTGCCAACGACTATGTGCACAAGAGCATCCTGCAGGCGTTCGACATCGAGAAGATCCTGATTCCGGAGGAGCGTGCCGCCCGTTCGCTGGTACGCCAGATGGAGCTGGGCGTGAAGACCGACCTCTTCCGTATAGACGACACGTATTGCGTCTATAAATTCCGCATCCCGGAGAAATTCGTCGGACTCCGCGCCAACGACCTTCATCTCTACGAGGAATTCCATCTGAAGATCATCGCCGTCAAGAAAAAGACGAAGGTGCAGAATTTCATCGGCATCGAATATAACACCACCGTGGTTGTCAACACCACAGAAGACGACCAGCCGTTGGAACCCGATGACGTGCTGGTATGCTACGGCAAGGAATCGGACTTCAGGAAACTCTGCCGACTATAGGCCTGAGTCAGCACTTCTGCCAGAGGTTATTATTTCTGTAACTTGTACTCGATGCCGTCGTAGAGATCCTGTATGCCGTCGGTGCTCTCTGGGATGAAATGGATGCGGGCTCCGCGAATGTGCTTCTTGGGGTTAAAGTCGGAGGGATCGTCCACCTTGTCGCTCTCGATCTCCAGTTTCAGCATACCGATTTCGTCCAGACATACCTTGTCGCCATCGCGTAGATGCCCCTTGATCACTTTGGCAAGTTGGCTGAGTGCAGTCTTGTAGACGACCTCGTCTAAGAGGGGAATATCTTTATCGACGCACTCTTGCGTGATTTCCTTCGTGCCGACAGTCTGCTGATGCACAGCCACCGCCTTGTATTTGCCGAACGTCGAGAGTTTCGGCTTGGTTTCCTTTTGAAGCTTGTATTTCATAAATCGATTGTATTTGTCAATGCAAAGATACAACTTTTTTATGATCTATCAAACTTCTCACCTTATTTATATATGGTAAGGGAGGAATTCTTTATTCCTCTGAGATACCTCCTACGCCACTCCGATGCGTGTTCTTCACCTTCGGATGCCCTGCATACTTCAGAGCCCCCACACCGCTCACTGTGCCGTCGATCCGCTCGGAGGCATAGCATGATACGCTACCTACACCCGACACATCGGCTTTCACATTCAGGGCTTTCAGTTCTTTTGCACGGATGCAGCCCACGCCGCTGCACACCAGTTTCACATCGTCGGCCACACCGCCAATCTGGATATCGCCCACACCCGAGCGTCTGGTCGTCTTTTCCGTGAGATGTTACACAGCGGGACAGGCGCTTGGCTCTGCCGCTTCGCTTGCCGAAGAACGTTGTGTATTCAGGTGCGAGCTACAGCATGCATAACATGTAATGTTGTTGTATAATTGTAAAACGGCATATGTGCCTACATAAAGCGCTTATTAATAGCTGACAAACAGGTATTTATGTGCTTTTGAGCATACATATTGCCTACACAAAGCCTACATGTAGCCTACATTAAGCCTACATGAAATTGGACAAAATCAGGGTTTTGTGTGACTTGTACGTCGCAGTTTGGACTAAGTTAAGTCCATGAAAGGACGTTAAAGACCTTAGGAAAGGTTAGGGGTGAATAGGAAATTCTCGAGAGAATTCTGATGTTTGGTTAGGGTAAAGTCGGAGTTTAGTTAGGGTACTCTTTGAAATTCTCTAGAGAATTTCAAAGAGTACCCTAAGGCGAGTGATGGAGGCAAGAAGGCTCCATGAGGGTTTAGTTACTTGAAAGGTACGACGAAGTGTGACCAGATTGGTAGCGATTTTGGGAATTTTGGCGGTTTTTATGTAGGCACGATGTAGGTTTAATGTAGGCTCTATGTAGGCTTTGTGTAGACTTCTATATGCGTGAAATGCCTTTAAAATAAGGTATTTCGAACGTTTTGATGTAGGCATGTAGGCTGAAAATGAAATTTGTGCCAAAATTTTCTTTATTTTGTTTGGATTTTCGGCCGATTATTATTATCTTTGCACGCAGAATGGAAACAAGAATGAATAACGAAAGAAATAATAGTAAGATGAAGGTTACTTATCTGAGACGCAGGGGCAGTAAGGAGTTTGCAACAGGCGTGGAGCTTAAGGATATGGCGGCAAGTATCGCAAGCACTGTGGCGGAGAAATCGGTGCGGGCGGTCAGGGAGGTCTATCATCTGGTGAACCCCAAACGGCTTTCTGACGGACAGATCAGCACCAACTGGAAAGACTGGAACGGAGGCGTGGCCCTGCCGAGGGTGTGCTTCGCTGCTGAATGGAGGAATTACAAGGGGCAGCGGGAGATGGTTGCGTATAACGGCCTCGTGGTCATCGAGGTGAACGGGCTGCAGACCTACGAAAAGGCCGTTGAGGTGAGGAACCTGGCGAAGAAGATGCCTGAGACGATGATGGTGTTTTTGGGGGCATCGGGCAAGAGTGTGAAGATTGTGTGTAGAGGGGAGATGTTCAGGGAGACGGATCAGACCACCCCGCCTGACGGCACCCCTCCTACTCAGGAGGGGAAGAGGTTACCAATAGGCGAGGATGAGATCAGAAGGTTTCATCGGAATCTGTATGAGACGGCGCGGATGGCGTATCAGAACCAGTTTGGGTGGGACATCGAGTATCTGGAACCTCTTCTCGACCGCACGGTATATATGAGCGCTGATGCTGAGATGGGCTTCAATCCGGAGGCCAGACCGTTCTATGCCGACACGGAGCAACATGCTGACGGTCAGGCCGTTGTCATTAGCGATGAGGATGACCGATTGATGCCTGGTCGCACGCTGACGCGCAGCTATCAGCTGAACTGGACCTTCATTGTGGATCAGGTACTTGGGCACTATTTCGAACTGCCCGACGAGGAGCGTGAGGCCACGCTGCTGATGCAGATTGCCTCGATGTGCCTCGACCAGGGCATCCCTCTGGCTCATGCTCAGGGGCTGACGATGCTTCACCCCGTGTTTAACCGAGACAGGATGCTCGTGGAGAACATCTTCCAGACGGTCTATAGCGTGCAGCTGCAGGAGGACTACATGAAGAAGCACAAGATCCGTCCGCTGAAGAGCGTGCCCGACGATACCATCCAGGCGATGAAAACGGAGATATTCCTGAACGCGAACTTCGAGATGCGCAAGAACCTGATGACGGGTGTGGCCGAGTATCGCGAGAAGTTCAGCGACGACCAGTGTTTCAAGCCGCTCACCGAGGAGGTGCGCAACGATATGACGCTGAGGGCAACGGAGCTGGGCATGAAGTCGTGGGACAGGGACGTGAACCGTTTCATCGACTCCACTCGCATCGAGCAGTACGACCCCGTGAACGCCTGGCTCGACAAACTGCCGGAGTGGGACGGATACGACTATATCAAGGATCTCGCGCAGAGGGTGCCGACGGATCAGCTTCATTGGGAGAAATACCTGAGGATGTGGCTCGTGGGAATGGTGGCCCAGTGGCGCGAGAGCGATCGTCAGCTGACGGGCAACGCGCTGATTCCTCTCTTGATAGGCCGTCAAGGGTGTGGTAAGACGCGCTTCTGCAAGATCATCCTGCCGCCAGAGCTGCGAGACTACTACAACGACAAGATCAACTTCAAGAACGAGTTCGACCTGAACATCGCGCTGACGATGTTTGCGCTGATCAACATCGACGAGTTCGACAAGACCACCAATTCGCAGCAGATCGTGCTGAAGTACCTTCTGTCGTCGGCAGAGGTGAAGTTCCGTCCACCCTATGGTAAGACTATCAAGCAGTTCCGCCGCTATACGTCGTTCATCGGCACCACGAACCAGCAGAAGCCGCTGGTGGATCCCACGGGCTCGCGACGGTTCGTCTGTGTGGGCATCCCCAACGGCGAGAACATCAACTTCGAGGATACGCTCAACCATCGTCAGCTGTTCGCCCAGGCCTTATACCTCTTTAATAATGGTGAGCGCTTCTGGCTGGACAACGACGAGATTGCCACGCTGATCAGCGAGAACGCGCCCTATCAGAAACTGAATGACCTGGTGGAGATGATCGGCGAGACCTTCCGCAGTCCCAAGAAGGGTGAGGAGGCCCGCTGGTGGAGCCTCAAGGAAATCAGCGAACTTCTGGCCTCGCGCTACCAGAACTTCGATCCCGACACGCCCTTCCAGAAACTGGGCAACGCCCTCAACGACGTGCAGTTCAGTTTCGAGAGCAAGCGTACCACTAACCACATGGTCTATTGGCTGATAGAGAATCATAAATGAACATAAGATGATGCGTTTTTCAACACATATTTTCATCTTGATCAGCTTTCTGCTCTTGTCTGCCTCTATGTCCGCAGAAGATGGTCTTCCCGTCATAGAGATCAAGGCGGACAGGACGATGATTTATCCCCAGCGCATGGAGCTGACTGGGGAGGAATCGTTGATGGATGTCCTGCAGTTGGTGCCCGACCTGATGATTGCCGGTTATGAGGATGTCATCGAAGATTATAGCCTCCGCATCGACAACTGTCCGATGAATGGTGACACGAGGCTGATTCTGAGTCAGATGAAAGCCAAGGACATCGCCAAGATCCAGGTCTGTGACAATACGGGTGTCGCGAAGGGAACCATCGGAATGGGCAGGGTGTTGGATATCAACATGAAGATGCCTGAAAGGTTGGACGGTTTCGTGGAAGGGCAGGGAGGCTTCGGGAAGGACGTGGCAGGTATCGGCTCTGTGAATGCGTTATACGGCGGTAGAAGTACCGATCTCTATGCCAATGCGTCTTATCGTCATCAGAACGGGAATGAGGAGTATCTGACGCTTCACATGACGAACCGGTTTGATGAGAGGAACAGGCTGCTGACTTATTTCACCCAGCAATATCTTGACCATCCTTACAGTACGTCGCGGAAGGTGATGGGCAGGGCGAGATACTTCCACACTTTTAATGACCTGGGAACAGAACTGCTCATCGTGGGCAGCTATCAGTATGCCAGTGATCTTTCCTTATCCAACAAACTGCCGCTGTTTATCGCTGAACTGAATACGCCTTTGCTGACCAAACGGCTGTCCATGATGCTGGGTGTCGAGGGTGATTACTTGATGACCAGGCAAAAGGATGCGGACAGGAGTTGGGATGTATTCAACCATGATGTCTATCTGCAGTTCACCTATTCCCTGCCTAAGTGGAAGATGACAGTTGGCGATCGTGTGATGTTCTATAACTATAAATTGATGGATTCTGGTACCACTCAAAAGCATTCCGACACCCGTAACAATGCGAATGCCTGTGTCGTCTATGTGCCTGATAACCGCAATCAGATCCAGTTGGGATATTATCGCAAATACTATAATCCTTCCTACATAGTTCTCTTTATGGATGCCAATACGTTTATTGATGAGGAGTGGGCGATGGCTGAGGGATTGTTGGAAGAATGGACTATTCACCAAATGAAGCTGGCTTATGCCTATAGTAAGCAGAATTTGACTGTGCAGACTGAGGCGAGCTATTATGCCGTTGAAGATGGCGAGAATTTTGCTACGCTGGGTGTGTCGGCTTATTGGAAAACGAAGGGGTTGACTCTGACGGGCGGTTCTAATCTCTATACAGCAAAGAGTGGCACCTATGCTTCATTCAGATTTGCTCCGACTGCCTATCTTCCTTACGACTGGCAGATTGGGATGCAGGTAGTATATTATACCAAGAAATCACCAATACGTAATATATATGGTACGCCAGTCTATGGATGCCTGTCTGTGAACAAGCAATTAGGCAAGAAATGGAATTTGGGTGTTGATTGGCATGATATGTTTGATGCCGTCTGTAGTGATGCAGCAGTCAACAGACATGCCGCCAATATAAAGTTGCAGTATAGATTCTAACGATAAAAAGAAAGTGCGTATGACAAGTATTGAACTGGATATGATACAGACAGCCGGCATAGGTGCCTTAGCCCTCATCGTCGGTATGATTTTAACGCGAAAGGTCGCCTTCCTCCAGAAGTTCTGTGTGCCCTCGCCAGTCAGCGGTGGTATCATCTTTTCTTTGATTACGCTGGCTCTCTATGGCTGGTGTAATGTGGAGGTATCGTTCGACGGTACCTTGAAGGATGTCTTTATGCTGGCATTCTTTACCAGCGTCGGTTTCCAGAGCGACCTTAAGGTATTAAAACAGGGCGGCAAACTCCTGATCATTATGCTTGTGCTGTTGGTGGCCATCATTGCCCTGCAGAACCTGATGCCCATGGGAATCACCCGGCTTATGGGTGTCGATCCTTTGATCGGTATGGCTTCAGGCAGTATAGCCATGACGGGCGGACACGGTACGGCAGCGGGATTTGCGAGTGTTCTTGAAGGAATGGGACTGCATGGCGCAGGAACCATCGGTATGGCTGCTGCCACCTTCGGACTGATTGCAGGCTCTATGATAGGCGGTCCGTTGGCAGAGAGGATTATCCGCACGAAACTGACTCATGAACAGATGCAGCCACAAGATGAGGAGATCGACCCTGCGATGGCCGGTATCGAGAGCGACGAGGCTTCACCAACAGGTCGTAAAAAGCGTGTCAGTACCAACGAGCAGGAGTTCCAGCAGTATGCGAAGGCCTCCTATGGCATTATCCTGGTCATGGGCGGCGGAACTTTGATGAGTTGGCTGTTGGCAAAGACGGGTATCACGTTCCCGACCTATTTCGGTGCCTTGATCTTAGCTGCCATCGTTCGTAATACCATCGGATTCGTCAGTTACAAGGATGATGGCAAATGGGAGAAAGCTGAAAAGCTTCTTGATATGGAACGGATAATCAGTGTTGGTAACATCTGCCTATCTTTGTTCCTCGGTATGGCCATGATATCCCTAAAGCTCTGGGAACTTCAGAGCCTGGCTCTTCCTTTGATCGTCATCCTGGTGTCACAGGTACTGATGATAGCGCTGTTTGCATACTTTGTGGCATTCCCCCTGTTAGGTCGCGATTACGATGCTGCCGTCCTGTGTGCAGGTATCTGTGGCTTCGGCCTTGGCGCCACCCCCAATGCGATGGCCAACATGAGTGCTGTATGCTATAAATACCGCTATGCCGTCAAGCCATTCCTCATCGTTCCCATCATCGGCGCCATGTTTGCCGATCTGATCAATACCGGAATGATCACCTTCTTCCTGAATATCCTGTAGGCTCAAAAAGAATCGTGCAGACCACATCGGCCTGCACGATTCCTATCTTATATTTTTAGCTGTTACTTCACTTCCTCGAATCTGACGCATGCTGATTATCAGAGGATTATGTTTGTATGGGACAAATATGGGCGTTTTAAGTCGCTGTTTTACAAGCAGAAAGTCTGCATATAATAATTCCGTTAGATATTGAGTTGCTTTACCTCGTCAATCTCCTTAATCAGCTGTTCTGTTGTTGGTAGATACAGTTGATACTTGC
>Ga0265298_10005657_pt1 | contig 15592 bp, 7 predicted proteins | sample AusTroGonzalo_MG_3_FD_193486 | JGI IMG/M metagenome (GOLD analysis project Ga0265298, IMG submission 193486) | Bovine rumen microbial communities from tropical cattle in Woodstock, Queensland, Australia - Gonzalo_01 | ecosystem: Host-associated > Mammals > Digestive system > Stomach > Rumen ... | reverse complement strand
TGGAAGTCGCCGAAAGGACCGCTCATGATTACCTTGTCGCCTGGTTTCAGCGAGAAGATATAAGATGAAGCGATACCAGGATTGACATCCATGAAGCCGCTGCGATCGGGCTTGAACGGAGGTGTAGCGATACGTACGGTCAGCATGAAGACGTCGCCCTCAGCAGGATAGTTGGCCATTGAGTAGGCACGGATGGTATCCTCGGGGTTCTTACACTTCAATGGGAACAGACCGAACTTCTCCCAAGCAGGGAGATATTCGTCGCCAATGAGAGATTTATCGAAGTCCTTATCGTAGTCGATGCAGTCGAACTTAGGAATCTTGATCTGGGCATAAGAACCAGGCAGGAAGTCCATGTGCTCGCCAGCAGGCAACTGTACCTTGAATTCCTTGATGAAGGTAGCCACGTTCTTGTTGCTGATAACGGTACACTCGTACTCCTTAACGCCAAGGATAGACTCATCAACATGAATCTTCAGGTCGCCCTTCACCTTGCACTGGCAACCCAAACGCCAATGGTCCTTGATCTGCTTGCGGGTGAAGTGAGGCTTCTCAGAGTCGAGAATCTCGCCACCACCTTCCAACACCTGTACCTTACACTGTCCGCAAGAGGCTTTACCACCGCAGGCAGAAGGCAGGAAGATACCATTCTGGTTCAACGTAGCCATCAAGTTGTTGCCCTGAGGAACGTTGAGCACCTTGTCGCCATTCACTGTAATATTCACATTTCCACTGGGACTCAAATACTTCTTGGCCACCAGCAGGATAATCACCAACAGGATGATTACCAGAAGGAAAACTCCTATACTATATGCTATAAACTGTGCCATACCTTATTAAATATTAAGTCCAGAGAAACACATCATCGCCATAGCCATCAGGCCCACGGTGATAAACACAATGCCGAGACCCTGCAAGGGTTTGGGAACATCTGAATACTGCATCTTCTCACGGATGGCACCCATAGCCACGATGGCCAGTGTCCAACCGATACCAGAGCCGAAGCCATAGACAACGGCATCCCAGATGCAGGTGATAGCCTGCGAGTTGGTGGGCTCCATGAGGATGCGCTGCTGCATAAACAGTGAAGCACCCATGATGGCACAGTTTACGGCAATCAGCGGCAGGAAGATACCCAGTGCAGCATAGAGCGAGGGAGAGTACTTCTCTACTGTCATCTCTACCAGCTGCACCATACCAGCGATGACAGCGATGAAGAGGATAAACGACAGATAGCTCAGGTCGACACCCTCAACGAGGCAGTCGGGGCCCAGCACCTTAGTCTGCAACAGATAGTTGACGGGAACGGTCACTGTCAACACAAAGGTTACAGCGAGTCCGAGGCCCAAAGAGGTCTTCACCGTCTTCGACACAGCAAGGTAGGAACACATGCCGAGGAAGAAGGCGAAAATCATATTGTCCACAAAGATGGACCTAAACAGTAATGATATTGCGTGTTCCATAACTTACTTCTCCTTATAAAAATATGCACGATGTACCCAAATCACACAGCCTACGAGGATGAGTGCCATAGCAGGCATCGTCATCATACCGTTGTTCACATAGCCGAAGTCGTAGCAGGCATCAGGAATAATCTGGAAGCCCAGCAGCGAACCACGTCCGAGGAACTCACGAACAGCACCCACGATAACCAGAATCATGGCGTAGCCAAGACCATTACCTACACCATCGAGGAACGAAGGCCAAGGCTTGTTCTGCATAGCGAAAGCCTCGAGGCGACCCATCAGGATACAGTTGGTGATGATCAGACCCACATACACGCTCAGCTGAACGCTGACGTCGTAGGCGAAAGCCTTCAGAATCTGAGAGACGATGGTTACGAGAGCAGCCACAACAACCAGCTGCACCACGATACGGATGCGGTTAGGAATGGTGTTGCGGATGATAGAGATGATTACGTTAGAGAAAGCGGTAATCACCGTTACGGCCAATCCCATCACGATGGCAGGCTTCAGCTGCGCAGTGACGGCGAGTGCCGAGCAGATACCCAACACCTGTCCGAGGATTGGGTGGTCGAGGTTCAACGGGTTAGTGAAAACCTCCTTATTTTGTTTACTGAATAGTGCCATAGTTTACTTCTCCTTTACTTTTTTCAGACATTCTTTAATCATAGCATCAACGCCATTAGAAGTGAGGGTGGCACCTGTCACGCAGTCAACCTGTGACTCAGGGGTTTCAACCTTCTTCACCACAGAGAGCACTACATTGCCATCGGCATCGAAAATCTTCTTGCCGATAAACTTCTCCTGCCACTCCTGTGAGTCCTTGATTTCAGCACCCAGACCAGCCGTCTCACTCTCATGGTTGAAGTAGGCACCATAGACCTTATCATCCTTGTCGACAGCCAGATAACCGCTGATACCGCCCCAGAGGCCCATACCTTTCAGTGATACTACTATCACCTGCTGGTCGCCCACCTGGCACGCATAAACTTTCTGTCCGTTCATCTCTTTCTCACCTTTCACCACCTCGGCATACTTGGCCTCAGCCTCAGCACCATCGAGGTCGCGGATGTTCAGTGAATAGAGAATCTGCTTCTTCACGTCGAGGGCAACGTTAGCATCCTGCATAGGCTTCAGTGCCTGATAGACGAAAGCCAGCAAGAAGGCCACAATGACCACGAGTATCGCGCTATATATAATAATGTACGCGTTAGAGTTTGTATTCAGTTTCATTTGGTACCTCCTCTCTTCAAACGTTTCGAAATGTTACGAGCCACCACAAAGTGGTCAATCGTAGGAGCAAACATGTTACCAAAGAAGATGGCAAGCATCATACCCTCAGGATAACCGGCATTCATCACACGGATGATGATGGCCATCGCACCAATCAGGAAACCATAGATGTACTGACCAGTAGTAGTGCGGCAAGAGGTGACAGGGTCGGTAGCCATGAACACAGCACCGAAGGCAAAGCCACCCATCACGAAATGATGCCACCATTCCATAGAAGAACCAGTGCTCTGGAACAGGAATGCCAAAGCAGCACCACCCACGAATACGCTCAGCATGGTACGCCAAGAAGCGATGCCCGTCCACAACAGGATGGCAGCACCAATGGCGATAGCAATAACCGAAGTCTCACCGATAGAACCTGGAATGAAGCCCAGTACCATATCCATGATAGAAGCATCGGGAGCAATACCCTGACCAATCTGACCAAGTGGTGTAGCAGCGGTAAATCCGTCGGGCAGTGTGTTACCCAGTCCGAAGATGCTGTCCTGAGCTACCCAGACGGTATCACCCGTCATCTTAGAAGGATAAGCGAAGAACAGGAACATACGGGCTGCGATAGCAGGGTTGAAGATGTTCATACCCGTACCACCGAAAATCTCCTTACAGAAGATGACAGAAAAGGCACAAGCCAGTGCCAGCATCCACAGCGGACAACCCACAGGGATAATCAATGGAATGATGATACCTGAGACGAGGTAACCCTCCTGGATTTCCTCACCCTTCCACTGTGCCCAGGCAAATTCGATGCCCAGACCTACGATGTAGCTCACCAGAATCTTGGGCAGTACAGCGAGGAAGCCGTATGCGAAAATCTCGCAGAAACTTGCGCTGGCAAGTGTACCTGCGGCGAGATAGTTCTGATAGCCGATATTGTACATACCGAACAGCATGGCGGGCATCAGGGCGATAACCACCATACTCATGATGCGCTTTGAGTCGATAGCGTCGTGGATATTGACGCCACCAGCCTTTGCCGTGTCGTTAGGCACGTAAAGGAAAGTCTCAAAGCCGTCGAACACCGAGCGGAAGGCATGAAGCTTGCCACCCTCCTCGAAGTTCGGCTTAATCTTATTGAGATAATTTCTTAATGCTGACATAGTTATGCGTTTTCTTTACGTAAAATATTCAGACCTTCACGAACAATACGCTGCAGTTCCAACTTCGAAGAATCAACGAACTCTGCCAGTGCAAAGTCCTCAGGAGATACCTCATAGATACCCAACTGTTCCTGACGATCAATGTCGCCAGCAATGATGGCCTTGATGAGGTATTCACCATAGATATCCATAGGTAGCACCTTGTCGTACTCACCACTCATAATCATGTGGCGCTCACCACCCTTGATGCGGGCATCCAGTGCATAGTCCTTCTTGCCACAAAGCCAAGAGAAGTAGCTACGGTTAACAGAGAACTGCTTGAAACGAGGCAGTATCCAACCCAGAATCTCGTCAGCATCTTTACCCTCAGGAATCACGGTAATCTCAGAAGTATGAGCACCGAGGAAGCCATCCTTTGTCGTGGGACGACCTGTCAGCACATTACCATTGATGATGCGTACACAGTGGTCAGCATCGTAGCTGTTCGACAGCAGGGTCGACAGCTCCTCGCCTACCAGCATATCAACGTATGCAGGTGCTTTCACCTCACTGCCGCAAAGGGCAACACGGCGACGCAGGTCTACCTTACCAGTATTGAACAGGCGTCCGATGAACAGTACAACGGTGGGATCGCCAATGGTCCACACCACCTCACCCTTGTTTACTGGGTCGATGTTGTTCACCTGTACACCTACGTTACCAGCAGGACACTTACCATCAAACACGTTGATTTCAACGTCCTTGTAGTTCTCAAAACTGGAGTGCACACCACAACCGAGATAGGTCTTGGCAATCTTCGACAGTGCTGTAAGACCTGTCTGGAAGTTTGCCTCTTCTCCCTTGGCCTCAAATTCGAAGTTGCCAGCCAATGGTTTGTCACGCAGTGCGGAAACAAAGATTGCCTTAGGCATTACTGACGGATTAGTGGAGACAGCATAAGGCAGCTGATTGATGTATCCAAAGATACCGGCCTCGAGCAGGGCATCAACGACCTGCTTGCCATCCATCTTAGCCACATCCTTCGTGCCATAGTCCACAAATTGCTGCTCAGCATCGGCTTGTACCTTCACGCAGAGCACCTTTCTACGTTCGCCACGTACCACCTCGCAGACTTTGCCGCTGACAGGTGAGGCAAACCTCACTTCGGGATACTGTTTATTGACAAACAGCGCATCCCCGGCCTTGACAACGTCACCCTCCTTGACAACCACTTTCGGAGTTACTCCCTCGAAGTCATCGGGAACCAGTGCATACTGCCCGTTAGACTTCAGCTGAATGAGCTTCTCCTCAGCCTTGCCCTGAAGGTGAATGTCCAAGCCTTTGTGTAACTTGATTACATTTGCCATGGATAATATAAATGAATATTTGAATAGTTATCTACTACGCTTTCTCCTTAGAATGGTGCAAAATTAATAAAAAAAAGCCATATCTGGCATAAAAAAATGATGAAATGTTACGTCATCACAACTTTTTAATGTAATTTTGTAGCCAACAAGCAGCAGAATGAAAATTTTTGCTATCTCTATTTGCCAGTTTTGAAGATACTGAAACACATATTAAGCATTATGATATGGTCTATCTTAGGACTATATCTGCTCGTTATGCTCACCTTCAGCATTCCTGCTGTGCAGGAATACTTGGGACAACGAGCAGCTAAAGTGCTGGCTAAAAAACTGGGAACCAGCGTGACGATAGGCCGTCTGAAGTACGGTATGCTGAGCCACCTGACACTCTATCAAGTCAATATCAAGGACCAGCGAGGCGTCAATATGCTGACAGCAGGACGTATATCGGCACACCTTGACTTGCTGCCACTGGCCGACGGCAAGATATCCATCTCTACCGCCCAGCTGTTCAGTGCCCGTGCCAAGTTCTACCAACGAGACTCAGTGTCAAAGCCCAATTTCCAATTTGCCCTTGACTCACTGGCATCGAAAGATACTACAAGCACTAGCCCTCTCAACCTGCGCATCAACTCATTGATTATCCGCCATAGCAGTGCCAGCTTCGATCGCTACGACATGCCGCGAACAGCCGGCATTCTGAATCCCAACCACTTGAAAGTTACTGATATCAGTTCGCATATTATTTTAAAGGCCCTTTCTGAGGACACGCTGAACGTCAACATCAAGCGTTTATCGTTCAAGGAGCGTTCTGGACTGAACATCAAGCGACTCAGCATGCACTTTGAAGGTGGTAAAAGTAGCAGTCGCCTGACAGATTTTGTGTTGCGTATGCCAGGCACCAATTTCCAACTGGGCGACATCAAGGCCAGCTACCGTTTCCGTGGAGACCATTTTGTAACTCCTTCCCTACACTATTCCGGCAGCATTCAGCCCTCTACCATTACCCTCTCCGACCTGTCTTGCCTGTTGCCGTCTCTTAACACGTTCCAAAGCACCTTATCACTGGCCTGCGACTTCAATGGCGAAGGAGAAAGGCTGGATATCCCCATGCTCAATATCGGTTCTACGACAGGTGATATTGGCATCAACATCGGTGGATGGATTAAGGACTTGCGTGACAGCCTGCCCACTTGGAATGCCGACATTCGCGACCTGGCACTATCTGCCAAAACCGTCACCTTCATCTCTGAAAACCTCCAAGGACAGAGTATCCAGGTTCCTCAAGAACTGGTACGAATGGGTAGCATTCACTTGAAGGGACACGCTCATGGAAGAGGCGACAGAAGCCTTGAGACACACAACCTACTACAAACGGATGCCGGCAGTGTGAACATGAATTTGACCATTGATGACAAGCGACACTTCAACGGACATATCGATACGAAAGACTTTAATCTGAAGAAGGTGCTTGACGACGACCAGTTCGGCATACTGTCTACAGACATCGACCTCAGTGGACAACTACCCGATGGTCAGCCGCTGATTGTCAAGGCCGACGGTATGGTACACCAGTTTGAATTCAAGGGTTACAACTACCAACATATCGATATTGACGGACTTTATAGTCCTACCGACATCCACGGTCATGCCAGCATCGACGATGCAAATATCGGCCTGATGGTTGACGGCAGCATCATCAAGACCGGCAATCAGCATAACGTCAAACTGGAGGCCACCTTCGCTAACATATCGCCCAAAGCCATGCACCTCTCAGAGATGTGGGGCGATGCACGTTTCTTTGGTGACATCAAGGCCGACTTCCTAGCCAGCAACATTAACGATGCCGTAGGAACTTTTGACATTGAGGAGTTGTCCATGCAAGGCCTTAGAGCATCATATGACCTGGAAAAATTCCATATTGAGTCGGGTTACGACGGAGACGTCCACTATGTCAATATGACCAGTGACTTCGGAGAGGCTTCCATCCGTGGTGACTTCGACTATAAGACACTGTCTCAGAGCTTTACGAACTTCATCGCGACACGCATGTCGACCATTCCGGGTCTGCCTGCTGTTGACAAAAATGTACATAACGACTTCACCCTTCAGGCTACTATCCGTAAGTCAGACTGGATACAGCACCTGTTACGTACGCCCTTCTATTTAACCAGGCCAATGACGCTACAGGGCAGTCTGAACGATGAACGCCAGCAGATTTTCTTGGAGTGTAACATCCCACAGTTCTTCTATAAGGACAGCCGCTACGACAACGCCCATCTCAGCATCCTCTCACCTATTAATACACTGCAGTATGATGTCAGCATTACCAAGCATAATGATGACAGCGACGATATGGACCTGCAAGTGATGGGCAGCGTGCATAACGACCAGTTGTCAGCAACACTTCTGTGGGACGACCATGCAGAAGAGCACACCTGTGGACGCGTGACGGCAATGGCCTATTTCGACAAATCGTTCAATGAAACCCAGAAGGCGTTTATCAAGTTGGCATCCTCACAGATGACCATCAAGAACAAGACCTGGGACGTGCTGCCAGCCACCATCACCTATGCTGGCAAGGATATCCATGTCGATGGTTTCTCTATTCGCCACGACAGGCAGTACCTCAAACTAGACGGCACAGCATCAGAGAACAGACAGGACTCTATCAATGTCAGGATGCGTGATCTCGATATCGACTACATCCTTGACCTCGTCGATTTCGATGCTGTCAGCTTCGGTGGCAAAATCACGGGTAACGGTGTGGTGAGAGGCGTTCTGGGAAATGTGGAAGCCGATGCCAAGTTGCTGGTCAAAGGCTTCGAATTCGAGCACGGTCGCATGGGTAACCTGGATGCAATCGTCAAATGGAATACTGAAAAAGAGCAGATTGATATTCAGGCACTGGCCGTAGACGCCAGGGCAAGAACCGTGATTGGTGGCTACGTATCCCCACAGCGCGACTATCTCGACCTCGACTTCAGGGCCGAGGGTACTAGGCTGGAATTTGCCAAGTCGTTCACAGAGACCTTCATCGACGAGATTGAGGGCTATGCCACAGGCAATATCAAGTTAGCAGGTCCATTGAGCGCCATAAACCTCTATGGTGACCTGATACTCAACGGAAAGGCACATGTTAGCACTTTGAACTGTACCTATGAGATGAAGGAGGACACCTTGCTGTTTACACGTGACAATATCACCTTCAAGAATTGTGTGCTCTACGACATCTATGGCAACCGAGGTGTCATAACAGGAGGCATCCATCATAATGACCTCACCAACATGACCTATGACATCTACCTCAATGCTCGCAATCTGCTAGCCTACGACTTCAAGACCTTCGGCGACGCCACCTTCTACGGCACAGCCTTTGCCGACGGTACAGTAGGTATCCACGGCAAGGAGAACAGCCTACTCATCGAGGCTGACATCACCCCCAGGCGTGGTACCGTATTTGTATATAATGCAGCATCACCAGACGTCATCACCGACCAGGAGTTCATTTCATGGGGCTCGAAAGACGAACTCAATATATCCCGCCAAACAACAGCCAACCAAACAGAGGATATCCAAGTGACTGTCGACCAGAGCCCACGTGCCGACCTGCGTACAGATATCAGAATAAACATGAAAATCAATGCTACGCCCGATGCTACCATCCGTCTGTTGATGGACGAGCGTACCAACGACTATATCACCTTGCAAGGCAGCGGCGACCTGCAGACATCTTTTTATAATAAAGGTGGTTTTAACCTCTTTGGCACCTATCGCATCAGTGAAGGCACTTACGGCCTCACTATCCAGAACATCATCAAGAAGAACTTTGTCTTCAAGGATGGAGGCACCGTCATCTTTGGTGGTGACCCCTTAGATGCCCGTCTGGATATGCAGGCACAGCATACCGTCAACGGTGTATCACTCTCCGACCTGAACGTGGGAAAGAGTTTCTCGAATACGGTACGTGTCAACTGTCTGATGAATATTAGCGGACAGCCACGAGCACCAATCATTGATTTCGACCTTAAGATTCCCAACGTCAGTTCAGACGAAGAACAGATGCTACGTTCTATCATCAACAGTGAAGAGGAAATGAACCAGCAAGTCATCTATCTGTTGGCTGTTGGCCGATTCTATCCACAAGGTGCCAACAATGCCAGCGATGAAGAGACCGCAGGAAAAAGCAAGACGTCACTGGCTATGCAGAGTCTGCTGTCTGGTACTATCAGCAGTCAGCTTAACGACGTACTGAACCGTGTCATCAAGAGCAACAACTGGACCTTTGGTGCCAATATCTCTACTGGTGATGAAGGCTGGAATAATGCTGAATATGAGGGTATTGTCAATGGACGACTGCTTAACAACCGCCTGTTGATCAATGGTCAGTTCGGCTATCGAGACGGTACGACTGCTACCAGTTCCAGTTCCACAAAGGCTGTTTCCGCTACTCCATCATTCATTGGTGACTTCGACATCCGATATTTGTTGCTACCTAATGGCAACCTGGCCTTTAAGGTATACAACCAGACCAACGACCGTTACTTTACCAAGTCATCGCTGAACACGCAGGGTATCGGTATCATCATGCAGAAAGACTTCAACGGACTGGCTGACCTGCTGTCAACCAAGAAAAAGAAGGAGAAGAAAGTTAAAAATCCATAAATCTTTCTTAACTTTCAACTCTCAACCCTCAACTCTCAACTATTCTTCGTACCTTTGCAGCCGCTTTTCTCCCCCGTAGGGGGAAATAGGGGCCGGAACAGGCGCCGTCTCCTATCTATTATTAACCCTTTAAAATATGGTCTGGTAAACGTCTGTTCAGGCCTTCGCCCATCGAGAGATTGGGCAACACATTATTAATAATATGTCAGAATTAACAAAGAACGTCCAGCCATTACAGGACTTCGACTGGGATCAGTTTGAGAATGGCACGACTGCAAACGTCAGCAAGGAAGAGCTCGACAAGGCTTATGACGAGACCCTTAACAAGGTCAGCGAGCATCAGGTTGTCGATGGTACCGTTATCAGCGTTGACAAGAAGGAAGTAGTTGTTAACATCGGCTACAAGAGCGACGGTATCATTCCTGCTAGCGAGTTCCGCTACAACCCCGACCTGAAGGCCGGTGACACCGTAGAGGTGTATGTAGAGAATGCAGAGGACAAGAAAGGCCAGCTCGTACTGAGCCACAAGAAAGCCCGCATGTCTAAGAGCTGGGAGCGCGTTAACGCTGCTCTGGAGGCTCAGGAGATTATTCAGGGTTACATCAAGTGCCGCACTAAGGGCGGTATGATTGTTGATGTATTTGGCATCGAGGCCTTCCTGCCCGGTAGCCAGATCGACGTTCATCCCATACGCGACTACGACCAGTTCGTTGGTAAGACTATGGAGTTCAAGGTTGTCAAGATCAACCAGGAGTTCCGCAACGTTGTTGTTTCTCACAAGGCTCTCATCGAGGCTGAGCTCGAGGCCCAGAAGCAGGAGATCATCGGCAAGCTGGAGAAGGGTCAGATCCTCGAGGGTGTTGTTAAGAACATCACTTCTTACGGTGTATTCGTTGACCTCGGTGGTGTTGACGGACTGATCCACATCACAGACCTCTCTTGGGGCCGCGTAGACGATCCTCACAAGGTAGTAGAGCTCGACCAGAAGATCAATGTTGTTATCCTCGACTTCGATGAGGAGAAGAAGCGCATCGCTCTCGGTCTGAAGCAGCTCACTCCACATCCTTGGGATGCTCTGGATGCTGACCTCAAGGTTGGTGACCACGTGAAGGGTAAGGTAGTCGTTATCGCTGACTACGGTGCATTTGTTGAGATTCAGCCTGGTGTTGAGGGTCTGATCCACGTTTCTGAGATGTCTTGGAGCCAGCACCTGCGTTCAGCTCAGGAGTTCCTGAAGGTTGGCGACGAGATCGAGGCAGTTATCCTGACTCTCGACCGCGACGAGCGCAAGATGTCACTCGGCATCAAGCAGTTGAAGGAAGATCCTTGGGAGGCTATCGAGGTGAAGTATCCTGTTGGCAGCAAGCACACCGCTCGCGTACGCAACTTCACTAACTTCGGTGTATTCGTAGAGCTCGAGGAAGGTGTTGATGGTCTGATTCACATCAGCGACCTCAGCTGGACCAAGAAGGTTAAGCATCCTTCAGAGTTCACTCAGGTTGGTTCAGAGATCGACGTTGTCGTTCTCGACATCGACAAGGAGAACCGCCGTCTCTCTCTCGGTCACAAGCAGCTCGAGGACAATCCTTGGGATGTATTCGAGGAGAAGTACACCGTTGGTTCTATCCACGAGGGTAAGATTACTGAGTTGCTCGAGAAGGGCGCTGTAGTATCTCTCGCTGAGAACGTAGAAGGCTTCGCTACTCCTAAGCACCTGCAGAAGGAGGACGGTTCACAGGCTCAGGCTGGTGAGGTTCTGCCCTTCAAGGTTATCGAGTTCAACAAGGACAGCAAGCGCATCATCCTCTCTCACAGCCGTACCTTCGAGGATCCTCAGCGTGAGGAGAAGAAGGCCGCAGCTAAGAAGGCTCGCGCTCCAAAGGCTGAGACTCCAAAGATCGAGAATGTTGCTGCCAGCACAACACTGGGCGACATCGACGTTCTTGCTCAGCTGAAGGCTCAGATGGAGAAGGGCGAATAATTCGCGCATATATATTAATGTAGGGAAGACAGAAGTGTCTTCCCTACATTTTTTTATAAGAAAAATGAAAATTCCCTTTGCTATTTCTCATTTTCTTCGTACCTTTGCAGCCCAGAATGAAATCAACAACTCAGCATAACGATATGACAAAAAAACTCAAGAAGGTGTTGGTCTTAGGTTCTGGCGCCTTAAAAATCGGACAAGCTGGTGAGTTTGACTATTCTGGCTCCCAAGCTCTGAAAGCTTTACGTGAGGAAGGTATCTCTTCCGTGTTAGTAAACCCCAACATCGCTACCATTCAGACTTCTGAAGGTATTGCCGACAAGGTTTATTTCCAACCCGTCACCACCCATTTTGTTACAGAGATCATCAAGAAGGAACGGCCCGATGGAATTCTGTTGGCCTTCGGTGGTCAGACCGCTTTGAACTGCGGTACAGAACTGTATCAGAAAGGTATTCTTAAAGAATATGGGGTCGAGGTCCTGGGAACAAGTGTTGAGGCAATTATGAACACTGAGGACCGCGACCTTTTTGTAAAGAAGCTTGACGAGATCCAGTTGAAGACTCCCGTAAGCCACGCCGTAGAGAACATGGAAGACGCCTTGAAGGCTGCCCATGAAATCGGATTCCCCATCATGGTACGCTCAGCCTATGCGCTGGGTGGTCTGGGCTCAGGTATCTGTCCTGACGAGAAAGCTTTCAAGGAACTTGCCGAGAGTGCTTTCACCTTTGCTCCCCAGATTCTCGTAGAAGAGTCGCTGAAGGGATGGAAGGAGATTGAGTTCGAGTGCATCCGCGACGCCAACGACCACTGCTTCACCGTAGCCTCTATGGAGAACTTCGACCCACTGGGTATTCACACTGGTGAGTCTATCGTGGTAGCTCCTACCTGTTCGCTCAAGGAAGAGCAGGTGAAGATGTTGCAGGAGATTACCATCAAGTGCGTACGTCACCTGGGTATTGTCGGTGAGTGTAACATCCAGTTCGCCTTCAACGCCGAGACCAACGACTATCGTATCATCGAAATCAACGCTCGTCTGAGCCGTTCATCAGCACTGGCTTCAAAGGCTACCGGTTATCCCCTCGCCTTCGTTGCTGCTAAGATTGCTCTGGGTTATACCCTCGACCAGATTGGTGAGATGGGTACCACCTCTTCTGCATACGTTGCTCCCTCACTCGACTACATGATTTGTAAGATTCCTCGTTGGGACCTTACCAAGTTTGCTGGTGTAAGCCGTCAGATTGGTTCAAGCATGAAGTCTGTGGGTGAGATTATGTCTATCGGACGCTCTTTCGAAGAGATGATTCAGAAGGGTCTCCGTATGATTGGTCAGGGCATGCACGGTTTCGTAGGCAACGACCATACCAAGTTCGAGAACTTGGACGATGCTTTGCAGAATCCTACCGACCTGCGCATCTTTGCTATCGCACAGGCTCTGGAAGATGGTTACAGTGTAGAGCGCATCGAGGAGCTGACCAAGATTGATGTCTGGTTCTTGGAGCGTCTGAAGCACATCGTTGACCTGAAACACGAGTTGCAGAAGTATAACAAGCTGGAGGAACTGCCCGCCGAGCTGTTGCTCGAGGTTAAGCAGTGTGGCTTCTCTGACTTCCAGATTGCCCGCTTCGTACTGAAGACCCAGGGTACCAATATGGAGAAGGAGAACCTGAAGGTCCGTGAGTACCGCAAGCAGATGGGTGTGATGCCTTCTGTTAAGCGCATCCCCACCGTTGCCAGCGAGCATCCCGAGCTGACCAACTACCTGTACTTCACCTACACCCACACGCCTGCTTTCGCTACTCCCGACAGCAAGCCCTATCAGCCCGCACACGACATTTCCTATTATAAGAATGAGAAGTCAGTCATCGTACTCGGTTCTGGTGCTTACCGCATCGGTTCGTCAGTAGAGTTCGACTGGTGCTCAGTGAACGCCATCAACACAGCTCGCAAGCTGGGTTACAAGAGCATCATGATTAACTACAACCCAGAGACCGTATCTACTGACTACGATATGTGTGACCGCCTCTACTTCGACGAGCTGTCATTGGAGCGTGTACTCGACGTCATCGACTTGGAGTCACCTCGTGGTGTCATCGTCTCAGTAGGTGGACAGATTCCTAACAACCTCGCTATGAAGCTGCACCGCCAGGGTGTTCCTGTACTGGGTACCTCTCCTGTCGACATCGACCGTGCCGAGAACCGCGACAAGTTCTCAGCTATGCTCGACAAGCTGGGTATCGACCAGCCCGCATGGCGTGCGCTGACCTCATTCGACGATATCAAAGAGTTTGTCGCACAGGTAGGCTATCCCGTACTGGTACGTCCTTCTTACGTACTCTCTGGTGCTGCCATGAACGTCTGCTACGACGACGAGGAGCTGCATCGCTTCCTCAACATGGCTACCGAGGTATCTAAGGAGTTCCCCGTAGTGGTATCACAGTTCATGCAGGAGACCAAGGAGATTGAGTTCGACGCCGTAGCCGACAAGGGTGAGGTTGTTGAGTACGCTATCTCTGAGCACGTAGAGTATGCTGGTGTACACTCTGGTGACGCCACGATGGTATTCCCCGCACAGCACATCTACTTCTCTACCATCCGTCAGATTAAGAAGATTGCCCGCAAGATTGCAGCTGAGCTGAACATCAGCGGACCATTCAATATCCAGTTCTTGGCTAAGAACCGTGAGGTAAAGGTTATCGAGTGTAACCTGCGTGCCTCTCGCTCATTCCCCTTCGTATCGAAGATTTTGAAGCGCAACTTCATCGAGACCGCTACGAAGATTATGCTCGATGCCCCCTACTCTCGCCCAGACAGCTCAGAGTTTGACATCGACCGCATTGGTGTCAAGGCCAGCCAGTTCTCATTTGCCCGTTTGCAGAATGCCGACCCCGTACTGGGTGTAGACATGAGCTCTACCGGTGAGGTGGGTTGCTTGGGCGACGACCTCAACGAGGCTATGCTCAACTCACTCATCGCTACTGGCTATCGTCTGCCTAAGGAAGGTGCCAAGATTCTGATTTCATCAGGTGGCGCCAAGGGTAAGGTCAGCCTGTTGGAGCCTGCACAGAATCTGGTCAAGAAGGGCTACAAGGTCTACGCTACTGGTGGCACCGCTAAGTTCTTCAACGAGAATGGCATAGCAGCTACCGCAGTCGCTTGGCCTGACGAGGAAGGCGAGAACAATGTGATGAACATGATTGCCGACCACCAGTTCGACCTCATCATCAATGTTCCGAAGAACCACACCAAGCGTGAGCTGACCAACGGCTACCGCATCCGTCGTGGTGCTATCGACCACAACATTCCTCTGATGACGAATGTTCGTCTGGCCAAAGCCTTCATCGAGGCCTTCACCGCCTTGAAGCAGGAAGATATCAAGATTAAGTCTTGGCAGGAGTATAACGCATAAATTCCGCCATTTCGGATAACTGAACGTCAAGGAAGTCCTTTTTGGGCTTCCTTGATTTGGTTAATTGGCAAATTATTCGTATTTTTGCAAACGAAATGAAAACTGGACTGGTACTGGAAGGTGGCGCCATGCGCGGCTTATGGACGGCAGGCGTGATAGATGTCATGATGGAGCATGACGTCCAACCTGACGGCCTCATCGGCGTATCAGCTGGTGCAGCCTTTGGCTGTAACTACAAGTCACGACAGATAGGACGTGCCATCCGCTACAACACCCGTTTCGCCAAGGACCCACGTTACAGTGGCTGGAAGTCGCTGTTCACCAGTGGCGACTACTACAA
>Ga0265298_10005656_pt1 | contig 15593 bp, 11 predicted proteins | sample AusTroGonzalo_MG_3_FD_193486 | JGI IMG/M metagenome (GOLD analysis project Ga0265298, IMG submission 193486) | Bovine rumen microbial communities from tropical cattle in Woodstock, Queensland, Australia - Gonzalo_01 | ecosystem: Host-associated > Mammals > Digestive system > Stomach > Rumen ... | reverse complement strand
CTGCTTGTTGGTGCGGGCGAGATTCCCCAGCGCCCGGCCCAGCTCCCAGTTGCGGGGCGAGAGCGCCGTGCTGGCCGCCGAGTGGTGATGGGTGTGCAGCGTGATGAGATTGAAGGGCGGGGCGAACCACTCCATGACGAAGATGCGCTCGTTCTCCCAGTCCTTGTACAGGGGCCGCAGGGGCGTGGGGTGAAGTCCGAAGCGGTAATTCACGGGCGTATCGAGGGGCGACGGCGTGTTGACCAGCATGATTCTGAGCACGGCCCGGTCTCCCGGCTTTTTTATCAGACGGAACCGGGGCTTGCGGCTGTCGATCTTGAGCGTTTTGCTGTTTTCGAAGAAGGTGTTGACGCCTCTGTACTCGCCGCCGAGCCAGACGGCGTTCATGCGCATCAGAGGCTTGCTCTCCACGGGTCCCAGTTCCTGCGAAACGTAGTCGTAGAGCGTGTGGAAATATTTCGCTCCGGCCGCCCCCAGTTCGAGGTACATCTCGTCGAAGACGAAGTCCTTTTTCTTCGCGCCGACGGTGAAGGCCACGGTGTCGAGGCCGTCGAACTCGACGGTGTGGGTGAAGCGCGCGTCGAGATTTTCGTCGCTGCCCGAAACGGGGACTTCGACCCGGCCCTTGCCGATCCGGCGGATCCTGCCCGAAGTCAACGGGAGCCGATGCTCCCTGCCCGCCGCGGAATAGACCAGTGCGAGAGGGGTCTCCACCACGGTTTCTCCCAAAGAGGTGATCTTTTCAAGTCCCTGCGGGCCGAAGGTGAAGTCCCGGCCCCAGACGGAGATTTTGTTCCCGGCGACTTCGACGGGGGTCCAGGGCGCGGGGACCCAGTCCGGCTCCAGCGCCTCCATGGCCTCGGGATGGGTCAGCCAGCGGGGCAGCGGCTTCTTGACCCACGGCAGCTCCGCGGAAGCCCGCCCGGCGAGATCGGCCCTGACCGTGTACTTGCCGGGAGCGATGTTTTTCGTGTCCGCCGAAAGGGTGTACTCCCCGTGGACGTTTTCGGGCAGGGCGGCGCTGCTGACCGCAACTGTTTTGCCCGAAGCGTCGCAGATGCGCAAGGTCAGTTTCTCGCCGGGAGCGGGCGTCACACCGAGAAATTCGGAGAGAACGCTCAGACGCTGTTTGACCGGATTGTTGCTGAGGGTGATCTCCATGGGACTGCGGGCGAGAAAGGGAAGACTGCGGCGGTAAACGACGCCGCGTCCGGCTTCCTCGCTGGCGACGGTCAGCAGGTGGAGTCCGCGCAGGGGTTCGGGCAGGGCGATGTCTCCGCCTTTCCAGCTGTGCAATTCCTTCTGCGGCGTATACGAGGTGGATTCCCCGTAGACCTGATCAACCACCATACCCGCGAAACTCGTCCGGCTCGCGGCGGTGAAAAGTCTGACCTGCGAAGCGTTTTTCGTGGTCAGTCTGCCCCGAATCTTTCCCGCGGCGGGCGAGGCCAGCTCGAAGCGGACCGGCTCCCGGGTGAAGCGTCCGAGAATGAAGGAATCCACGTTGTCGAACCACAGGGTGTGTGGCTTGAGCAGATACCGTTTGTTGGCGATCTGCAGTCCGAAGGAAAAGAGAAAATCCTTCTTCCCGTCGAGCCCGAGACTTTTCAGCGGAACGGCAGTTTCGAGGATCCAGCGCCCGCCGGCAAAGCGGGACTTCACCTTTATGCCCGAAGAAAATTTCGCGTCGCGGGAAAGGCCGCCCTTGCCCCAGTCGATGCGTTCGTAGCAGTCGTAGACCTTTCCGTTGGGTGCGATGGTGATGTAGGGTCCCTCGAAGCCCTTGAGCCCCGCGTCGGTGTCGGTACGCGAAAACCAGACGGCCAGATCGCCCGTGGCGACGAGAGAAGCGTCGTCGTCCGTCCCCGAAGCGGAAACGGGAACGTATTTCGTGTCGCGGTTGAAGAAGTCCACCGCGCAATAGAGGTTGTTTTCATCCGACGCAGTGTAAAAGGCCGCGGGATAGTTGGCGATCCGCCCCGAGCCGTCGTGCAGAAAACAACTCTGACTGAAGGTGTACTCCCCGGGGCCGATCTTTCCGTCTTGGACCGGGGCCGCGGCCGTCCGGGGAAAGGGAATGACGGGCAGGACCGCGGAACCGTCCCTGCCGGACTCCTGAGTTTTCTTCTGCGGGGAAGTTCCCGTCCGGGCAAAATTGCGCATAAGCATATCCAGTTCGGCGATGTCGGTCTTTCCCTTGATCATGAACATGTTGCTGATGCGGCACGTCCCGGCGAGAACGCCCCAGCCCTCCTTGGCGCTTCCAGAGAGAAGCTGCAGATAGGCCAGTTTGTCCGCCGTCGGGAAGACGAAGGGATTGCCCTTGCCGATCTCCCGGCCGTCGAGATAGAGCCGCACGTCGCCGCCGTTTTTCCAGATCATGGCAAAGCGGGTCGTTCTGCCCTGCTCGAACTTGTAGTTCTTTTCGGAAACGTTGATGACGACGGCGCGGTGTTTGGTCATGGCGCCGTTCTGCCCCTGAAGAGAGAGAACTTCGACTCCGGCGGGATTGCGCTTGAGCTTGTTGATGCTCAGCACATCTCCCGGATTGAACCCCGCATCGGGCTTGCCGTGGTTTTTGAGCACGCTGTAAAGAAGCGTGAACTCCTTGTCGTGGCCGGGGCTGGACCAGTCCGTCGGGGTGACGGCAAAGGCGATGGCTCCCTCGCGGCAGTCCCACGCTTTGGGGTCGATGCGCACGAGAGGCGAAACGTGTCCCCGGCCGCAGACGACGCCGTCTTCGGAGAGGTCCAGACTTTTTCCGTTCAGCACCCAGGGGTGGGTCTTGTAGTGCATTTTCCCCTTGCAGAACGAGTCGTGAAAGACGATCCGCTCCTCGATGGGCACCGCCCCGAGGGCCGTGGCGCAGAGCGCCGCGAGAATGAAATACGCTTTTTTCATTTTTTTCCCTTCAGTCTATGCTTTTGAGCCGTTCCGAACCGAAGTATATGGCCGGTTCGAGGACGATGTTTCTCATTTCCCTGCGGCTGCAGAGGTTTTCGTAGAGCAGGGTCACGGCCTCGCGGCCCATGCGGCAGTGGGGCTCGCGCAGATGGATCACGGGGGGATAGACCGTTCCGACCGCCGCCCCCGCGGGACCGCCGAAGAGCTCCGCGGAGATCTGGTTCTTGTTGAGCAGATAATTCAGCACCGGCAGCATCCGGCGGTTGAGGCACCAGACCACCTTGCCCCGCAGTTCGTCCCACGAGCCGAAGCGGGCGTCGAGCACGGCGTGAGCCTCGGCGTTACACGAAACGGCGCGGTCGATGAAGATCCTTTCGTAGTCCGCGCCCAGCCGGGAAAACGCGGAGCCGATGGCCGCAAGCATCTTCTCGGTCTGGGGCACGTCCACGGGACTCAACTGCCAGTGGAGCAGTACGATCCTGCGGCCCTGCGCCCGTTCGGCGATGTGCCGCGCCATGATCAGAATGCTGTTGAGCGGATCGGTGCAGACATAAGGATACAGTTCGGGGACCACGTCGGGCTTGGGCGAGACCACCACCGCGGGCCTGCATTCGGCGGCGAAACGCCGTTTGAGTTCCTGCATGCGGCAGCCGCAGAAGATCACGCCGTCGAAGCGGCGGAGATTTTCGAGCTGAAGTCTGAGCGCCTGGGGATCGTCCGTTTCACCGCAGTGGACCAGCGTCACCTGACACCCCGGCCGGTCGGAAGCCTCCTCGAACATGCCGCGCATGATCTCCATGATCTCGCTCCAGCCCGAAAGACCGATGCTTTCGGGGTTGAGATCGGCGTCGCAGCTGACGAAGGCCAGCGAAACGTATGGACAGCGCCTGCGGACGTCTTCACGCACGAAGGTGCCGTGGACGGGGATGCGCTCCACGTAGCGTTCTTCCTGCAGCTTGGCCAGGACCCGGATCATGGACGAGCGTCCGATGCCGTATTCGCGGGCCAGTTCCCGGTCGCCGGGCAGGCGTTCGCCGGGCTTGAACCTTTCGCTGAGGATGTCCGCGAGGACCCGCTGAAAGGTGCGGTCGATCACGGACCGGGGGGCGCTCGGATTTTCGCCGACCATTTTTACTTTCCAGCGGGGAAGGTCACGACGTCGCTGCTGCCGCCGCAGCGCGAGTTGAGATCATCCTCGTCATAGGCAGAGAGGAAGCACTGCCAGACGTCGGCGGGCAGCGCGGCCCTGACCGTTCCGCCGGCCAGCTCCGCCGGGACCATCTCCCACTTGCGCTCCCAGGAATTTTCCTTGGCGCGCTCGCCCTGGGTCGTCCAGCAGAAGAAGACCTTGCGGATGCCCTTGCCGGGATCCAGCACGGCGGAGGTGATCGTCTTGCCGGAAACGACGGGTTTGGCCAGTTTCGGCAGTCCGGGCGCTCCCTTGAGGATCGCGTCGACGGTGCGGAACACCCACTTGAAATGGAATCCGATGTGGCTGTGGGGCAGTTTCACGATCATGCACTTGTTGCCCAGCATCTTGCCGCAGGCGTCGAAAGCGGCCTGCATGGAGTCGGCGTCGCCGTAGCGCTCGTTGGTGCTGACGATGTAGTACATGGGACTCTTGACGCCGCGCAGGAAACGGCCGTCGATCATGCGCGTGTCGGCGTACTTCATCCGGTTGCCGAGATAGATCTCGACGATGCCCTTGAAGCGGGGATCCACCGCCGCCACGATGGCGCCGTACCAGCTGCCCCACGACAGGCCCACGTAGGCCGTCCTGTTCTTGTCGACCTGAGGCAGCGAGAGCAGCAGGGAGTGGGCCAGGACCAGATTGGCCGTGTTGGTGACGGTGTGGTATTCGTAGGGCCGTTTGTCTGCCACGCGGGGACGCTCCTTGTCGCGGCGCTTCCCCCAGTAGGCGTCGTTGCGCACGGGGCGTCTGCCGTACCAGTCGGGAGCGATCACGGCGTAGCCCGCCTTTCTCCACATGTCGGCGGCCCAGGCGAAGGCGGTCCCGCCGCCGCCGTGGGAGAGGACGATCGCCGGAAAGCCGCCCGGCGGAATGGGTCCTTCGGGAAAGCCGATGTAGGCAAAGACCTTCGTCTGCTTGCCGTTTTCCATCACCCCGTCGTAGACGACCGGACGCAGGGTCGGCCACGCGCATTCGGGGTCGTCATCATCTTTGAACGCGGGCGGAGCTTTGAGTTTTTCGATATCCCAGTATTTGCTTGCGGGCTCGTCCTTGACCGGACCCCGGACCCGCGGCGCTCCCGCAACTTCCGTCAGCATCAGGATCCCCGCCGCAGCAGCGAACAGAACGCGGCTTCCCACACACTTGAAACATTTCATTTGCAGTCCCCCTTGGTGAAATGGTTTATACTGGTTTAATCCACTCAAATATACGCTGAACTTCCGCAAAAGTCAAGTCTTTTGCCGGGGAATGACCGATTTTTTTTCGGAAACGTCCCGGCGTTCAGCGGCGGAGATTCCGGAAGTCGTGAAAATACGCGAGCATCTGCCGATGGATCCTGCCGTTGGTGCAGAGAAAGCCGTCGAAGGGAAAGTTGTTTTTGCCCTTGAGATCGGTGATGACCGCGCCGGCTTCGCGGGCGATGACGATTCCGGCGGCCACGTCGTAGGGAGCAAGACAGAGTTCCCAGTAGCCGTCCGCCTGACCGCGGGCAACGTGACAGCAGTCGAGGGCGGCGGAACCGTACCGGCGGATGCCCGAAAGTCCGGGGGCGATACGGTTGAAGAATTTGAGATTGTTCTCCTCTCGCCACTGCGCCCGCAGGCAGGCGAAACCGGTGGCGAGGATGCACTCGGCAAGATCTTCGCGGCGGGAGACCTCCATGCGGACACCGTTGACGAAGCTGCCTTTGCCCTCCTCCGCATAAAACAGGGTGTCGAGCGCGGGCTGGCAGATCACGCCCGCAACGGGTCTGCCGCTGTGCACGAGGCCGATGGAAACGCACCAGTACGGCTGCCCGTGGACGAACGAAGCGGTCCCGTCGATGGGGTCGATAACGAAGCAGTATTCCCGGTCCGCATGGCTTTTGCCGGACTCCTCGCCGTAAATGCCGTACTCGGGGAAGTGCTTCTGCAGTTCGCCGGTGATGAAGTCCTCGACCTCGCGGTCGGTGTCGGTCACCAGATCGCGGATGTTGCTCTTGGAGTGGATGTTGACATCCGTGAGGCTGAGCTGGTCCGCATGGGCCATGGCTCCCGCCCGCCGGGCCAGAGTTTTGAGATATTCGATCATATTTTCATCCTTTCGATCCAAACTGTTCTTTCGTCCCCGGGACCAAGGGCGTCCGCAGTCGACATTCCCCCCTTTTCCCAAAACATTCCGCTTTTTTTGAAAAGGGATGGGGGCTCGGGGCTCGTCTTCCCGATCAGCAGCAGTCGGCGGAGCCGAAGAAGCGGATCTTGCGGCGGATGACCTCGCGCATGGCGGCATCGGGCTTCTGCCGCAGGACGGCGGGCCAGGCGGCCATGTGGGGGGCGTGATCCAGTTCCTCGCGCATGGCGGTGTTCCATGCGGTGATGAGTTCCGAAAAGATGTTCACTTTGCAGATGCCGTGGGCGATGGCGGCGGCCAGCTGATCTTCAGGTGTTCCCGAGCCGCCGTGGAGGACGAGGGGGATTCCGGAGGCGGCGGTGATCCGGTCCAGCCGGTCGATATCCAGTTCCGGCGCCTTGACGTAGATGCCGTGAGCCGTTCCGATGGAGACGGCCAGGGCACCCACCCCGGTTCTTTCCACGAATTCGGCCACCTTGCCGGGCTCGGTCAACTGGTCATCGGCGGCCTCGCCGCTTTCACCGGAACCGACCAGACCGTTGCCGACGTGGCCCAGTTCGGCCTCGACGGAGATGCCGCGGTTTTCGACGGCCTCGACGACTTCGCGGGAGCGGCGGATGTTTTCCTCGAAGGGCGAGGCGGAGGCATCCAGCATGACGGAGGTAAATCCGATATCGGCGGCTCTTCTCACCTGATCGAGGGTGTTGGCGTGATCCAGGTGGATGCAGACGGGAGTGGAAGATCTTTCCGCGGCGAGCCGGGCGAGGGCGTACCAGTAGTCCAGACGGGCCCCTTCCACGTCGGGACACAGGGCGGCGAGGATGACCGGGGCGCGCAATGACTCCGCCTCCTCCGCAACGGCGCGGATCATTTCCAGATCGGACACGTCGAACATCCCCACGGCGTATTTGCGCTTCGAAGCGTCCTGAAGCATTTCCTTCATATTGACAAGAGGCATATCCGGTTCCTTTCTCCCGTAAATTTGTTCCCGGCACGGGCAAGATGCGCGGCACGGTGTTTTATTTATTTTGTTTCTGTTTTTCGGGAACTTTCGCCGCGACGCGGCGACCAGCGTCCCGCCGCTGGACCGCGTGCGGGCGGCGCCCGCCGGCGGGTGCGCGCTTGCGCGCGATGTTTTTATTTTGTTGTTTTGTTATTTTATTGTTCAGTGTGCGCCGAAGTGTTTCAGCAGGATCTCCTCGGCCTCGCTGTTCCAGAGGCCGCCGTGAGCGTCACAGCACGCGGCCAGTTTCGCGAACAGCGGATCATCTTTTTTCGAAGAAAAATCCGCGATCGCCGTCAGCGGACAGCGGATCCCCGGATAAATGATCTTCTTGCCGCCGGGAATGGCGGGCAGACGCATCGTCGTGCCGATGACTGCATCCAACCCGCCGATGTGCGTGATCATCACCTCCGGATGAATACGGTCCTCCTCCATCAGACGCAAAGCCGTCCGCAGATCGCTGACCGTGCCGCCCGACGTGCCCGTGACATGCGTCGACGCGTAATGCACGTTGTAGAAATTGAAGTCGGCGCTGAAACTTTTGTCCATGGGCCCGGCGAAAAAATTGAGACACCCGTCCTTCGCCAGAATCTTGTCCGCCAGCTCCACCGCCGCCTTCACGGGAGCCATGCACAAAATGTCGTCGAACCCCCTGCCGCCGCTGAACTCCATCAGTGTTTCGAAACCGTCGCAGACCGACGTGTTGACGAATTTCAGCACGGTCCCGTTTTTCAAAGCCTCCTGCGGAGAAAAAATCTTTTCCGCCCGGGTCAGCCGTTCGGGGTTTATGTCCGTCACCACCAGAACCCCCGGCTTTCGGGTGCCGCCGTGGAGCGCGTAGTCGACCGCCCCCAGCCCCATGGGCCCCGTGCCGCCGATGATCGCCATTTTGCCGCCGTCAACGATGCCCATCTCATGGGTGTATTCCTCTTTTCCGCTGTGGTAAAACGCCCGGAATCCGCCGACGATGCAGCTCATGGGCTCCGCCAGACTGCCCTTGAAACAGCCCTCCCCCGTATACGGCAGGATACACCCCTTTGCAATGATCCCGTCGGGAATGACGACATATTCGGAGTCCCCGCCGACAGTGCCGAATGAGTAGCCGATCGTGTCGTAATTGACCGTCTGATCCACCACCGGCTGGACCGCGAAACGGTCGCCGGCGTGATACCGGTCCTGCCATTTCTTTCCGACTTCGAGGATGACGCCGCAGAGTTCGTGCCCGATGATCACGGGGTTCTCCGCCACGTTGTCCGGCACCCGCTTGTGGGATGCGCCCTGCTCCACCGTCTTGTAAGTGGACATGCAGACGCTGTCCGACACGATCTTCGCCAGTATCCCGTCGTCTCCCGGTTCCGGCAATTCGAAGGTCTCCAGACGGAGGTCGCGCTTTCCGTACAACCTTACCGCAGCAGTTTTCATTTTTTTCTCCCGGTTGCGCTTTTTCAGGTGACGCCCTGCAATATAGCCATGTTTTCCGGATATGTCAACCGCATTTTGCCGGAAACGACCGGATTTGCCCCGTTCGATCGTTTCTGACGGCGCCGACCCCCGCAAACAGGGTGCGGCCGCCGGGATCAGTAGCGGTAGGACTCCAGTTTGGAGTACATGAAACTGCGCACGAGACGGCCGCGGGGAGTAAGGCCTGCGCGGCCGGGTTCGACGGCGTTGATGAAGATCGTGCGGTCGACCTGACCCTTGGGCAGCATGGTGTAGGTGGCCGCCGCACCGAAGAAATTGTGGATGCTCATCCAGTTCTTTTCGAACTCTTCAGGCGTTTTGGCGTTGTTGAGGCCGACGGCCAGCAGTTTCGTCGCGTCGTAGGTCATGGTTTCGTCGTTGCCGGGATCGTGGTAGAACTTCTGCCTGAACCCCGCGCGGAAGTCCTTGAACTCCTCGGTGGGATTCTCGGGCGAGAAGTACGAGACGTAGAGGCAGTCGCCGATATTGTTCAGTCCCTTGAGCCCTTCGAAGAGGCCGGGGTCGTCCCACGAATCCAGTCCGCAGACGGTCCCGGCGTAACCCTCTTTGCGGAGGGCGCGGATGACCGCCGCGGCCCGAGGACCGCGGGCGGAGACCACAATGGCCTGAGGACCGGTGATGAGGGCGGCCTTGAGGGCGGCGGAGAAATCGTCTCCGCGGTATTCGGGCATGATGGTGACGGTGCCGCCCAGTTCGCGGAAGGCCCGGGCGGCGGCTCCGGCCGTGTTGCGTTCATAGACCGAGATCGGGTCGGTGTCGATCAGCACGCTGATGCGGATGAGCTGACGCCAGTACCACAAATAGGCGGCGAGGGCTTCGCCCTGCTGTTTGTCGGTGAAGGCGTTGCGTTTCATGTAGAGACTGGAGCCGACCATGGCGTCCGAGGTGGCCATGGTGATGACGGTGGGAATGCGGCAGCGGGCGGCGAGGGGAGAAACGGCTTCGGCTTCGTTGGTGTTGTGGCCGGTGACGATGCCGTTGGCCCCTGCCGCAACGGCGGCTTCGAAGGCTTCGGCGGCGCCGCGGGAATCGCTGCCGGTGTCGAAGGGCAGCACTTTGACTTTGCGACGGCTGATGCCGCGGCGGTTGTTGAGTTCCTCTTCGGCGAATTTTATGCCGTTGAGCATGCGTCTGCCGTGGGACTGGTACTTGCCGGTGAGGGGCAGCACCGCACCGATGATGACGGGACCGTCAAGCCGCTGGCTGTTGCCGAGCATTTCGTTTTTGCTTGCACATCCGGGGAGCAGAACACTGCAGACGCCTGCGGCCAGAAGAACCGCGGCGGATTTTGGGGATATTTTCATTCTTCCTCCTCCTCATCGGCGGCGGAGCCGATGGATTTCAGTTTTGGGTCTCCGGGCATGATGCCCCGTTCCGTGGCGCGGATGAAGTCGGCAAAGTGGCCGATATCCGGATTGTCCGGATACTCCGCGAGGATCTCCTCGAGAGCGTTGGCGGCGTTGAGTCCGCGAAAGAAAAAGGTCTTCACCGCCCTCCGGATGGCGAAGCGCCGGGCATTGTCGAATCCGGCCCGGCGCAGACCGACCACGTTGGGACCGCAGATGCATTCGTTTTCGGCCAGCATGCAGTAGGGCGGAATGTCCTGTCTGATGATGGTGCGTCCGCCGACCATGGCCAGCGCTCCTATGCGGCAGAACTGATGGACCAGCACGTAGCCGGAGATCACCGCGCCGTCCTCGACGATGACGTGTCCCGAAAAGGCCGTCTGGTTGGCGGCGGTGACCCGGCTGCCGATGCGGGCGTCGTGGCCCACGTGAACGAAGGCCATGAGCAGGGTGTCGTCTCCCACCGAAGTCAGCCGCCCGGCAAAGGGCGACCGGTGGATCGTCACGTATTCGCGGAGCGTGGTGCGTTTGCCGATGACGGTGGGCGCCTCCGTGTCGGGCACGAAGCGGTGATCCTGCGGGTCGTCGCCCACCAGCGCGCCGAAATAGATACGGCTGCCTTCGCCGACGGTGGTCCAGCGGCCGATCTTGACGTGAGAGTCGATCCAGCAGCCGTCGCCGATGACGCAGTCAGGTTCGATCACGCTGTACGGGCCGATATGAACGTCCCTGCCGAGCTTGACGCCGGGAGCGATGACTGCTGTGGGGTGAATATCCATGGCGTGCGCGCCTTTCACGAAACGATGGTGCCGCGTGAGGTGTCGCCGCAAAGCACACCTTCCAGCGCACCGGGTTCGGCGAAGTTGAAGACGACGATGGGCAAACCGTTGTCGCGGCACAGCGAAAAGGCCGCCGCGTCCATGATCTTGAGGTCAAGTTCCAGCGCGCGGTCGAAAGAGAGTTCGTCGAATTTCACCGCATCGGGATTTTTGTGCGGATCGTCGGAGTAGACCCCGTCCACCTTGGTCGCCTTGAGAACGGCGTCGCATTCCGTCTCGATGGCGCGCAGCGCGGCGGCGGTGTCGGTGGTGAAATAGGGATTTCCGGTGCCGCCGGCGAAAATGACCAGCTGACCCGAGGCCAGAGCTTTGCGGGCGGTCCCGCAGTCGTAGCGGGGCAGGACGCCCTCCACGCCGAAGGCGCTCTGGATGAGCGCGTCCACGCCGGCCATGCGGAAGTGTTCCTGAAGCGCGATGGCATTCATCATCGTGGCCAGCATGCCCATGTGGTCGGCTCTGACCCGGTCCATACCGCCGCTGCTGCCGGCAAGACCCCGCCACAGATTGCCCGCGCCGACGACGAGGGCGATCTCCACCCCCTGGTCGTGAACGGCGCTGATGCGCTTGACGATGGCGCTGATGGCTTCGGACTGGTATCCGTGCTCCTGATCGCCCTTCAGGGCTTCGCCGCTGAGTTTGAGCAGCACGCGGTTATAACGGAATCGGCTCATTTTCACTTCCTTTTTCGAAAAATGACGGTCAAACACCGCAAATCTTGAATCTCCGCAGAAAGAATATAGCACGCCAAAGGCTTTTTGGCAACAGCTTATCCGTATAAAATTCACCGGCCCTTCCCGTTCCGGGGCGGGAAAGGGCCGGTGTTTTCCAAGACTTGCTCCGTCACCATCTGCGGTGATGATGCGGCGGAGGCGGAGGCGGCGCAGGCCGGTAGACCACCGGACGGGGTGCGGGCCGATAGACCACCGGCGCGGGCTGATAGACCACTGGCGCCGGTGCCGGAGCAACGACCACCGGGGCCGGTGCCGGAGCAACGACCACCGGAGCCGGTGCCGGAGCAACGACCACCGGAGCGGTCACCACGGGGCGCTCGACCACCACCGCCGGACGGGGATTGGTCACCGCGCCGAGAGTGTAGATGGAAGCTCCCACCAGTCCCACGATGTCGCTGGCCAGCCGCACGCCGCTGCTGCCGCCGCCGTGATGGTGACGGGGACCGCCGTGGTGCGGCGGCGGCGGGGGACCCGCCATGACTGCCGCTGCGGCAAGAACGGTAACGCACAGAAACAACATCTTTTTCATTATAACTTGACCTCCCAGTTGATTTGAAGTGTCTGTCCGGCGCCTCACGGCCGGATCGTTCTACCCCTATAACGCAAATTTAGTTAGGATATTTTAACTATTTTCAAAAAAAACGAAATTATTTTGCCAGCTGGGTCCGGCAGTAGGCGGCCCTGACCACGTCCCTTTCTGCGGACGAGAGGTTTCTGCCCGCGTTTTTCTGGAGATGCGCCGGGTGGATGGCAAGGAACATTTCGTTGACCCGGTGGATATCCACGTTGTTGAAGAGCCCCATATCGACGCCCATGCGCAGTCCCGAGAGACAGTTGAGCGCCTCCTTGCTCGAAAGCTTGTAGCTGTGACGCAGGATGCCGTAGGAGCGGCCCACATGGTCGAGAAGAGACGCCTGGTCGCGCTCGAGAAGCCGGAGCCGGGCGGCCTTTTCGTGGGTGATGAGCTGACGGATGACCTGCGTCAGGCTTTCAATGATGCCGGACTCGGTCTCACCCAAAGTCACCTGATTGGAGACCTGAAACAGATTGCCCTGATTGTCGGAGCCCTCTCCGAAGATGCCCCGCACAGCCAGATTGAGCTTGTTGATGCCGTGGATCGTGGCGGTGATCTTGTTCGTCATGACCAGTCCGGGCAGATGAAGCATGACGGAAGCGCGCATGCCCGTGCCCACGTTGGTCGGGCAGCAGGTGAGGTAGCCCAGCTGGTCGTCGAAGGCGTAGTCCAGATGCGAGGAAAGTTCGTCGTCGAGGGTGTCGATGGTCTTCCACACCTTGTCGAGCTGGAATCCGGGCGCCAGCACCTGTATGCGCAACTGATCCTCTTCGTTGATCATGATGGAGCAGGATTCATCGCTCTTGACCAGCAGCCGCGCCCCCTGAGGGTGATCGACGAACTCCCGGCTGGCCAGCCGGCGTTCCAGCAGGATCTCACGGTCGATCACGGGGATCTTCGCCATGTCGAAAGAGAAACAGTCCGGACACCCGAGACTGCCCGAAGCGTCGGCCGCGGCCGTGACCAGTTCGCAGACTTCGTTCAGCTGTTCTTCCGCCGCCGCGCAGGGAAAGGGATAGCCCCGCAAATTCCGCGCCAGACGGATGCGGCTCGAAATGGCGATGTCCTCGTCCGGACCGGAATCGGCGAGAAAACTGACAGGACTTGCCAGCAGGTGTTTGACGGCGTCACCGTTCACCGGGCACCTCCTGTTCCTCCAGCTTTTTCAGCTTGCCGTTCAGCACGTTGAGCTTGTCACGGCACACGGCGGCCTTTTCGTACTCCTCGCGGCGGACGAGTTCGGCCAGTTTCTTGCGGGTACGGGTGATCTCGATGCGCAGCGCGGCGGTGTTGAGCAGGGGATCGGTTTTGTCCGGCCGCTTGCCGATGTGCATCCGGCCGCGCTGGATGCGGTTGAGCGCGTCGCCGATGATCTCCGAAAAACTCCGGTAGCACTCCGGACATCCCAGACGGCCGTTGGAACTCTGGAGTTTTTCCGTGTTCCATCCGCAGACGGGACAGGTGATTCCGGGATCCGCGCTTTCGGAAGCCCCTCCCGCATCCTCCGCAGAACGGGGCTTGGCGATCTCGCCGAGGTTGAAAAGCACCTCGGCCAGATTGAAGCCCAGCGCGCCCAGAACGCCCTGTTCCTCCTTTTCCCGGGCGCAGTCGGCACACAGGTGCAGTGATTCTATCTTGCCTCCGGCGACTTTCTTGACGTGGATGGTCGCCTCTTTCTTTTTGCACTTGTCACAGAGCATGAAAAAACCTCTCTTCCTGTCGGGGAATATACATCGTTCGAGGCGATTCTTCAAGTCCCGCAAGGAGTCTTTCCCGAGGATTTTTCCGCCTCGTTGATCCTCAGGTTTTCCAGACGCAGGACCTCGACCTCTTCGGCGGCGGACTCCCACGCTTCCTCGGTCTGCGCAAGAGATTTCTCCACGGCGGCCAGTTCCCGCCTGAGGGCGGTGAAGTCCAGTTTCATTCCGCTGGAAAGCTTGGCGATGAGGACTTTTTTTCTTTCGGCCTCCTCGTCGAGTTTCTTTTCGAGTTCAGCCAGTTTTTTCTTCGCGTCGCGGTACCGGCCCGAAATGGCCTGCCGCGCCTGAGCCCGGGCTCTTCTGCGGTCGCGGGCGAGACTGCCGGAAGAGGCGTTCCCGCCGCGGGTGTCCTGCGGCTCCGCCGCCGCGAAGGCGCCGGATTTCTCGAGGTAATAGTCGTAATCACCGAAATACTTTTTGACGCCGCCGTTTTCGAGGGCGAGAATCGTTTTGGCCACGCCGCGGACGAACTCGATGTCGTGACTTACGAAACACACCGTGCCGGGAAATTCCCGCAGGGCGTTCTGCAGGAGTTCCCGCGCCGCCACGTCCAGATGGGTGGTGGGCTCGTCCAGAACCAGCAGATTGGGCGGATTGACGAAGATGCGGGCGAACTGCACCCTGATCTTTTCACCGCCCGAAAGGACCTTGCACAGTTTCGCCGCGGAGTCGCCCGAAAAGCCGAAGGAGCCCAGCACGTTCATGATGTTCGCGGTCGAAGCCCCCGCGGGCAGAGCCTGCCGGACGGCGTCGTAGACGCTCATGCCGTCGGCGTCGAGGTCCGAAAACTCCTGGGCCTGATAACCGATGACGCTGTGGTGCCCCAGGACCACCCGTCCGGAGACGGGCTTGAGGCGGCCGGTCAGAAGTTTCAGCAAGGTGGTCTTGCCCAAACCGTTGTAGCCGATGAAGGCGCACTTGCTCCCGGCGTCCATCGAAAGATCCACATCTTTGAGCAGGGTTTTGCCGGGCGTGTAGCCGAAGGAAACGTGTTCGAAACGGAAGGCCTCGGTCCCTCCCGGAGGCGGAGCGGGGAAGCGGATGACGCCCCGGTATTCCAGACTGTCGGGCAGGGCCACGTCTTCGATCCTGTCCAGCTTCTTCTGCATGCTTTTGGCCAGAGCGGCCTTGGTGCTTTTGGCGCGAAAGCGGTCGATGACGCGCTCCATCTGTTCCTTGCGGCGGTCGGTATTCTTTCTGGCCGCCTCCAGCGTCTTCATGCGGTTGTCGCGTTCGGTGCGGTAGAAATCGTAGCCTCCGGGGTAGCGGGTGACGGTTTTCGCGTTGACTTCGAAGGTGACGGAGGTAAGTTTTTTCAGCAGAAAGCGGTCGTGCGAGATCAGCATGAGGGTGCCGGGGAAGCCGATGAGAAAGCGGCAGAGCCACTCCACGGCGGGCACGTCGAGGTAGTTCGAGGGTTCGTCCAGGAGCAGCACGTCGGGATGCGAGATCAGCACCCGGGCCAGCGCGGCGCGCATCTGCCAGCCGCCAGAAAATTCTCCCAGCGGCCGGTCGAAGGATTCCACCGGGAATCCCAGACTCGACAGCGCCTGCCGGGCTTCGAGGTCGAGATGGTACGCGCCCAGATGCTCGAACCTGGTCTGCAGCACGCCGTGCTCGCGCAGCAGAGCGTCCCGCACGTCGTCTCCGCAG